>ERZ1292625.491-Hain-H41-01um-R1-491-length-59804-cov-45_pt1 | contig 59804 bp, 59 predicted proteins | sample MGYA00564400_ERZ1292625 | MGnify/ENA primary metagenome ERZ1292625 (study PRJEB36523, sample SAMEA6512639) | groundwater metagenome | collected 2019-01-08 | study: AquaDiva: Metagenomics assemblies of 32 groundwater samples | reverse complement strand
TGGAAAAAAACATTCAAACAGCAGACCTTATCCGCACCACAGGATTTGAAGGCGAAATCTTGAGCGACATACCAAACCTGATTCGCTACGAAAATGATACGAGTTTGTTTGAGCTCCGTCCCGCGCTCGCCGTGAAGCCGAACAGTGCGGATGACATCAAGAAACTTGTTGCTTTCGTGTCGAATAAAAAAGATGAGGATGCTTCCCTTTCGCTCACCGCACGAGCGGCGGGGACAGGCATGGCAGGCGGTGCGCTCAACGACTCCATCATCGTCGATGTGGGAAATATGAACCATATCAAAAGCGTTACGACCGAGCGCGCGGTCGTGGAACCGGGGGTGTTTTACCGCGATATGGACACGGCGACAAAAGAAAAAGGCGTCATCATGCCATCCTTCCCCGCGTCACGACAGCTTTGCGCGGTGGGCGGTATGACCGGTACCAATGCTTCGGGCGAAATGACTCTCACTTATGGGAGCACGGAGAATTGGGTTAAACGATTGAAAGTGGTACTCTCAGACGGCAACGAATACGAATTCGGTCCCTTGACCGTCGCCGAGCTCGAAGAAAAGAAAAAACTTTCAAATTTCGAGGGTGAAATATACCGCCGTATGCACGAGCTCCTCGAGAAAAATTACGACCTCATAAAAAACGCAAAGCCAAAAGTTTCAAAAAACTCGGCGGGCTACGCGCTTTGGAATGTCTGGGATCGCAAAACTTTTGACCTGACCAAGCTTTTCACCGGATCTGAAGGCACGCTCGGCATCTTCACCGAAATCGAATTCGCACTCATTAAACCAAAAAAATCCCGCAAGCTCGTGGTCATTTTTTTGCCGGACCTCGACAATCTCTCTGAAGTTGTCGCAAAAATGCTTATTCACAAACCGGAGACTTTCGAATCATACGACGACCATACATTCCAATTTGCAATTCGCTTCTTCCCTGATATTGTAAAGTCGCTCAAGACGGGCATCATCAAGCTCGGTCTATCATTCATTCCGGAAGCGATTATGGTGCTCAAGGGCGGTTTCCCAAAACTCGTGCTCCTCGCGGAATTTACCGGAAAATCCGAAGAAGAAGCGGCTCAAAAAGCAAACCTCGCATTTGAAGACTTGCAACAATTTAAAGTGCAGGCGGAAATAATGCACACGCAAAAAGAAGCGGAAAAATTCTGGACCATCCGCCACGAAAGTTTCAACCTCTTGAGAAAGCACGGCGGTACCGACAAGACCGCGCCGTTTATCGACGACATCATCGTAAGCCCGGAAAAGCTCCCGGAGTTTTTACCAAAGCTTGCTGAGGTGATGAGCGAATACAAACTCACCTATACCATCGCGGGACACATCGGAGACGGCAATTTGCATATCATTCCGCTTATGAACCTGCGCAGAGCGCGCGACCGCGACATCGTAATCGAGCTTTCGCAAAAGGTATTCGACCTCGTATTCTCGTTTGGCGGATCAATGTCCGGTGAGCACAACGACGGAATCGTCCGCACCCCGTTCCTGAAACAGATGTACGGCGATGCCGTCTATCGCCTTTTTGAGGAAACGAAAAACATATTTGACCCGAAGAACATTTTCAATCCGGGCAAAAAAGTATACGGGTGCGACCTCAACTATGTAAAAGAACACATAGACAAAGTGTACTAGAAAACAAAAGAAAATGCCCAGCCTCTCTAGAGAGGCTGGGCATTTTCTTTTGTTTTCTAGTGTCCCATTTTCGCCATGTCTGCCGGCATGGTTAGTCATCAATATCCGCCCATTTCCATGCCGTGCACTGCCGTAGTTGCGGTCGAAGAGGTACTTACTGCCGAGAAAACATCGGGGTTTTCATCACCTTTTACCATTGCCGTGGCCCACGCACCTTTATTCATGCGCGCAAGGGCATGGTCAACGAGCACAAGCCTGCCGGGAACTTCCGCGACAAACTCAACGATTGCCGAACCGCCTGCGGGGACAATGGTCGTTTGTACATTCTTGAAGAGAGTCGACCCTAGGCCCATCGCTCCCTCAGGGTAGACCGTGTCGAATATCTCGCCAATGATATGGAATGAGGAGACAAGGTTCACCCCACCGTTGCCCACATACATGCGCACGCGATCGCCGCGATTGATCTCCATACCGGTCTTTTTTTCTACGCGCCCATTGAATGTCACATAGGTGGGGTTGCCATCTACGAGCTTTTGCGCATCAAAGACCGTCATTCCCTGGCGACCGATGTCACCCATCGTGTAAAGCTCGCCTTGCATAACATAAAATTCTTTGTCTACTTTCGGCAAACCTTCTTTCGGTTCTACAAGGATAAGCCCGTATTGCCCGTGGGAATTATGCGTGCTCACATTTGCCGTCGCACAATGGTATTCATACAGTCCCGGTTGTACCGCTTTCCACTTAAATGTTTTGGTTTCTCCGGGAGCGACATTCGTAAGCGTAGCGCCCCCGCCGGGCCCGTTGACCGAGTGAAGGTCGATATTGTGCAGATGGAGGCTGGTCTTGTCATTTGTGAGCGTAAGGATTACGGTATCGCCCTCGCGCACGCGAAGCATCGGACCGGGAACCTGACTATTGTATGTCCAAAAATTAAAGAAGACATTAGGCGCGACTTCTGAGATCACCTCTTTGGCAGTGAGACTGATCTCGATAGTTTCCGGCGTCGTGCGCATAATGGGTGCGGGTACCGTATTATAGTCAGCACCAATATCAGCTACGCGCTCAAAATCAGATGCCTTCTGAAAGAATTTCAATACATTTTTGAGAGGAAGATATGGTGCGGGTCCGCCCGGCGCCATTGTGTGCATAAAAGGAGGCATGGCAAAATCCGGTGCATATGTTTTATAGGAATAAAATCCCGAAAGACTGGCAACAATGATTATCGCGACGGGTATGACCAGGTAACGATGCCAAAATATTTCTTTGAACGAAGCGCTTCGCGCGAGGCGGACGATCAAGGCAACTGACATGATTGTCACGATTGCCCACGAGATAACATTCACAATGGTGTATGTATACATAATTTGATTAATTAAAATAATATATAGTCCTGCTCCTGATTACTCCTTGCATTTTACCACACTACCCTTTCCTCGCAAACCCGAGACTTACAAGAAAAATGAAAAGCGCCACGAGTACGATCGCTCCGCCGGACGCGAGGTCAAAATAGTATGATGCAAAAAGTCCCACGATAACAGAAACGAGGGAGAATATGACCGAGAGGATAAGCGTGAAGCGAAAACTGCGGCCATACTGCATTGCGGAAATGGCAGGTATGACCATCAGTGCGCCAATGAGGAGCACACCGACAATGCGCAAAGAGAGCGCGATGGCGACCGCCGCGAGCATCACCATCATGATGTTGAGCATTTTTACGGGGAGACCGCTTGCCTCTGCAAGCTCGGCGTCAAATGAAGCGAAGAAGAGCTCTTTATAAAGAAGTACGACATTCAAAAACACGATCACCGCGAGCGCGAGCGTCACCCAGAGGTCCGTGGTGGAAACCGTCGAAATACTGCCGAACAGATAGCTGAAGAGGTTTGCGTTGAATCCTTTTGCGAGAGAGAGGATAATGACGGCGACCGCGAGAGACCCCGAGAGAAAGAGCGCGAGCACCGACTCGCCGAAGATGCGACGAGAATTGCTGAGGTACTCGATACCAAAAGCGGAAACGACCGAAAATCCTATCGCTGAAAAGATGGGGTTGATTTGGAGGAGGAGTCCGATGGCGACCCCCGCGAACGACACATGCGCGAGCGTGTCCGCCATCAGGGAGTACCTGCGCACGACGAGGAACATGCCGATAAGCGGCGCGATGATGCCGATCGCTATCCCCGCCTCAAAGGCGCGCACCATAAAATCATATTGGAATATTTCAAGCATGTTCGTGTTTGTTTGGTTTGTTTGGATTGTGCGGAACCCTCTGCTTATGTCCGCCGTAGAGTCGCTCTAAAATATGTTCGTTGAGCAGGTCCTGCGCGAGTCCATGGCATACGAGATTGTGATTGAGGCAGAGCACGGTCTTTGTCTCTTGCGACACGGCATCCACATCGTGCGAGATGAAAATGATGGTGAGGTGGTGTTCGCTGTTGAGCTGTGCCAAGAATTCGTAAAAGGTTTTCTGCGCGCCGATGTCCACGCCGACCGTCGGCTCGTCGAGAATGAGGACATCCGGCTCGCTCGCCAGCGCGCGCGCGATGAATACGCGCTGGCGCTCCCCGCCGGAAAGATTGCCGATGAGCGTATCGCGATACCGCGATATCCCCGATATTTCCATCGCACGGTTGACCACTTCCGTATCTTTTTTTGTGAATCTTTCAAAAAATCCAAGCCGCGCGATGCGTCCGGTCCGCACCACTTCGAAAACGGTCGCAGGAAAGTCTTTGTCATTTTGCGTCACCCGCTGAGGAACATAGCCGATGCGATGCTTCTCCTTGAAATCGTGACGGTCCGTACCAAAGAGTTTTACATTGCCTCTCGTAGGATGCAAAAGACCCAAAATAATCTTGATGAGTGTCGTTTTGCCTCCGCCATTCGGTCCGATGATGCCGAGGTATTCACCCCTGCGCACCGTAAATGACAAGTTCTCGAGAACAGGGTTGTGGTCATAAGAAAAGCTCACATTGTCGAGCTCGATGTATGGTTCTTCTAATTGCATATCATTGCGTTTCGCAGATTATTCAAATTCATTTCCATTGCAAAAATATAATCCTGCTTTGATTGTACTCCACTTGGGGTCATACTTTCAATAGGGTTGAGCACGAGGGTCGACCCGCCGATCTCACGCGCAACCGCCTCTGAAAACTTCGGACTTGCAATCGTTTCTGAAAAGATATGCTTCACTCCTTTTTCGCGCGCGAGGGTGATGATGCGCACGAGTTCTTTTGGCGACGGCTCCTCTTCGGGAGAGATGCCCACTATTGCCGTTGCCGAAAAGTCATACCGCCGCGCGAGGTAGCCGAATGCCTCGTGCAGAACGATGATATCGCGGAGCGCGCACGAAGAGAGCCCTTCGCGGAAATGCTGGTCGAGGTTGCCGAGGGCGGAAATAAAACGCTCCGCATTCTCGCGGAAAGCATCCTCGTGCGCGGGGTCGATAGCAACCAAAGCATCGCGCACGATTTTCACTTCTTCTGTAAATATCATCGGATCAAGCCAAAAATGCGGATTAACCGCCCCGCCTTCTTCAATGAACGACACGCCCGCTCCCTTAAGCGTATCTGCCATATTGATGACGCGCATGGGGCGCGCGCGAGTGCTCTGTTCCCATTTTGGAACCCACGGCTCAAAACCCGCGCCATTATAGAGAAACAGGTCCGACCGCCCGAGCTCTGCCAAAATGCGCGGCGACGGCTCGAAGTCGTGCGGTTCTGTCCCCGATGGAACAAGGTCTCGCACGAGGACAAATTCTCCGCCAACGACGGTCGCGATATGTGCAAGCGGATAAAAACTTGCGACGACATTTATTTTGTCAGTTTCGTTTTCTTTTTGTGGAATGCGCGTGACGCATAAAAAAACTACGCCGAGGAGGACGGCAAAAATAATGATAGAAAAAATAATCCTGTGTTTCATTTTTGAAAGTATATCATACCTCATCCGCACGCCTGCTCTATCACCTCGAGAAGATTTTCTCTCCCCGCTTTTGTCCGCGCGGAATAGGGCAAGATGGGAGCGCCAATCGCCGCTTCGATCTCTTTGATATTGTGCGCGCGTTCGGTTTGGTTCAGCCGATCAACTTTATTCCCGACCACGACGAAATCAATGTTCTCCGCGCGCAAAATATCCGCCATTTCTTTATCATGGACCATCGGCTTCACACCCAGATCAACGATGAGAACGACGAGACGCACGCGCGCTTCCCCGCTTCCCAAATACCACAAAATAAGTTTCCGAATCTTTTCTGCTCCTCTCGCGCCCATCCGCGCAAACCCATATCCGGGAAGATCGACAAAGTAGCATGCCTTATTGATGAGAAAAAAGTTTATTTCCTTTGTCTTGCCGGGTGTGGAGCTCGACTTCACGAGCCCCTTGCGAAGCACGAGGGAGTTGATTACGCTCGATTTCCCCACATTCGACCGCCCCACAAATGCGATTTGCGGGTACTGATCGCCCAAGATAGGGTCAGTGCCGATGACCCCTTTGACGAATTCTGCAGACTTGATTTCCATACCGCCAGTCTAGCACAATTACGAACGAACGAGCAAAACACGGACCCCCATCACAGACTCTTGGTTATAACCAAGAGTCTGTGATGGTAGGAGGAAAATAAAAAATTCGGCAAATATTTAACGAGGTGATATACTGTTCCTACTTAATAGAATTAATCAAAAAATATGGAAGATAATACAACACCGCAAGTGCCTACGCCAACAGCGCAAAGTTTCGCCGTCCCTTTCGCTATCGTCATTGCAGGACTTGCCATCGCTGGGGCGATTTACTTTGGTGACAATAAAAAAGGGACTCTCCCCGCAGTTGCGGCAGGAGACACAAAAGCCAATACGGTAGCTATCGACCCCGTCACCCCTGCCGACCACATCCTCGGTAATCCGAATGCAACTATCGTCATCGTCGAATATTCGGATACGGAGTGCCCATTCTGTAAATCATTCCACGGAACAATGAACCGTGTAATGGGTGAATACGGCAACGGCGGCAAAGTCGCATGGGTATATCGTCACTTCCCTCTTCCGTTTCATTCAAAAGCGCCAAAAGAAGCCGAAGCGACTGAATGCGCAAACAAGCTTGGTGGAAATACAAAATTCTGGGAGTACACGAATAAAATTTTTGAGATAACACAAGGGAACAACCAGCTCGACCCAGCAGAACTTCCAAAGATCGCAAAGACCGTCGGACTTGATGTCGATGCGTTTAACAAATGTCTTACAAGCGGTGAAATGAAAGCAATCGTCGATGCAAACATTGCAAGCGGCAATAAAGCCGGCGTGCGCGGAACCCCACATTCGATCATCCTCGTAGACAAAAAAGTAGTTACATCAATCGACGGCGCACAGCCATATGAATCAGTAAAAGCGACGATTGACGGGTTGCTGAAATAAAGGTGGAATATTTAACAAGTGACATGTCTATGTCCAAGACACGAATCAGTTGATTCGCAATTGACGGGATACCTTGGATTTTCTGGTCAGATGTCACTGGTCAAAAGTCAATTGTGCGTTTAAACAAAAACCCCGCATAATTGCGGGGTTTTTGTTTAAACGCCGAGCATCATCCGCACCTCATCCGAGGCCACCCATTCGGGGTCAAAGGTGAGTTCTACGCGGACATCGCCTTCGGCGTAGCCGAGCGCACCGACTTTTTTCTCGACATCGGCGATGAGGTCATCTGCGAATGGGCAGAGCGGGGTCGTGAGCGTCATCAATATTTCCACACCATCTTCCTCAAGCGTAATCTTGTAAATGAGTCCGAGCGTATAAATATCGATTCCGATCTCGGGGTCTTTGACCAGTTTCAATTTCTCGATGATCTGTTGCTCTGTTATTTTTTCGTACATATTAATTGGCTGAATATCGAATGTTGAAGATTGAAGATTGAATGGATGCATCATGAGTCCCTCTTATTCAATATTCGACATTCTATTCCTTAAATCCTTTTGCTAAAATCTCATGCGCAAGCTCTGCACCTCCCGACCGCACGATCTGCCCGTCTTTCATCACATGCACAAAGTCGGGTTTTACGCGCTCGAGGATCGCGCCGTGGTGGGTGACAATAACAAAAGCCGTGCCCTCTCTGCGAAGCATTTCGATGCCCGCAAACACTTTTCCGAGAGCATCCACATCCACGCCCGAATCGATCTCGTCGAGAAAAGCGAAGCGGGGCGCGAGGGCGATGAGCTGAACCACCTCGCTCTGCTTTTTCTCCCCGCCCGAAAAGCCGACATTCACAAATCGTTTCAGGAGCACAGGGTCAATGTTTATTTTTTTAAGTTTTTCTTCAAGCCCGTGATAAAAATCAAGCACCGCAATTTCCTCCCCCTTTATCAGACGATAAGCGCGATGAAGAAACGAGAGCACCGTCACCCCCGCGACTTCCGGCGGATATTGCATCGAGAGGAAGAGTCCTTTCTCCGCTTTCTTTTCTGTCGGAATGTTCGTGATATCCTCGCCGTCAAGCACTATCGTCCCACCGGAAATCGCGTACGATGGATGTCCCAAGAGCGCGTTCAAAAATGTAGTCTTCCCCGAACCATTGGGGCCCATGACGATATGGAGCTCGCCGGATTTTACCGCAAGAGAAACACCGTGGACAATTTCTTTTCCTACCTGCGCCGAAGCCACGGCAGGCAGGCCGTCTTTATGTGTAACTTTTAAATTGTTTATTTCTAGTGTGGGCATAAATAAGTTTGTAAAGTCAAAAGTTCATAAAGTCCTTAAAGTCCAGCGCATCCGCATCCACTTTCGACTTTATGGACTTTACAGACTTTATGGACTTTTAATATCTTCTGCAACGCCTCATACCCCAAAAGCGCGCATTTCACTCGCGATGGACTGATCGCTACACCGAGCATAGTATACATATCGCCCGGCGACAAGAGCTTGAGATCCGCGTTCATCATACCGCGCAATTTGTCGGTGAGCATCGAGAGCCCCGCCTGAGAAACCGCGCACCCCTCGCCCTGAAACGCCGCGTCAGAAACACGCCCATTGTCGTCAAAGGAAATGAAAAGCGTGCCGCGGTCCCCGCACGATGCATTGCGCGCCTCGGCTTCACTGTGCGCGCCTGCAATCACCCGCTTATTGTGCGGATTTTTATTGTGGTCAAGCAAGTTTTCTTTATAAAGTTCTTCGTCCATGGTATTGGGTAGAATATAGAATTTTGAATATGGAATATGGAATAAATACTAAACACGCGATACGCCGAACACCTCCTGCGCTTTTTTAATACCGCGCACCAGCGCGTCAATATCACTCATCGTATTATACAAATAAAAACTTGCGCGCGTCGTTGCGGGCACGCCGAGAGCAGTGATAAATGGCATCGCGCAGTGGTGCCCCGCACGCACGGCGACACCTTCGCGACCGAGGATTTCCGCAACATCATGCGAATGCACACCGTCAACGACAAAAGACACGACACCCACATTTTGCACATCACACTCAGCATACACCGTTACTCCGGAAATTTTCTCAAGCTGTTTGATAGCTTCATTCACAAGCATTGCGGAATGCTCCTGAATATTCGTGAGTCCAATCTTTTCCAAATATTCCACCGCCACGCCGAGCCCAATCGCCCCCGCGATGTTTGGCGTTCCCGCCTCAAACCGCGCAGGCACACCGCGCCATGTTGCTTTCTCAAGCGTCACTTCATCAACAATGCCTCCGCCATACACGCTTGGCTCAAGTTTTTCCAAAAGTTCACCCCGTCCCCAGAGCATCCCAGTCCCCGTCGGTCCGCACATTTTGTGTCCGGAAAAATACAGAAAATCCACGCTGAGCTTTTTTACATCGACCGGCATATGCCCCACCGCCGCAGTCGCATCGCAAATAACGAGCGCACCCACTTTGTGCGCGCACTCCGCAATGCGCGCAACATCGTTCACCGCCCCCGTCACATTCGACGCGAGCATCACCGAAACTATCTTTGTCTTTTCAGTGATGAGTTTTTCGAGGACGGCATGATCAATAGTGAGCGAGTCTTTTCCCAGCGGAAGATGTTTCAAAGTAAGCCCTTGCCGTTTTGCAAGCGCCTGAAGCGGTATCAAGCTCGCATGGTGCTCCATCACCGTCGTCACGATCTCATCGCCAGATTTGAGGTATCTCAGGAAGTTCTGACCTTCCTGAGGAAGGTCAGAACTTCCTGAGATTGAATGTTCAAGCATCGAAACAAGCATATTCGACGATGCCGTCGCGCCCGAAGTGAAAATGACCTCGCGAGGATCCGCACCGATAAATCGCGCAACTTTCCCGCGCGCCTCCTCGTATGCCGCGCTCGCCATCTCCCCTTCTTCATACGACCCGCGGTGAATATTTGCGCGAAAGTCCGTATAATACGCCTCCATCGCATCCAGCACCACGCGCGGAGTCTGCGAAGTCGCCGCATTGTCCAAATATACCAACGGTTTACGAAGGGCGGTCCTTCGTAAATTTACGAAGGGCGGTCCTTCGTAAAAAATAGGGAAATCTTTTTTAATTGTTTCTGTATCGAGTTGCATTGTATTTTTGTCACATGTCAACTGTCCGCGAAGCGGTGTCAATTGTCTTTGCACCGTCCATCTCCATCGCGATTAGCTTATTGAGCTCGACCGCGTATTCGAGAGGAAGCTCTTTTATGATCGGGTTCGCAAAGCCGTTTACCGCGAGACGCACGGCTTCGCTCTCGCTGAAACCGCGCGTCTTCAAATAGAAGATCTCTTCATCCCCCACGCGCCCGATGCGCGCCTCGTGGGATATTTCGACATCATCATTCGCGTTCTGCACCACAGGAAACGAGTTTGCCTGAGATACGGAATCAAGAAGGAGCGAATCACAAACGAGCGACGAATGCGTCCCTTTCGCCTTCTTTGAAACTTTGATGAGCCCGCGATAGTTGGCAATTCCGCCGTCCTTTGAAATTGATTTTGAGAAAATGGTCGAGGTGGTGTGCGGTGCGAGATGAATGACTTTCGCGCCCGTGTCCTGCACTTGCCCTTTGCCTGCAATGATCAGACCCAAGCTGTCCGCGCGCGCACCCTCGCCCAAAAGCACTGACGACGGATAGAGCATTGTCACGCCCGAGCCCATATTGCCATTGACCCATTTGATCTCGGCGTTCGCATACACCAGCGCGCGCTTTGTATTCAAGTTGTAAGTATTGAGCGACCAATTTTCAATGCTCACATATTTCACCTTCGCATCATTGTGCACAAAAATCTCGACGCACCCCGCGTGAAGCGACGACGCCTGATAGCGCGGAGCCGAGCACCCTTCAATGTATTCGATCTCCGACCCTTCGTCGGCGATGATGAGCGTATGCTCAAACTGCCCGCTCCGCTCGCGATTCATACGAAAATACGCCTGAAGCGGCTGCCCCACTTTGACGCCCTTTGGGACGAAAATAAATGTTCCCCCACTCCACACCGCCGCATGGAGCATCACAAATTTGTGGTCTGAAATAGGCACACAATCGGTCATAAAATATTTCTGCACAAGCTCTGGATATTTCACCAGCGCAACATCCATATTTTCAAAAATGACGCCCTTGTCCGTGAGGTTTTGCTTGAGGCGATGATACACCATTCCCGAATCATACTGCGCACCCACGCCACCCAAATATTCGCGCTCGGCTTTTGGAATACCGAGCTTGTCGAAAGTGTCCACGATCTCTGCAGGCAAATCCTCCCATTTGTCTTTTTCGCCGACGCTCGGGTCAACGAAGTACTCCATATTTTCAAGATCAAGCCCCGACAAATCCGGTCCCCACTTTGGCATCGGCGCCTTTTGATAGAGCGCAAACGCCTCAAGCCGTTTCTCCAGCATCCACGCCGGCTCATTTTTTACAGCAGAAATATGCCGTACGGTTTCTTCCGTAAGACCTGTATTTTGTAGCATTTTCCCCGTTTCCAACATTCGCCCCACTTTACCACAATTTTAACGCTTTGACAAACGCCCATACTTTTGCTATCCTTGCGACAGAAAGTAAAATTTAAAAAAGGAGGTGCAAAATGTGTGACTTGAAAAATATGCCAGACTCAAAAGAACCAGACTCTTTTGAAGATGCAGGGAAGCTTGTGGGGTATATGGAAATCCATGCTGAAACACCACGAGCACTGATCCTATTCAAATATCTCGTCTGGCTCGAATATGTCGGAGGGCATAACATTTCGGGGCTAAATCGAAAAAGCCTTGAAGAAAGGCGATTTATTTCTCTCCACCAATGTCCTGGAGTCGTCACAGACGCCCGCAAGCGACTGGACAAAGGTCTCGTCCCAAAAAATTGGCTCGAGTTGCTCAACAAAGAAATCGACAGTCAAAGCACTCTCGCTATGTAGCAACGCAAAAGGCGTCACACAGAATTTCGTGGACGCCTTTTTATTTTATCTCCCCGCGGACACATTACTATTTTTCAGCGAACCTCGTCGAGTGTGAGTACCTGTGAGACCTTGCGCAGGAGCTCGGCGACGAGCAGAGCAAATTTTTAGCAAAAAATTATGCGTGTCTCACAGGCACTCACCGAGTAAGAGGTTCTCCTCAAAAACTAGTAATTCCGCAATTTATCCACCTTATCATGCGCGCGAATCTTCTCGATCGCTTTCGCTTCGATCTGGCGGATGCGCTCGCGGGTCACGACGAATTCACGGCCTACTTCCTCGAGCGTGCGCACCACGCCGTCGATGAGCCCGTGGCGCATTTCCAAAATCTTTCGCTCTTTCTCGGAAAGGTCGCCGAGAATATCGCGCACTTGCTCTGAGAGGATACGCTGGGATGATTCCATCTCCGGCGAAATGATCTTGTCGTCCGCGATGAACTCACCGAGCGTTGATTTGTCGTCGTCATCGCCAATCGGCTTTTCGAGGGACACCGTGTCCTGATCGATATTTTTAATATTGTAAATCTTTTCGACATCAAGCCCCATCTCGGTCGCCACTTCTTCGGGCATCGGCTCGCGACCGAGGTCCTGCGAAAGACGGCGTACGGTCTGCTTGTATTTGGAAATCGTCTCCACCATATGCACAGGAATACGAATCGTGCGCGACTGGTCCGCGAGTGCGCGGGTGATAGCCTGGCGAATCCACCAAGTCGCATAGGTTGAAAACTTGTACCCCTTTTCCCAATCAAATTTCTCCACCGCTTTAAAGAGCCCGAGGTTCCCCTCTTGGATGAGATCGAGGAGCGTCAGATCGGCGCTTCGTCCCACATATTTCTTCGCAATAGAAACCACGAGGCGCAAGTTTGCGCGGGCGAGGAGATTTTTCCCTTCCGCATCGCCCTGCTGAATGCGCTGTGCGAGCTCCCGTTCATCTCCGGCAGAAAGAAGCGGGTACTGCCCGATCTCTTTGAGGTACATTTGGATAGAATCGTACGACGAGTCGCCACTCTTATAGGTGTACTTTTTATGCGTGAGCGCTTCCTCCGGTTCAAGCTCGAGAAGTCCTCCGCTTTCCAAAATGTCCACGCCCGCATCACCGAGCTTTTCGTAGAGCGTATCGAGAAAAAGCACATCTTGCTCGATGGTGGGAAACTCTTTCAATATTTCATTGTAGGTGATGAAACCGCGCGCGCGACCCTTGAGGATGAGGCGGTTTGCCTTTTCCTCCCACGCTTCGTTTGACTTTGCACTTCGCGACGGTCTCTTCACCGCTTTTTTGGGAGCGACTTTTTTAGGCGCTTTTTTCTGAACAACTTTTTTGACGACCTTTTTTGGCGCGACCTTTTTCGAATCAGCTGATTCGCGTCTTGGACGTGGACTTTTATCTGTTTTTTTAACCGTGGCTTTTTTGGGAGCCACTTTCTTCACCATTTTCTTTGCGGGTTTTTTGGTAATTGTTTTTTTGGGCATATTATGAAATAGATTTTGTTAGTGTGTGCAACTCGTTTGAAATTTTCTGACACTCGGCGAGGAGTTTTTCAGCTCGAGGAACATCTCCCGCCATTTCCGCCTCTTTGATCTCGGACATTTTTTCCGCGAATTTTTCTTTGAGAATCTCTTCGGCAAACCCCTGCAAAAGCTCTTTCAACTCTTCCTCTATTCGCTCACTCCCCTCTAACCGCGCCTCTGCCTCAAAGATGAGCTCGTCTTCTTTGAACCCATCGGAAATGGGCGGCGACCCGTCAAGGAGCTTTGTAAACTGAGAGCGATACGAAGCTATATCTTTCAGAGCGGGTTCTTTCGTCCCCTCCTGCCAAAGAAGCGTACTCTCTATGATGCGGGCGATGCGCGCACGGCGCGAGAGCGGTGCCACCGCGTGCTCGAGTTTTTCCGCCTCCCGCGCGACGCCGATCATCTTTGCGCTCTTCTTCACCTCATCCCACACCGGCTCTTCTTTTATGCCGAGAAGTTTCGCAACCTCTCCCACGAAATGCCCTTGGTCGATGGAGCTTTTGAGAAGCGTGATGAAGGGGACGATCACCTCGGAAACTTTTGCGCGAAGCGCTGTTTTGTCCGTATGAAGCGCGGGCAAGAGTTCGAGGTAGAAATCAATGACCTGTTTTGCGTTTTTCACCGCATCCACCCATGCGGATGGGTTCTTGAGCGCGAGATCTGCAGGGTCCGTACCATCCGGCAAGCGGGCGATGCGCACGGTCATATCCTGCGACAGAGCGAGCATGACTCCCCGATGCGCCGCCGCGATTCCCGCACTGTCGGCGTCAAAAGCGAGCACGATATTTTTCGTGAAGCGTTTGATGAGCTCGAGGTGCTCGGAGGTCAACGCCGTCCCCGATGATGCGACCGCATTCGTCACGCCAGCTTGATGCGAAAGAATGAGATCCATTTGTCCTTCCACAAGCACACATGCGTCCGCGCGACGACACGCACTCTTTGCCTGAGAAAATCCAAAGAGTGCGCGCGACTTGTGAAAGACATCGGTCTCGGGGCTGTTCACATATTTTGCGGATGCCGATGCACCGAGTGTCTTCCCTTCTCCCTCTTTCAAGATGCGCCCCGAGAATGCGATGACCCTGCCGGAACTGTCGGTGATGGGAAACATCACGCGCCCGCGAAAGCGATCATAAAATCCTTTCGGCGAGCGCACGATGAGCCCCGCGCGCTCCATCATACTTTCGGACACGCCCTTCTTCGCGAGAAAGTCTCCGAGTGAACGCCATTCATCCGGAGCAAATCCGACGCGGAAATGCTTGATCGTCTCCGAAGTCAATCCTCTCTCTTCCAAATATTTCTCCGCCTCGGGAAACTTGAGAAGCACCGCTTCATAGAACTTTGTCGCAAGCTCGAGCGCGTGGTGTATCGCCTCTCTTTCGTCCTTTGCGCCCACTTTTTCACGCGTGAGGGTCACGCCCGCACGATCCGCGAGCACCTTGAGCGCCCCCTGAAAATCGAGCCCCTCTATTTCCTCGACAAACGAAATCACATCCCCGCCACGATTGCATCCGAAACAATGGTATGTCTGCCGTGACGGCGAAAGGAAAAAAGAAGGTGAGCGTTCATTGTGAAATGGACAGCACGCCTTGAAATTGCCCCCCGCCTTTTCAAGCTTGAGGTATCCACCGACGACATCGACGATGTTTAATCTTGACTTAATCTCTTCAATGACAGATGTCATAAATTATGATTTAGGAAGCTTATCCACTCAAGAATTTTTAATTTCAAATTTTTAATTTTTAAATAATGTTTTAATTCTTTAATTTTAAAATTAGAAAATTAGAATTTATTTAAAAATTTGAAATTAAAAATTTGAAATTCGGTGAAACAATACGCATATATACACCAATAACTCCTAAATTAACTATACTGTCTCTTCCGCACTTTCGCCGGGCAACTCCGCTCCCCTATTCTTCGCGCCAAACCCTGTACCCGCTGGAATAAGATTTCCGATGATGACATTTTCCTTGAGACCGCGGAGCGTATCCGTACCACCCTTGATTGCGGTATTGATGAGAATACGCGTCGTGTTTTCGAATGAAGCAGCCGAGAGCCAACTCTTGGTTGTGAGAGCGACTTCCGAGATACCGAGAACTATTGGCTCTCCCTTTGCTTTTTCTCCGCCCGCTTTTTCAACGCGCTCGTTTTCAAGAGCGAGCTCGCCCTGCTCGACGATCTCACCCATGTTGAACTTCGTATCGCCAGCGTCCTTGATCTTCCGGCGCGAGAACATTTGGCGAATGATCACCTCGATATGCTTGCGCGAGATCGATGCGCCCTGAAGCTCGTAGATCTTCAATACCTCGGTGATGATGTAGTTTTCCGCCACATCTTTGCCTGCGTATTGAAAGACTTCCGCAATATCAGCCGAGCCATCCGAGAGGAGCTGTCCCTTTGCGACAGAATCCCCGACTTTGATGAATGGCGTTCGTTTTGCGGTCGTTTCGTACTCGATCGCTTCGCCCTTCTTCTTGCCCTCGCCTTCGGAAGGCAGGACCTTCACGACAAGCTCTTTCTCGTTGCGCGTGACTTCCATCACGACACCATTTGTGTGCGATACAATAGCGAGACTCTTCGGCTCACGGCGTTCGAAGATCTCTTCAACGCGTGGGAGGCCCATCGTAATATCACCGCCCACCGACGCGATACCACCGGAGTGGAAAGTACGCATCGTCAGCTGTGTTCCCGGCTCGCCGATAGCTTGCGCCGCGATGATACCCACCGCTTCGCCGATCTTCACGAGCTCGTTTCTTCCGATGTCGAGACCGTAGCACTTGCGACAAATGCCGTGTGCGGTTTTGCAAGAAAGTGGCGAGCGCACCATTGCCTCGGTGATACCCTGCGCTTCCGCGTCTTTCGCCTCATGTTTGGTCATCAAATGTCCTTTCTTGTAGAGTACAGTGCCATCGGCAAGAGCAATGTCTTTCACGAGCACGCGTCCCTTGAGATTGCGCGCGAGCAAGATGTCGAAACCCACGAGGTTTTCATTGCGGATAAGCTTGCCTTCTTTGTCTCCGCAATCTTCCTCGGTGATGATAGCATCCTGTGCGACATCCACGATACGACGAGTGAGGTATCCGGCTTTCGCGGTTTGAAGCGCGGTGTCGGCGAGACCTTTTCGCGAGCCGTGCGTGGTGATGAAATATTCCACCGGCGACAACCCTTCTTTGCTTGACGGAATGATCGGGAAGTCGAGCGTACGACCTGCCGTATTGATGATGAGACCGGTCATACCGCCCATGTTCACGATCTGTGAAATGGAACCGCGGGCGCCCGACTTCAACATGTCCTCAACCGAGCCGTTTTTGTCGAGCGTTCCCGGCATAAACTTTTCGATCTCGGCGCGCGCACCCTGCCAGACTTCGATGGTGCGACGATAGCGCTCCTCTTCCGAAAGCAAACCTTCGTTAAACTCGGAACGAATCTCGTCCGCTTCCGTGTGCGCTTTCGCAACGATGCCTTTCTTTTCAGCGGGAACTTTGATCTCATCGATACCCCAAGTGATACCCGCTTTTGTGACATACTTGAAACCGAAATCCTTGATCTTGTCGAGGATCGGCGGTGTTGCATCGATACCGTAAGTATTGATGATCTCATCAATGATATTCTCGAGCTCCTTTTTGGTGACCTCTTTGTTCACAAACGGGAAATCCGAAGGGAGCACGCTGTTGAAGAGAAGTCGTCCGACAGTCGTCTCAAAAACTTGTCCGCCAAACTGAGCGTACTTCTGTGTTTCCGTACCCATCACCTTGATCTTGGCGCGATAACTCACTGCGTCAAAATCGTGTGCGGTAATAGCACTGTTTGGAGTTGGGAATATTTTGCCCTCGCCTTTCGCGCCTTCCACGATCTTTGTCATCGAGTAGCATCCGAGAGGAATATCGAGTTTCGGATTGACGATGGGGTCGCCGTTGCCCGGTCCGAGCAAGTTCTTGTTCGATGCCATGAGGTTGCGCGCTTCTTCTTGCGCCGCATGAGAAAGAGGCACATGGACTGCCATCTGGTCGCCGTCGAAGTCCGCATTGAAAGCGGTACAAACGAGCGGATGTACTTGGATAGCATTGCCTTCAATGAGCACCGGATGGAACGCCTGAATACCGAGACGGTGAAGTGTCGGTGCGCGATTCAAGAGCACATACTTGCCCTTGATCACTTCTTCGAGAAAAGCCCACACCTCCGGCACGCTGTCGTCGATGAGCTTGTTTGCCCCGCGAATGTTGTATGCGAGTTCTTGTTCGAGAATTTTTGCGACGATGAACGGGCGGAAAAGCTCGAGTGCCATATGCTTCGGAAGTCCGCATTGGTCGAGATGAAGTTTTGGTCCCACCACGATCACCGAGCGCCCCGAATAGTCCACACGCTTGCCGAGGAGGTTCTGACGGAAGAGGCCTTGCTTGCCTTTCAGCGTATCGGCGAGGGATTTCAGCGTGCGCTTTTGCGCCGCGTTCATCGCCACCGACTGCACACGGCGAATCGAATTATCAATGAGAGAATCCACCGCCTCTTGGAGGATGCGTTTTTCATTGCGGAGGATCACATCCGGCGCGCCGATCTCCTTGAGTTTCTTCAAACGATTGTTGCGGTTGATGACGCGACGATAGAGGTCGTTCAGGTCTGAAGTCGCATGGCGACCGCCCTCGAGCGCAACCATCGGGCGAAGCGCCGGCGGAATGATAGGAATGACCGTGAGGAACATCCACTCGGGGCGCATCCCCGAGCTCTGCATCGACTTCACGATGCCGAGTCGCTTGTGCAACTTCACGCGCTCCACTGCTCCCGCTTTTTCAAGATCAGTTTCGAGCTTCTCGCGGAATTTCGCAAGGTCAAGTCTTTTAAAAATATTGTAAATCGCCTCCGCGCCGATGCCCGCCTCGAATACGGTGCCGTACTTGAGCGCGAACTTGTGGTAGGTCATCTCATCGAGGACCTTGCCTTCGATGAGCGATTCGATATCGCGCTTTGTATTGAGGAGGAGCTCCTTCAATTTCTCCTTGCCATTTTCGTCGGTGAGCGTCTTTGATTTGTTTTTGTATTCCTGATCGAGCTCCTTGAGCAAGTTGTCTCTCTCGGCGACATTCACGCTGGTGATGATGTAGCCCGCAAAGTAGATGACCTTTTCGAGATCAACAATCGGAAGGTTGAGGAGGAGTCCCATGCGCGAAGGGATGCTACGCAAGAACCAAATGTGCGCAACCGGACTTGCAAGCTCGATGTGTCCCATTCTTTCGCGGCGCACAATAGAGCGCGTCACTTCAACTCCGCATTTCTCGCAGATAATGTTCTTGTAGCGAATGCGCTTGTATTTTCCGCAGTAACACTCATAGTCTTTTTCCGGTCCAAAGATGCGCTCGTCGAAGAGGCCTCCGCGCTCGCTTCTCTGCGTGCGGTAGTTGATCGTCTCCGGCTTGGTAACCTCGCCGTATGACCACTCTTTGACGCGGTCGGGCGAAGCAAGTTTGAGAAGGATCGCATCGAAACTCTTTTTTTCGTGTGTTGTTTCCATAATTGGTTATTTACTTAATGTCCCTCTTCTGGAGGAGCGTTATGTCGAGTGAGAGCCCGCGGAGATAATTGAGGAGCACATTGAACGATTCCGGAATGTTGGTATTGACCACATCGTTGCCCTTCACGATAGCGGCAAACGCTTCTGAACGACCCGTAATATCATCCGACTTCACCGTCAGCACCTCGCGGAGAACATTGGAAGCGCCGTACCCTTCGAGCGCCCAGACTTCCATTTCACCAAAGCGCTGTCCGCCTCCCTGCGCCTTTCCGCCGAGCGGCTGCTGGGTGATGAGCGAGTAAGGCCCGATGGAACGCATGTGGATCTTGTCCTCGACCATATGGTTCAATTTGAGAATATACATATATCCGACGGCGATATCCTGATCGAATGTGTCGCCCGTGCGACCGTCGAAAAGCTTCATCTTACCGTCTTCGCGGAAGCCCGCTTTCACGAGCTCGCCCTTGATCTCATCCACCGTAGCACCCATAAATGGAGGCACGATCGCCTGATAGCCGAGCGTATTTGCCGCGAGACCCAAGTGGAGTTCGAGGATTTGTCCCAAGTTCATACGAGAAGGAACGCCGAGCGGAGTCAAGATGACATCGATAGGAGTACCGTCCGCCATGTATGGCATATCTTCTTCTGGAAGGATGACCGAGATGACACCCTTGTTGCCGTGGCGTCCTGCGAGCTTGTCGCCGACAGAAATGTTGCGCACTTGCGCAACCTCGATGCATATGCGTTTGATGATACCGCTCTCGAGAGCGTCGCCCTTTTCGCGGGAGAACACTTTGATGCCGATGACGCGACCGCGCTTGCCGTGCTCCATGCGGAGCGAAGTGTCTTTCACATCGCGCGCTTTGTCTCCAAAGATAGAGCGGAGGAGCCTTTCCTCCGGAGTGAGCTCCGTTTCTCCTTTCGGTGTAATCTTGCCGACCAAAATGTCGCCGGGATGCACTTCCGCACCGATGCGGATGACGCCATCCTCGTCGAGATCTTTGAGTTTGCCTTCGCCGACATTTGGAATATCGTGCGTCGTCACTTCGGGTCCGAGCTTGGTGTCGCGCACATTCACCACAAATTCGTCCATATGAATCGAAGTGAATTTGCTGTTCTTCACGAGCCGTTCAGAAAGAATGATGGCATCTTCGTAGTTGGAACCGCTCCATGACATAAATGCGACGAGTGCGTTTTGTCCGAGCGCGATTTGTCCGTCGTCCGAAGAAGAAGTGTCTGCGAGCGTTGTGCCCTTTTTCACTTTGTCGCCGACATTCACGATTGGGCGCTGGTGGAATGCGGTAAAGCCGTTTGTGCGGGAGAACGATACGAGTTTGTTCGTATGCTCTTTTCCTTTTTCGTCTTTCAAAACGATTTTCTTTGCATCCGAATGCGTGATGGTACCGTCGGTGTCCGCGATGATGAGGCGGCCGGTGTCGCGCGCAGCCATCCCTTCCATCCCTGTTGCCACGAGCGGCGCTTCGGGGATCACGCACGGGATCGCCTGCTTCTGCATGTTGGAACCCATGAGCGCGCGGTTCGCATTGTCGTGCTCGAGAAACGGGATCATTGAGGTCGCGATAGAAAATGCCTGATTTGCGGCAATGTCCATGTAGTGCACATTTTCGCGCAAAGCGAGCTCGGGGCGGCCGGCGTGGCGCACCTCGACTTTCTCCTCGACGATTTTGTCGCCGTCGATTTTGAGACTCATATGCGCGATGTTGTACTGCTCTTCTTCAAGCGCGTCCATGTAGACGATTTCCTTCGTGACCTTGCCGTCCTTCACTTTCGCATAGGGCGTTTCGATCATGCCGAAATCATTGATGCGCGCATAGCACGAGAGGCGCAAAATGAGACCGATGTTCGGACCTTCCGGTGTGTGGATAGGGCAAAGGCGTCCGTAGTGCGAAGGGTGCACATCGCGGACTTCGATGCCTGCTCGCTCGCGCGTGAGACCGCCGGGTCCAAGCGCCGAGAAAGTACGCAAGCTTTCGATTTCCGAAAGCACATTGTATTGGGTCATAAACTGCGAGAGCTGATTTGTCGCAAAGAACTCCTTGAGGCGCGCCTGAAGCGGACGAGGAGAAATAAATTGCACCGGCATCGTCGCGTCAGTGTCGATGGTCGACATTCTGTCCTGAATATTGCGCTTCATCTGTGTCATACCCACGCGGATCTTCTGCTGGAGCATTTCTCCGACCGAGCGGATACGGCGAGAGCCGAGATGGTCGATGTCATCGGGAAGCGAATGCGGATTTGCATTCAACTTCACGATATTTGAAACGATTGCCGCCACATCCTCCACATTGATAGTACGGCGCGCGATTTCCGTCTTGTCGAGCGACTTCCCAAAGCGCTTGTTGAACTTGAAACGACCGACTTCCGAGAGGTCGTACTTCTCTTTTGCAAAAATAGAGTCGACGAAACTGCGCGCATTTTCCGGCGTTGCGAGGTCGCCGTCGCGGAGCTTTTTGTGGATTTCCACAAATGATTCCTCTTGCGTCTTTGCGGGATCTTTTGCGAGAGTTGTCTCAATGGCTTTCTTTGCATCCTCATCCTTTGCAAATACTTTCAGGATAGCGTCATTGTCTTTTGCTCCGAGTGCGCGCAAAAGCACGGACACGGGGAATTTGCGCTTCTTGTCGATGCGCACATAGATAGCGCCGTCCGGATCGGACTCCACCTCCACCCACGCACCGCGACCGGGAATGATCTTCGAGCCGAAGTATCGCTTGCCTTTGAGCTCTTCTACGGTAAATGACACACCCGAAGAGCGCGAGATCTGCGGGACAACCACGCGTTCAACCCCGTTCACGATAAAGGTACCGTGCGAGGTCATCATAGGGAAATCCGCCATAAAGATTTCCTGCTCTTTCTCACTCTTGAATGTCTTATTGATAAGCTTCACGCGCGCCTTGAGTGGCGCTTCGTAGGAAAGCTTATTTTCTTTTGCAAAATATTCGTCGTACTTCGGCGCCGAAAGTTCGATGCCGACGAATTCGAGTTGAAACTTTTTCCCTGAGTAATCTTCGATTGGGGAAAATTCTTTGATCGCATCCTTGAGTCCTTCTTCGAGAAGCCATTTGTATGACTTCAAATGTGTCTCCACAAGATTCGGAAGCTCTACCTGTGGCTTCTTGTACCGCGCAAAAGTTTTCTGTGCTCGCATATGTGACGTATGTGATTATTCCCCGCCTACCCGCACCCCCAAACGACAAAAAACAAAAAAGCAGTGAATACCACCTTTTTGATGTTGATGTAAGGATTTCGAATAAACGAGACCTTGTAAAATTGTACCCCTTCTCCTCTATCGTACGGCGCCAAGTACGCAATCAAATTACCGTTAAGAAGAGTATACCAGAATGAAAGTTTGTGTCAAATTCAAAATTGAGCATTAGTTTATAGGAGTTAAAACAAAGACCAGTCGAGGGAGATTCCTCGACTGGTACAATACACATCAATTTAGATTATTTGGTCACATTACCTTCTTTCTTTAAATTTTCCTCCAAAAGATCTCCAAGCTTGCGAAATACAAGCTTGGATTTTTCAAAGTTTTCCAAAAAATTCTGCTTCTCTATCCCTCCAAATTTCGTGAACTTCTCGACTTCCGAGAAATTGGTAAAAAAGGAAGACTTAGGAAGAATCCGATAAAAAAGACAGTTCATTTCACTAACGAGTTCTTCGAGCCCGCAGTCCAGACAAACCCGACCGTTAGAGAAGACGAACTTTACTTTCGGTGTCTTTTTCGGTGACCATGACGACATGAGCTCAGCAACCCTCTCATGACGACATACCTCCTGTAGCTCTTTACTTGCCTTATCGAGACGAGCTTTTAGCTTCTTGACAGGGTGCAGAGTTAATTCTTGTTCGTCATACTGGTCCTGCAGAGCAATGACTATATTGCGCAAAATCTTGAAATGCGAGCTTTCCGGATCCATCTTCGTCTTTTTCATGCAAACCTCCCATTTTATAGAACAATTTTAACAAAATTTCTAAAATATTTATATCACGAAAACAAACTTCTTGCAATGGGGTTATACAAGCAAAGCGCCCCCGTGCTTTTTTCATCCCCGCAATAAGCCACTATCGTGGCTTATTGCGGGGATTCCTGTCCCACGCATCCCAACCGTCATATAAAACAAGTCATGACTTCTTTTATATGACACCTTGTGGATAACTCAGCTTTAGCAAAATAAGCTCCGCCCTTAGTAAATCTTTTACAGTAACTGCCTACCCTATAGGTAGGCAGTTGTAACTTCTTGATTAGATGCCTTTATTTAATACGGATGCAACTTCACATTCCGTCTTACACGCGCAACCTCCTTCTTGCCGATCATTTTCTCAAGACGATTTTTTATACGCAAGCAGATATAACACACACCCTCTTTTTCCGAAACGCAAAAATGTTCCAGCGCCAATTCATAGAGATGAACAGCATCATACTCAGAAAAAGAGATCCTTGTGGCAGATTTTTTAGACATTATAGTATTTCACAGCAACACCGTGATATCTATCAATAATACCTTCTGAAATAATCGCCTCAAGCGGTTCATAATCCTGATACTTATCAATTTGCGCAAGCGCACTACGATATGCATTTTTATTTTCCTTTTCAATCTTTACCGAAATACCAACAAGTCCATATCGTTCAAGAATAAGGTTACCAACCAATCGGGCGGTTCTCCCGTTCCCCTCCCTGAATGAATGAATGGCGGTAATCGCGTGATGAATCCACGCGGTAGTCTTTATTAACCTTTCAACGCACAAAAGACCTTCGTCCGTTACCTCAATATGGAAATTCAAAATATGACCCTCACAACCTTCAAGATCAACAAGAGCTTTTTTAAGAAGGGCGTCGAGTTCTTTCATGTGGTTAGGAACTTCAGTAGGGTGTGGCAGGAGCAAATCAGAATCTGTAATTGATAGCTCTTCCTCTCTGTACACACCAGCTATTTCAGGCCATGCTTCTCTAAATATTTCTCTGTGAATAGCACAAATGGTTTCGACATTTATCGTATTGTGCGACTGAGCATATTTACGAACAAAACGAGAAGCCCTGATGACACCAGTGGCTTCTCGTTTTTGCAATTCCTCTTCGCTTTTTGGACGGTCCGCAGGCATTACTGAATTAATTATGCAATTTTTTCAGCTAGTTTATCGAACTCTTTGCGATCAATTTTGCTTCCCTCAAGCGCACTTGAATAATATGCATGCTCAATATCCCATCTTTTCTCAAGACTACTTTTTTCTTGCACAGAAAGGCTCGCAACGACCTTCTGTCCAACCTGAACAGTGCCAGCAAGGGTTTTTATCATATTTTTCATCATATACAGAATTGTACTACACTTATTTATATTTGGGAAGGCTACCCCAGCTTCTTCTTCCTCCATTCTTCAATCTCTTTATGGTTACCACCGAGGAGGACTGCGGGGACTTTATATTTTTTTCCTTTCCAGACGAGGATTTCGGGACGCGTGTAGACTTCGGGTGAAGCGGTGCGTCCCTCTTCGAGAGACTCGTGTTTGCCGAGCACACCTTCTATCTGGCGCGCGCATGCGTCCACTATGACCATTGCGGGTACTTCCCCGCCGGTGAGCACAAACGGTCCGATGGAAACTTCTTCAGCTTTAAATATCTTTTTCACGCGCGCGTCGATGCCTTCGTATCGTCCCGCGATGAGCACGATGTCGGTGTATTTTGTGACGAGTGCTTTTGCATACGCATTCGTAAATTGTTTCCCCGATGGCGAGAACAAAATGATTTTTGTTTTCGTGTTCTTTTTGCGCGCAATTCCTTTTGCAATTTTTTCCAGAGTACGCAGAAGCGGTTCAGCCGTCATCACCATCCCCGGCCCGCCCGCGTATGGGCGGTCATCAACTTTCCCCCATTTGTTGCCCGCATTTTCGCGCGGATCATAATACGAAATAGAAATGTGCTTACTCTCTTGTGCACGACCGAGAATCGATGCGTCCATGTACGGACGCACGGCTTCAGGGAAAATGGAGATGATGTGAAAACGAATCATAAGATGAGTATAAAGTAAAAAGTGTAAAGTCGAAAGTAAATACAAAATGCATCTACTTTTAACTTTACACTTTGGACTTTTAACTAGAGCTTAGATACTAAGCTCGTTTACCGCCTCATCCACCGTCTTTGAAGCGCTTGGCTTCTTGCCTCCTTCCGGCTCGCTGATCTTCAGGTTTACACGCGCATTGTTCTTCATCCCTACCACGCGAAGGAGCGTACGAATCGCTTTCGCGGTATTGCCGTCGCGACCGATAATCTTGCCCATGTCCCCCGGATTTACATCGAGAGTGATGAGTACGCCCATCTCGTCCACGATGCGTGTCGCTTTCACATCTTCCGGATGATCCACGAGTGCCTTTACCACATATTCAAGAAATACTACATCTGCTTCTTGTTTCATATTTGTTTTTCTGTCGTTAACGATTAACTGGAACAATTATACTACAAAATAGATTCGAGGTGCAAAGAACAGAAATGACTAAGCAGTTTCTGCTGGAGTTTCTACTACTTCTGCAACGGGAGCTTCTGCGACAACTTCTGGAGTGATTTCTGCCACTACTTCTTCTGCGACAGGAGCTTCTACTACGATGGCTTCTGCTTTTTTAGTTTCTACGGGAGCAACCGGCGCTTTCACTTCCTCTTTAGGAGTCTCTTTTACAATCGGGGTCTTTTTGCCCAAGACATTTATTTTTTTGCCGGAAACTGCCTTCAAATCGACGAGGAGATTGTGCACGGTGCCTGATGCTTTTGCACCCACCGAAAGCCAGTGCTTTGCACGCTCAACATTTATAATAGGAGCACCACGACGGGCATTGTACGAACCGAGAATCTCGAGAAAATTCCCCGTCTTTGGTTTCAACTTTGAGTCTGCAACGATGACGCGAAATGAAGGATCATTCTTGCGACCGACGCGCTGTAATCTGATATTTAACATAGGCGCTATCTTATCAGAAAGCTCCCAAATGGTCAAGCATGCTCTTTTGTGCTATCTTACTGAGTACTATGACTACTCAAAAAACTCCCGCGGGGAACTTCGTCGAGGGCGTTATCACCACGACCGGCAAAGGGCTCGGCTTCGTTTCTCTGGGAGAGGACAGCCCGCGCGAAAACGATATTCGCATCGAAGCGGGGCTCCTCGGCACCGCCCTACCAAAGGACCGCGTAAAGGTCCGTCTTAACGCGAAAAGTGGCGACATGCAACAAACGGGCGAAGTCGTGGAGATCCTCGCGCGCGCGAAAATAACTTTTGTCGGCACGATAGAAGAAGACGGCACGACATACCTCATTCCCCAAGACACGCGCATCTATGTGGATTTTCTCATTCCAAATCCCCTGCCCGCCACTGCCTATCTCTCAAAGGATGCAGTCGGGCGATGGCAGGCGGGTCCGCACGGCGAAAAACTAAACGGCAAAAAAGCGCTCGTTCGCCTCTCCGAATGGGACGATTCAAAGAAAAATCCGACCGCGGAGATCATCGAGGTCCTCGGCGATGCTGGCGACAATGAAACAGAGATCCGCGCCATCGTGCTCGACAAGGGACTCCAGATGGAGCTCCCCGAAGAGATCCATCGCGAGGCGGACGCACTCAAAGAAAGAGCTCCGGCATTCATCGCCGACGAAGCAAAAAAACGCCGTGACTTTCGCGGTGTGACGACATTCACCATCGACCCCGCCGATGCAAAAGACTTCGATGATGCACTTTCCATACAAACACTTCCAAACGGCGACATTGAAATTGGCGTACATATTGCCGATGTGTCCGCCTATGTAAAACCCCATGCAGAAATAGATGAGGAAGCTCGCCGGCGCGCAACCTCAATTTATCTTGTCGACCGCGTCATCCCCATGTTCCCCGAGGTGCTTTCAAACGATCTCTGCTCGCTCAACGAAAAAGAAGACAAACTCGTTTTCTCAGCGGTGTTTACCTTTGCGCCCGACACCGCCAGCGACCCAAAAACAAAAGTTGTCGTCAAGGACGAGTGGTTCGGGCGCGCGATCATCAACTCAAACAAACGCTTTACCTACGAAGAAGCGCAGGAGGTACTCGACAATGGCGCGGGACTTTTTTATGACGAGCTTCACACCCTTAATGTCATCGCTAAAAAAATCGTAAAGCAAGACAAAGACGCTGGAGCGATTTCTTTCGAACACGAAGAAGTGCGGTTTGAGCTCGATGAGAACAAAAAACCGATTCGCGTATATACGAAAACATTTCAAGACACGAACAAGCTTGTGGAAGCGTTTATGCTTCTCGCAAACAAAAAAGTTGCGGAATTTGTATCGAAAAAGCTTGGTGAAGGATCTCGAAAAGCAGCGCACCCCGACCATGAGGGCGACCTCTTTGTGTACCGCGTGCACGACGAACCAAAGCCGGAGCGCCTTGCTGAGCTCGCAAAATTTGTTGCAGGGCTGGGGTACAAACTCCCGCTCAAGGAAGGCCGTGTTTCCTCTCATGACATCAACAAGCTCCTCGAGCAGATCAAAGGCAAGCCCGAAGAGACGATGCTCAACACCGCGACCATCCGCACGATGGCAAAGGCAATATATTCGACGCACAACATTGGGCACTATGGTCTCGCATTCGAACACTACACGCACTTCACCTCTCCGATTCGTCGCTATCCCGATGTGATGGTGCACCGTATCCTCGCGCACTTCCTCGCGGACGAAAAAGTAACAAAGGGAGAAATGGAAGAGTACCGCAAGCTCACGATGCACTCATCCGAAATGGAAAAGCTCGCGTCGGATGCCGAGCGCGCTTCCATCAAGTTCAAGCAAGCCGAATATATGAGCGAACGCGTCGGCAAAGAATACAACGGCACGATCTCCGGTGTCGCCGAGTGGGGCGTTTTTGTAGAAGAAGACGAGACTAAATGCGAAGGGCTCATCCGCATCTCAGACCTCGGCAACGACTACTATATTTTTGAAAAAGAAAAATACCGCATCATCGGCAAACAAACCCGCACGCTCTACACCCTCGGCGACAAATTGAAAATCCGCGTCAAAGCGGTGGATTTGGAAAGAAAGAGTATCGACTATGAGTTGGTGAAGTAAAACAAAATACCGCAAATTATATTGCGGTATTTTGTTTTTAAATATCGGCGAACAAAATTAATTTAAGTTTTCTAAAGGATAAATATCAAAAGCAACTTCTTCATATGGGTGAACCAATTTCATTTTTTCAACTACATTTTTCAGAATTGCTCGAGGGACAACAACCTCGATACGCTCCTCCTCAACAGATTTATATTCACCCGATTTTCCAATTATCGGGTTTGAGTTTTTATTCCCACAAAAACGACCAGTCCCACGCGAAGAAAAAGAACAGAAATCATAATTACCTATCCTCCCCGCCCCTGCCTCACCGATGGCATTACGAACAATATCCGTATGCGAGAGAGGAACAAACACAACAAGTTTTACATTATCAGTTTGCATCTTTTTTACTTCGCCAACACCTCCGCATCCTCGAATTTGATCGAAAGAAGTTTTGAAATGGCGTCGGCGCCCATGGTGACGCCGTAGATGATACCGGCGCGCGACATTGTTTCGCGGTTGTGTGTGATGACAATGAGCTGAGAATACTTGGCGAGGGTTTCCACCATGTCGCCATATTTTTTCGAGTTCGCCTCGTCGAGTGCGGCATCTGTTTCGTCGAGCACCAAAAATGGCGGCGGGTTCACCTGCGATACCGCGAAGATGAGCGCGATGGAAGTGAGCGCTCGTTCTCCGCCTGAAAGCATCTGGAGTCCGCGAATCTTTTTCTGTGGCAGAGATACCGCTACCTCGATTCCCTCTTCGGCTTCCTCTTCTTCAATCTCGTCAGGATTTTCCGCGATATCCGTATCGGATCTCTTTTTCTTTTTCTCCACTGAGATCTGAAGCGATGCGGTACCCCCGCCAAACATCAATGCAAAAAACTCGCCAAATTGCTTATTGATCTTTGCGATGCCCTCTTTGAATTGCGCGCCGAGCGTCTCCTCGAGCTCGCGACAAAGCGCATGGAGCGACTCCGCGCTCTGCTTCAAATCCGCAAGCTCACGCTCGAGAAAAGCATCACGCTCGACCGCCTCATCATATTCACGCATGATCTCCTCGCCCGATCCACCTCCCATCGTATCCTCGAGGCGAATTTTCAGACGCTCGATCTTTTTCCGACGCGACTCCTGCTCGGCGCGCGACTCGGCAAGCACCGCTTCCGTATCGACAACGATGCCCGCATAATCGACGATCGTGCGCCCGACCAAAATACTCCCCTCACGAAGCTCCTCACGAAATGCCACCTCGTCCCGCGTGAAGTTTTCAATATGCTCACGCACCATACCGAGGCGAAGCGTAAGCTCCTGCTTTTTCGCGCGAAACTCAAAAGAAGCGCGCTCGGCGTCGGTCGTTTCCGCGCGCTTTCCTTCTATCGCCCTCTCAAGCTCGTGCGTTCGTGTCTCAAATTTTTCCAGAGCTTCCTCGAGGCCTTTTTGTGTGGCAACCAGCGCCGCGCATTCACCGCGAAGCCCCTCGAGGTCGCGCAGAGTATTTTCATTGCGTTCAGCAGAGCCACCATCCCCGCGAATGTGTTCGAGAAACTGTCCAACTCTTCCCCGTGCCGAGCTCACCACTCCTTTTATATACAAATAGTCCTCGCTCGATTCCGCATAGCCGAGCTCGTCGTAGAGGTGCTGTGCGAGATTTTCCGACTCGCGTGCCGAAATCATTTTGTCTTTTGACTCTGCGGGCGTGCTCAAACGGCGTTCCTCATACTCTATCATTCCTTCTAGCCGCCCAATTTTCCTCCCCAAATCGTCCCGCTCGCGCCTCACCGTCCCCATCTCCGACCGCACCCGCACGAGCTCCGCCACCTCCTCGCTGTCTTTTGTATGCGCACCGCGCAAACTATCGGCGCGCGCAAGCGCTTCATTCGCCTCATGGAGCTCTCGCTCAAGATCTTCTTTTTCACCGTGCAATTTTTCACGCGTATGTTTCAAATACACTTCTTCGCGCTTCAAATAGTCACCATAGAGAAGCGCAAGCTCATCGCGTAGCGTCCTTGCCTGCTCCACTTTCTCCACCTGCTTTTTCAAAAACTTGATATGCGGAGCGATCTCGCGGCGAAGCGACTCCGTCTGCCGCATATTTTCCTCTGTCTTCAAAAGTTTCTTCTCGCTCTCATTGATCTTCCAGTGGTATATCTTGAGCCCGAGCGCGTCCTCGACCATCGCACGACGATCTTTTGGCGACGAATTTAAAATACGGTCCGCCTCGCCTTGTGAAATGATATGGTGCCCCGATGCACCGATGTGCACCGACGCGAGGAGCTCGATGACATCCTTGAGCCGCACCGATGAACCGTTCAAAAAATATTCACTCGATGCATCACGATGAATCTCACGCGCAATTGACACTTCGTCAAAGTCCACCGGAAAAGTGCGGTCGCTATTGTCAAAATTGATGGTCACCTTGGCGCGGTTCTGCCGTTCAGCCGATTTCGAGCCGTTAAAAATGAGGTCCTCAGTGCGTTTCCCGCGCATCGACTTTAGCGACTGCTCCCCCAGCACGAAACGAAGCGCCTCGGCAACATTCGACTTCCCAGACCCATTCGGTCCCACAATAGCCGACACCTGCGCCCCAAACTCAAAAACGCTCTTGCGAGCGAACGACTTAAACCCGGAAATTTCGAGCGATTTTACCCTCATTTGGTTTAGTTTAGCATATGAATAGCTAGTGATACAAAGCATTGACTCGTGTATATACCATGGTATACAATATCAATATGTCAACAGTAACAATCCCTAAAATAGAGTATCAGTCGCTAATTCGCCAAGCCAACGCATACCGCAAGATCGCATCCGGCTTTGCGGCTCAAGTCATCGAAACGCCAGTCGCTCATGTGGTGGAAAACTTTCGCGCGACAAAAAAATACTCCAAAGAATTCCTCATCGATCTTGAAGATGGCCTTAATGACCTCCGTGTTTCGAAATTATGGAAATCAAAATAGTTACTCCAAAAGTATCTCGTTACATCAAAGCACACGGGCTTGATGATAAATGGAAGAAAGCCGTCTCTTTATTTGAATCCAACATCAAACACCCCTCGCTCAACACTGAGCTTATGGAGCCAAAAGAAGAAATGATCTACTCGTTTCGAGTCGACCGAAAATACCGCGCATTATTCATGATCAAAAACAATACCGCATTCGTTTTTAGAATTACAAATCACTATCGGTAGCCGACACTCAGAAGAGTTTATGGTCGACATTGCGTCCGAGAAGTGAACCAAATTATTTATCGGCGGTTCTTGCAATTACCTCAATGGCGCCTCACCAAAACGATTTGAGCCAGAAGTACCTTTCCATAAAAATAAAAAAGAGAAGGATACTGCGGTCAGAACATATACAAGCCGAACCACGACCTCCACAAAGAACGGAGTAGACGGACTAAAAGCGAAGCCCATAAACATCGCGGGGAGTGTTGCCCAAGAGACTGGTATTAATAATGCCCACCAACCATTGAGATTTAAATCATGAAGACGCCGAATTGTTAAAATAATAATTGGTAGGAAAAATAGTCCTATAAAGAAAAGATATTCATTGTATGGAGCGGCAAAAATATTTCTATATGCAATAATTAATAAACTAAAAATCGCAGCGGTGATAAATAAATAAGAGAAATATCTCAAACGACCAAGTCTTCCTTGCAATAAATTTTTTAGTTTCATATATGTATTCTAACAAACTAAATATGATACTACAAGCCAACATGCCCAAACATGTATTACTTTCTACTTTTTACTTTCAACTTCGAATCAGCTGATTCGTGTCTTGGACATAAACCACTCATTTCCCCCACCCCTTCACCTTCAACCCCTCCCCCGCGGCATTCTGCTCCGCTTCCTGTTTTGATTTGCCCACACCTTCCGCAACGAGCTCTTTTTCGAGATATACGCCCACCACAAAATCCTTGTCATGGTCGGGACCCTGCTCTCTGATGACGCGGTATGACGGCGTGATACTCACATGTTCCTGTGCCTGCTCTTGGAAAAAGCTTTTTGCGTCGCGCCAGAGTTCTTTTTTCACAATCTCTTCCGTCTTACCGAGGAGGTGCGTTTTCAAAAATTTGTCCGCCACCTCATACCCAAGGTCAAGATAGATTGCCCCCACCACCGCCTCAAATGCATTGGCGAGAATGATCTGTCGCGCCTTTGTCCCCTTGTCTTTCGCCTCGCCTTTTGAAAGCAGGAGGTATGCTTCCATGCCGAGTTCGATAGCAATGTTGCCCAATGTCACCGCATTCACGAGCGCCGCGCGATAGCTCGTGAGGTCGCCCTCGTTCGCCTTTGGGTATTTTTTATATAAAAAATCAGTAACCGAAAGCTCCACCACGGCGTCACCGAGAAACTCGAGGCGCTCATTGTGGTCGAGCCCGCGCTCGCGCGTCTCGTTGATGTACGAGCGATGTGTAAACGCCTCGCGGAGAACCGCGCGGTCGCGAAAATGCACACCAATCTTTTCTTCAAATGCCTTGAATTTTTCCATAAAAATTTAACTTACAACATACAACTCACTACTCACAACAAATACCTTACTCCCGCATCGGTTGTTAGTTGCGAGTTGTAGGTTGTTTGTTGAGCAAGATCCCCACCGCTTTCGCGATCACCGGAATCATATCATCATACAAATTGAGACTGAGGATATCTGCGAGCCGAAACCACTGCGCGCCATCGAGCCCGCCTGTTTTTTGCAAAGAAATTTCTTGATACGGCGCTTCGGCAAGAAAGTATTTCACCTTCTTGAGCAACTTCCCTTTCTCGGGATGCGATGCGACATATTCATTCTCGCCCAAAAGCTCGCCGACAGAAACCGTGAGCCCGATCTCCTCGCTCACGATGCGCGCGAGCGCCTGTTCGTCATTTTCCCCGTCCGCATAGTGCCCTTTCGAAAGGGTCCAGTGTCCGAAGATGTCGTGCACCAGCCCCAAGAACACATCCTTGCCATCTCGTGCGTATACCACCGCACCTCCAAGCTTGTCGACGGGAAGCGTTTTTGGATCGACGAGCTCCTGCGGATTTTTCTTTTTGCCGATCTCGTCCTTGCCCGGCTCGCCGAGCTCTTTGTATACCGCGCCGAGGACGCCGTTGATGAACTTACTGCTCGTCTCCCCTCCGTATGTTTTCGAAAGCTCGATTGCCTCATTGATGGCAACTTTTGCCGGCACCTGCGCGCGGTCCTCAAAGAGGAGCTCGTACAGCCCGATGCGGAGAATGTTTCTATCAATAATCGCAATCTTGTCGATAGACCAGTCTGGAGCCGCCTTTTCGATGATGTCATCCACCTGCGCGCGCTTTGCAAGCACACCCAAGAGGAGCTTTCTCATAAATGAAATATCATGCACCCCAGGAGCAAACTCTTCCGCATTGCGTGCGAGCGTATGCTCGATCTCTAGGTCGGTCATCGTGCCTCCGCGAAAATCCCATTCGTAGAGTGTCTGCATTACAATACTTCTGGAAAGGTGCCTGTTTGCCATAAATAATGGTAATTTAATTTAAAAAGTACTTATCCTTACAACCACCGAATTATTCCCCACTTCCCCCGCGCCCTCTTACTTTTCACTTTCTACTTTTTCTTCGCCGCCACCCTCTTTTCTGTCTTTTTGATGGTCTTTGCCACTTTCAAAACCGTCTTGCCGCGATAAGTGCCACAAGCCATGCACACCTGATGGCGCAAGTGGAGCGCCGAGCATTTGACGCACTTCGAAAGGCGCGCTCCATCGAGAGCGTGGTGTGAACGGCGGTTTGCCGTATGCGCCCGCGTATGTCTCATTCGTACTACCATAGTTTTCAGAGCATACCAAAAAAGAAATAAAAAATCAAGCTCTATTTTTCACTCTCCACCGTCGCCAGATTATTCCGTGCCGCCTCGAAATTTTGGTCGATTTGCAGCGCCTTTTGCCACTGTTCCTTCGCACCCTCCTTGTTGCCGGATTTGTAGTACACAACGCCGAGCATCGTCAAAACTTCCGGATTTTGCGGATTGACATCCAAGTACGCCTGAAGCTTTTTCTTTGATTCTTCATAATCACCCTTGCTTTGATAATAGGAGCCGAAAAAATACAGAGCCGTCAAATTGTTCGGATTCTTTTCTAATATCTTATTGAACACCTCTGTGGCTTCATTTAGTTTTTCTTGCTGATTGGACAGCGTCATACCTAAACTTTCTCGGTACATCTCATTGCGAGGATCGAGCAGTGACGCTTTCCTGAAATTCTTTTCCGCACTCGCCAGATCTTTTCTCTGCAAATCCGCCATCGCCGTATTGCCATAGAGCATCGCCTTCTCTTTTCTGGTGACCAGCTGAAATGGGCTGATAGAAATAAACGGCGAGATGACGAAGAGCGCAAGAACAGCAATTCCGATGTTCCTCTTATCTTCTTTGGTAAGTTTAATGTCCATAAATTTTATAAATTACTATTTAATGTCTCATTGTATCAACCTGCCAATAAAATGTAAATGCAGTGTCATATGTCAAATGTGCGCAAACAAAAAGCCCGCTCTCTCGAGCGGGCTTTTTGTTGCGTGAGCTAGTTGCCCATGCGGCGATTCCCTCCACCACTAAACTCACGGCGAGGAGCGCGTTCCTCGAGAGGACGAGCTTCGTTTACCGTAAGAGTGCGGCCTTGGAAGTCCTTGCCATTCCACATTTCGATTGCCTTGTCGGCGTCAGCGTCGTTCGCCATTTCGATGAAGCCAAAACCTTTCGAGCGACCAGTCATCTTGTCGATGATGATAGCTGACGAAAGAACTTCACCGGCCTGTGAAAACGCAACCTTGAGGTCGTCTTCTGTGGTTGAGTAAGGGATACCCCCTACATACAATTTCTTTGCCATATTCTTTTGCTTAATTCTAATTCAGAGGCCTCCTGCACAATAATTTTTGTGACGAAATTTCTAGATTTTGTGCGAGACGCAGTCAAAATCTAGAAATTGCAGTAAAAAAGTATTGTGCAGGAAGCCTCTAGTAAGATGACCTGTTTCCCTCGCCCTCTTACCTAGATAGAATCAAGCAAGCACTGAGGTGAAAACTTCTTACCCCATAAGGTTACCACGCGGGAGTGAAAAGCGCAATATAACTGTGGATAACGCGCGCGTAGCGCGCAAGTCCATAAAGTCAAAAGTCTTAAAGTCAAAAGTGGGTGCACCCGTATTTACTTTATAGACTTTAAGACTTTTGACTTTATAGACTGGTTTTCCCTACTTCCGCAACGCCCTCGCCCTATCGATATCCGTCAAATACTTCTTGCGCAAACGCACTGATTTCGGGGTGATTTCCAAATATTCGTCCTCGGTCATCGTCTCGAGTCCGCGCTCGATAGAGAGATCAAATGGAGGCGTGAGGGTGATCGCCTCATCCGTTCCAGACGAGCGCATATTGGTGAGCTGTTTCCCTTTTGTAGGGTTTACCGACATCTCATCACCCTTGGAAGTGTTGCCGATGACCTGCCCTTCATATACTTCAATAGCGGGACCGATATAGAGAGTACCGCGAGCCTGCAGATTGTAGAGAGAGAAACCAAGCGCCTTGCCGGACGCCATCGAGACCATTGAGCCCGCTGAGCGCTTCACTATCTCACCCGCATATTCGCGAAATTCGACGAAACGGCTCGAGAGAATTCCGTCGCCTTTTGTGTCCACCACAAACTGTCCGCGAAAACCGAGAAGTCCACGAGTAGGGATATCGTAAGTGAGGCGCACGATGCCGTTCTCCTCTTTCATGTTGGTCATCATACCCTTGCGCTTGTTGATCTTTTCGATGACTGCGCCGGAACTTTCAACAGGCACATCAATGATGAGCTCTTCGTATGGCTCAAGCTTCTTGCCATTTTCCTCTTTGATGATGACCTGCGGTTGTGACACCTGAAGCTCAAATCCCTCACGGCGCATTTGTTCGAGAAGAATGGAAACATGGAGCTCTCCACGACCGTAAACCTTGAACGAATCCATTGCGGAAAAATCAACTTTGAGTCCCACATTGACCTCAAGCTCGCGCTCGAGACGGTCACGGATCTGACGAATAGTCACAAACTTGCCTTCCTTTCCGGCAAACGGAGAATCGTTCACGAAAAAATTGAGCGAGATGGTCGGTTCATCCACCTTGATGGCAGGGAGTGCCTCTTGGTCGGCTGATACACAAATAGTTTCACCAATATAAATATCAGGAAGACCCGCAACCATCACAATGTCCCCTGCAATCGCTTCGGAAACTTCTTTACGCTCGGTCCCTTCAAAAGTGCAGAGCTTGGTGATCTTGCCGGTGCGAGAACTACCGTCCGGATTTTTGATGATAACGGTTTCTCCTGTGTGAAGAGTACCTTCGTAGATACGGCCCACTGCGAGACGACCGAGGAAGTTGTCATAGCCGAGATTGAATGGCTGCATACGCACGGGAGCGGAAGCATCCGCTTTCACGGCAGGAACTTTTTCCAAAATGACATCGAGAAGCGGCGTGAGGTCTTTTGAGTCCTCCTCGAGCGTGCGCTTTGCGATACCTTGGCGGCCAATGGCGTACACTGTCGTGAAATCGAGCTGTGCATCCGTCGCGCCGAGCTCAAAGAAAAGCTCGAACACTTCATCGTGCACTTCTTTCGGGCGCGCCGCCGGCTTGTCTATTTTATTCAAAACAACGATTGGCTTGAGGCCGAGCTCGAGAGACTTTTTGAGCACGAAACGCGTCTGTGGCATCGGGCCTTCCTGCGCATCGACGAGGAGAAGCACGGTGTCGATAGAGCGAAGCACGCGCTCCACCTCGGAGCCGAAGTCGGCGTGACCGGGAGTATCCACGATATTGATCTTGGTATCCTTGTAAAAAACAGAAGTGTTCTTTGAATAAATGGTAATGCCGCGCTCAAGCTCGAGGGCATTTGAGTCCATCGTAACACCTTCCTTCGTCATTCCCGTCTGGCGCATCAAAGCGTCGGTCAAGGTCGTCTTGCCGTGGTCCACATGCGCGATAATAGCGATATTTCTGATTTCCATATGATTTTAAACAAAAAATCCGCCGAATGCGGTTATTAATATGTAATATACCAAAAAACATATTGTAAGTCAATGTATATTTGGTATAATTTCCGGATGAAACGCATTGTCATTTTTCTTGTAGGGCTCTATCTTGCCTCCGCTCTTGGCATATGGGCGCTCCTTTCAAAAAATACAAAAACGAATGAGGAGCTCTCACGAGAACTTGCAACAACTAAAAACGAGCTTGCCGCCACGAAAGATGCTCTCGAAACAGAAAAAGCGTCGCTCGAGGTCCTCGAGAAAAAGATTGCTGAAACGCGTGTGAATGCGACCTTCCTCTCTCTCGCCCTCTGCCCCACTCTCGAAGCGACGGACAAAGAAGCTCTCTGTATAAAAAACAGCACTGAGTGGCTTTCACAAACGATACTTTCTGGAACAGCATTGACCTCCCCCGAAGCAAAAACAAAAATGGAAGCACTCCTTATCGCCCTCGGTGCAAAAAAGAAACCGACTGCAAAACAACTTTATGAAATGCTAAAGCCGATTGAGATTGACTCGCTTAAGGTACTCGTTGAGAATCTCAAATAATTTCGATCACACAAATCATCGAGAGTTTAAACAAGTGACTATGCATACGACCCTATAGTACTGTATACATAGTCAGTAGTTTTTCCACTTTCCGCCTCTCTCGTCCTATAGGACAAGGGAGGCGGAAAGTGAGAGAATAAAATTTTTGGTTTTGTTGTAGGTTGTTTGTTGTTAGTTATAGGTTCCTACACATTCTCAATAGGATCGATCATCGTCGTCTGGATCGTCTCGGCTTTTTTCATGACCTGCGTGCCATAGGTCGCCGCCCATGAGGACTTGGAGCATCTTGACCCGGAAAAATATTTGCATGCGGCGTCACGCTCGGCGCTGTACGAGCCCGACCGTGCGCCATTATCTTTCAGTAGAAATCCAGCCGCCATAAACGCATCCCGCGCGCGCCACGGATCCGCGGCGTCGATGCCAAGCGCGGTAGTGATGAAATCTTCGTAAAGCACCCATGTGGAGGGGATGAACTGCGCCGGTCCCATCGCTCCGCCATAACCAACTGACTGAGGACAAGAAACAAGCGTATTGAACGGGTCGCGACCCACTTTCCCCGTAATATCAAAAAACGGCGACACATCGCGATCCGGCTTCATGACGCGCGATATGGTATTCCCCGTGCGCGAAGAAGTGCCCGCACCGGTATTGCGGTCTTTGAGATAGCATGAACCCTGATTCTTTCCGAAACCCGACTCCTGCATAAAAATGGCGAGGAGAAATGCTGGGCGAATGCCGGTCTTTTTCGAAACAATGTTTGCATAGTCGAGTGCCTGCCCAAACGGGATCTCCCCGGTATCGCGGAGTGAGAAAAGCTGTGCGCGAATCGTCGCGGCGCGCGCCTTCTTTTCTTTCAACACCTTCTGATATTCTTTTTCCTGTCCCTTGGTGACTTTCAGCACCCGCGTCTTTTCGGCTTCTTTTCTTGCCAATTCTTTTTTTTCAAGCTCTTTCTGATACTTGAGGTCCGTCTCCTTGTCCTTTTTTTCTTCAAGGGCGGTTTTTGCCTCCTCGGTGATCTTCTTTGCCACACCCACTTCGTCGAGAGATTTGCCGATCGCATCCTCGACATACTCAAATGCATCAAGGTCTCCGAAAAATTCCGAGAGCGGCTTTTCCGAAAGGATCACTTCCGCCATGGAGTAGGTATCGAGCTCGTTTGTGCGGCGCATGAGTCCGGCGAGTGACTCGCGTTCGCGATCGATCTTTGCCGAGTATTTGGTAATGGTGCGGTTCTTTACACCAATATCTTCTGTAAGGCCGGTTATCGAGAGATTTCGCGCCTTTATCGAAAGCTTCGCTTTTTCTATTTGAGTATTCAAGATCGACACATCGCGCTCGAGAGAAACTCCTTCACGCTGTTTGTCTTCGATAACCGAGACCAGCGCATTCATTTCTTTTTCTGTAGATGCCAACTCTTCCTCAAGTTTTGTGCGGCACGCGGAATCACAAGGTGCGGCGGTCTGCGCATAGGTCATCACCGCAAACCCTTCAAATACGGAAATAGCCAAAAAGACGGCGACAATGATCTTTGTAAGAAAACTTTTCAGCATATACAGTCCATTGTAACAAAAAAACCGCTTCGATGGTAATTCGAAGCAGTTTTTTATCTAAATATTGGCGGGGATTATTTCGCAGGAACTTCTTCCTCCTCTTCTTTCTTTCCCTTCTTTTCAACTTCAATCGAAGCAAGGTCTATCACCGGCGCTTCCGCTACTTCTTCTTTTGCGACGGCAATTGCGGCGATAACATCTGTTCCGTGAGTAATGAGCGTAACACCCTTTGGAAGAACGATGCTGTCGGCGAGAATCTGGCTATCGAGTGTGTCGAGCGAGGAAATATCGATGACGAAATTGTGAGGAAGATTTTCCGGCTGGGCCTTGATCTCAACTTCGTGGAGCACTTTCACCAGAGAGCCACCAAGGTCTTTCACCGCGGCAGAAATACCGGTGAATTCGAGCGGGATGTGGACGGTAACCTCCTGTCCTTTTTCGAGAATATAAAAATCAGCGTGAATTGGCTGACCTCTCACGGGGTCCACCTGCACTTCATAGATAAGGGCGTTCATTTTGCCTTTTGGCAGGTCGAGGGTTACCACGGTTGATTCGCCGGCCTCTTTCCAAACCTTCCCGAACTCCTTTGCCTCAAAGACGCACGGGGTCGCCTTTTCCTTGTGACCGTAATAGACTGCAGGCACAAAGCCCTGAGCGCGGACCTCAGCAAGCTTCGACTTTGGGTCCCTTGTTTCTCCTTTTAATGTAATCATATTGTGCCAGTATACGGATTTAAAGGAAAAAGGCAAGCGTATCGTCTAAAAATATCACTTAGAGCCCCGAAAACAGCCGCAACCGTGCCTCGATGACCTTCTGCATCGCCTCGGTTGATTCTTTCATTACCTTATACGGAGCGACTTCGTCGGGGTGCGCGATGAGATACGAAGCGAGAGATTTCACGAAGGCAACGCGGATTTCGGTATTGATGTGGACGAGACTGATGCCGGCTTTGATGGCGTCGCGGAAATCTTCGTCGCTCGTTCCCGACCCGCCATGAAGCACGAGGGGTACGCCTGCGGCGGCGCGCACTTTGCGAATGCGCTCGATGTCGAGGCGCGGTTCGGGCGCATTCCTGAGCATGCCGTGCATATTCCCCACTGCCGGCGCGAACAAATCCACTCCGGACTCTTTCACAAATCGTTCCGCCTGCTCGGGCGAGGTGAGTGTTGAGTCGTCAAATTTCACACCTTCAGGGATCGCATCGAGCACTTTTGACGAAGTGCCGATGTATCCCACCTCCGCTTCGACAAGAATGTCTCTCCCCGATGCGCGCGCATAATCCACACACTCTTTCGCTTTTGCGATATTCTCTTCAAAAGAAAGTTTCGCTCCGTCAAAAATGACGGAATCAAAACCCGCATCAATCGCCTCTTTCACGCGCTCCACCGAATAGGTGTGGTCGGCATTGATAAAAATGGGATACTGATATTCCTCGCGAATACTTTTCACGAGCGCCACCGCTTGGCGCACACCCACGAAATCGCGCTCGCCTTCCGAGAGGCCAACGATGACAGGCAGGTTGAGTGACTTTCCAGCACGGAAAATCGCCCACAAAGCTTCGAGATTTGAAATATTAAAATGTCCGACTGCCGTACCCTTTGCTTCCGCTTCAGCGATCACCTCGCGCAATGTTGGTATATGTGTCATGGATAGTTAATAGTTAAGGTCGTTATTCTGCGAAGCGTAAAACTCGCTGATCTTATTCATCGCGTCATTTTTTGGTTCAGATTTCCCGCGCCTGCGTATCAATCGATACCCAAACCCCACAATAAGCCCCGTAACAACCACTCCCCCGTATAAAATAAAGTCCATCTCTTTTATAATTATTCTGATAATATCTTCATCTCGCCACAAGCATTTTTTGCAACATGGTAATTCTTGCCATCATTCGTTGATAATTCATTTTGTTCATTTGGTCAGATTCCTTATTCAAGTCCAATATTAGGCTGGATGTATTTATTTTGTCACTAAGCGCCACTAATTGCTCGCTCAGAGTACTTCTCTCACTTGGTGTCATTTCTGCAACCTTCCCACTTAATGATTCAAGTGCTGTTAATCGCTCATCTATAACAGCAGACTCATCACGCGCAGTGGTCATCATTTTATCTATAGCTTGCGAAGCAGTTAGGGCCATTATGGGGTTCGCCTCAAGCATTGCCTGCCTACCACTTATATAAGCGTAGGCACCTCTAACAATAATCAAAACTGCAATTGCAATCAATAACCTTATTCGCCATTCTCTATCGAGTTTCCTGAATATCGAATGAATCCCCCAGCCATAAAGAAATATCACTATCGGGGTAACCAATACTGCTGGCAAAATAGGCCATTGAAGTATCAATATTACAGGATTAGTCAATTGAAGTGCGCCTCCAAACGCTTGTAATATATTTAAGAAAATGGCAACTGCCGTAAAATCATCAATCTTAAAGAAATTCATAAGATAGATGGCACCGCCTTCATACGCAAATGTACCAACTATCCCGACACAGAGGCCAGCCCAGCTTCCCCACATTTTGAACGGATTATATGATTTTTTTATTTCTTCCATGATTTTAATAATTTTCAGGTTACTATCTTTCCGACATCTTTATTCTACCACAAGCAAACCAATATGGTATACTTTCCACATTATCACTAAAAATGAACATATTATGGATGAACAATTAGATTTTGTAGGCATCGGGGACACGGTCGTTGACGCATTTATTCGCCTCAAAGAAGATCAGGCGCATACGACCTGCCGCATTGATACCGGTGCGTGCGAAATTTGCATGCCGTTCGGCGCAAAGGTTCCTTTTGATTTCGTGAAAGTATGCTACGCGGTTGGCAACAGCGCAAATGCCTGCGTGTCTGCCTCGCGCCTCGGTCTCAAGAGTGCGCTCATTACAAATTTGGGCAACGACGATGATGGTAAAAAGTGCCTCTCGTCCTTGACCGCCGACGGCGTTGGAACGCAATACATAAAAGAATACGACGGCATCAAGACCAACTATCATTATGTACTCTGGTACGACAGCGAACGCACGATCCTCATCAAGCACGAGGATTTCCCCTACACGCTCCCCCTCGGCGCCGTCGGTCCAAAGTGGCTCTACCTCTCATCACTCAATGAAAAGTCTCTCGCCTACCATCACGAGATTGCTACTTACCTCGCCGCGCACCCCGAGACCAAGCTCTCGTTCCAGCCCGGCGGATTTCAGATCAAGCTCGGCGTGGAAGCACTCAAAGATCTGTATGCGCATACGGAAGTATTCTTCTGTAATGTCGAAGAGGCGCGACAGATCTTAAAAAATAAAGAAGCCGAACCGAAAGATCTCGCAAAAAAAATCGCCGAGCTCGGTCCAAAGATCGTTGTCATTACCGACGGGCCAAAAGGCGCATTCGTATACGATGGCGCGGACGCATGGTTCATGCCAATATACCCCGACCCAGTGCCACCATACGAACGCACCGGTGCCGGCGATTCATTCGCCTCAGCATTCATTTCCGCTCTCGCCCTCGGAAAGACGCCGAGCGAAGCGATCACATGGGCGCCCGTGAACTCCATGTCCGTCGTACAAAAGATCGGCGCGCAAGAAGGTCTCCTCTCGCGCGAAGCACTCGAAAAATATCTCGCAGAAGCACCGGCGGATTATAAGGCGGTGAAATTGTAGTGGACGGACAAAAAAAAGAAAAAGGGTGATCTGCTTTCGCAAACCACCCTTCAATACATACTCAAAAACTCATTCTATAAAACGGGTACTATGGGAATAACAACCTTGACCGTGTAGTAGTTTTTACTCCACCACAACTGCGGGAGCTTGGACCACACGATTTTGCAGTAGTAACCGCTTCCGTCGGCATATGCCATAACAGTGGCAGTCGCAACTGCATTTGTCGTACCATCGTCATAGGTGAACTCCAGCGTGTCTCCGACCGCAATACCTATCGGCAATCCGCCATAACTGGTATACCATGCATAGTTTGTCTCGCCAGTCAGACCATCAAAATAGATTTGGTCTACATCGAGACTAAAACTTGCACTTAATGTGATACTGCCACTTGCCAGATCTACTTCGATCTTGCCGTCATCGAGGGCATCGCGTATACCTATTCTGAATCGGTAGACATGCTCCACACCGTCTGTGTCGGTAATACTGAAGTCGAGCGAAGAAGTTTCCTCTGTCGTGACTCCGACAGAGCAAGACATCTTCCCTTGTCCTGCAGATACGCAGGGGGTGACATACGCGTAAGGACCGTGCACATTGAATCCTTCTATCATTCCAGAATAAGACCCACCATCCTGATAGTTTCCCGAAATATTGGACAATACGAGATTATTAATCCAATACATCGTGACCATTTCCATACAGACCTCAATGTCGGTTGTCACATCGGCTAAAACAAGAACGCTATTCTGCCATCCGACGAAGAGGTCGTGCAAGCCATTTTCATCACTGCCATATGCAGAGAGGTAGTAACTCCTCCCCGCAGAGACATTCGGAATGACAATGTTCGCCACCCCATCCACCACCTCGGCGGTAGACGAATAACTGAGGCCACCCTGCACAAAACCGATGTTGTCGACTTCATAAAGATAAACGACAAATTTCTTCGTCATCCCCTTCATGATGTCTTGAATCCTCATGAGCCCACCGGCTCTTTGAGGAGCCGCGAGCGTGGCTGAAACGCCCTGATCAAAGAGGTTAACCTTCAGTCGTACCGATCCTGATGACCCGCTTTCTACTTGCGATTGCGGTAGATTCAAATCAGTTCCTTCAGTTCCTGCGCCACATCCTACTACCATCACCATAACCGCGATGGCTAAACCAACAATCATTTTTTTCATCTTCTCTCCCCCCTTTTTTTAGAATGAATTTTTAAAAAACAAACAGGGAACCATTCCCCATTTTTACATCTTCATCCATTATACACCCAAACGAAACTATTGTCAAGCACCGAGTTCTAGTTCAAAACACGATCCTACCTCGCAACCGGAAACGAGAGGATAAAATCTGTCCCCTTCCCTTTGATGGACTCCACGGAGATCTTTCCATCCATATTTGAAATAATCTGAGCGGCAATCCAAAGACCAAGCCCGGTACCCTGAATGTCCTCTGTCTCTTTCGACTTCACGCGAAAGAATTTTCCGAAGAGCTTTTGTTGATCCTCGGCAGAAATTCCGATACCGGTATCCCGCACGCGGATAAATACCGTATCGCGCGATACTTCGGCAAAAACTTTCACCGAACCTTGGGATGTATACTTCATCGAATTCCCGATGATATTCACCAGCACTTGGCGCAATTTTTCCGCATCGACAAATACTTTTGGAATGTCCTTTTTCTCATACGAAATCTCCAGACCTTTTTGACGCGCAACGACAGCGAACGAACCGACAACCTCTTCAAGGATCGGAGAAATATCTGTATTTTGTCGGTCAAAACTCATCTTCCCTTGCCCAAGGCGAATCACATCGAGCATATCGCCGATAAAAGTATTCAGCTGATTTATCGACACCGTGATGCGCGAAACATCTTCTCTGTCCTCCTCTTTTAAGTTGCTCGATTTGGCGAGCATCTCGGCATGTCCCTTTACCACCGTGAGTGGCGTACGGAGCTCATGCGCCGCCATAGAAATGAAGTCGTCTTTCATTTGGTCAACTTCTTTGAGCTTCCGATAAAGCACGGTATAGTCGATGATCTTTGCTTGGCGCAAAAGCAAGAACGAAATCGCAAGAACAACAAAAAAGAGAAAGATGTACGCGCTCTTGATATTTTGCGCCGCAACCTCATCAATCGCTCTCATGGAGATGTCGATGAACACAACGCCGAGGACCGCTCCAGTTTCCCCGCCGGGAATCGCGCGCACAACATTCCAATGCCTTTCGCCATACAGTGAAACGGGAAATATTTTTGATACATCGGCGCGCGCCCCCGCTTCTCGATAAAAGAACGCATTCTCTTCATCGGCGGTCCCTATTTCACCTTTATCGATGGAAGCGATGACCTTTTGTTGTCCTCCCTCGAAAACCACCACCTTAAACTCACTGATGGATTCCTTGTTCTGGTCTTTCAGTCGCTCGATGATACTTTGCAAGGATGCCGGATCGTCCATTTTGAGAGCGGCAAGCTCGATAAAAATATCCTGCATCACGCCGACGCGCTCCTTTTCGAGCCGTTCTTGATTTTCCTTTGCGACCGAGAGGAATTTTTGTCCGCTTGCGATGAACGCAATCGGGATGAAGACGACCAAAAAGATCGTGTAGATGATCTGAGGATTATTTTTTACAAATAAAAGTCCTTTTGAAAAATGGCCGGCGAGATACTTGAACATTTTTGTGAATGGTATTATTCCTGCGGAGTATTTTTCATCTTAAAACCGAGCAGAATAAAGATGGCGACCACAATGAGGATGATCACGGCTATGCTCCCGTAGAAATAATTGTCCTCGACGAAGCTCGGTGAACTGCCGGCATCCGGGACTATTTGCGGAACGGTGATAGCGAAAGCTTCTTTCACGAACGGCAATGGGTTGCTTCTCGCCACCACGGTCCCTTTCACATCCGTGATCGCCACAAACACTTTGTGCTCGCCATTCTCAAGCTCCTTGTCGAGCGTATAATTCCAGTTTCCATCGTTGTCGGTCTTTACCGTGACGACAATCGGGATGCTGAAAATATAGAGCGTTGCAAAGCTGTTGGGGAGCGCTTTCCCTTTGAAGGAAATCTTGCTTGCGGTCTTTGTACCATCGGGTTTCTCGACAACCTCCGCGACCGCGACCTCCGCGACCGCGAAGTTTTTGACATCAACGATGCCGCTTTGCTGTTCTATCGCCACCTGCTCAAGCTTTGCGACCCCTGCCTCGACATTTTTCACCAAAGCGTCCTGCGCAACGATATTTTCCGGTTTATTATTCTCTACGGCTAATGAACCATCACTTTGTACTGTCCGCGTAGTCTCCACGATCTCGTTGATGATCTCTTTCTTTTTCTCATCATCGCCTCTCTTGATGGCGTCCTTGAGGTCTTCCGCTTTCTCGGCAACGACCTTTTCAAAATCAGGAGCCGGCTTTTGCGGCTGTACGGAAACTTTGCGAGGGTCCTCCTTTGTGTCCGTCTTTAGGGACACTGTTTCACTCGCAAGATCCTTCGCGACTTCTTTTCTCTCTTTCTTTTCAGAGAATGTCTTGAGCGTATTTGTTATCTCTTTTTTTATTTGCTCCTCTTTTACGGTCTGCGTGCTCTTGATATCTTCAACAAATTTTTCCGCGACAAATTGTCGAGAAACTTCTCGTACGCTGCTGTTGCCGATGTTGGTTGCATCTTTGGTCTTTATCCATTTTTCCTCTTCATTTTTCACGACAACGGTAACGCTGTCGCCTAAAACAACCTCGCCATCTTGCTTTGTGATTAGCGTAGTCAGCTCATAAGAACCGTCCGGCGTATTCGCTGAATCCCAAGAAACCACCCCTTGCGTATCACTTGGTTCAATGTGCGTTTTCCCGATGTACAGCGATTCCCCTCCATCTTTCCGCGTCAGGTTGACCTCCACAGCGGCTACTTTTTCTTTTTCTTCAACTTTCACGGATACTTTTGTGTCACCTGACACTTTATCGCCTGACACTTTATCGCCCAATACTCTGTCACTGTCATCTTTCAGGATCACTCGAGACTTAACTTGCTTGCGCGGAGAAACGACGCTCGATTGCGATGATACTGTTTTTTCTTTTTCTTTTGTTTTTGCGGGAGTGACAGCACTCGTTGGCGTAAATTCTGTGGCGATTGTATTGGGAGTCGCGATGACCGGTGCGACCCCCGTCGTTGGAGTGGTTGGAATGATTGAAACAACGGAATCCGCGGTCGATGTCGTTGCGGTCGCCGAAACTCTTGAGGTGTTTGACCCCGCTCCCGATGCCGTTCCCGTCGTTGACATCGATGATAGTTCCGCAAACACCGAATGCGCTCCAAAACCCAGCAAACTTACCATGAGTGCCACGCCAATTATTCTTTTTATACCGTTCTTGCCATTTAAATAATCCATATTAAAATTTTTATTATTTATTAAAAATTCACAAAATGCTTTTGACCGCCTCTTTGATATGACTGATTCCCATTCCATAGTGCTCGATGAGTTCTGTTTGATTTCCCGACTGACCGAATTTGTCGTGCACACCAACAAAGCGCATTTTGGTCGGGTGCGCCTCTGCGAGAACCTCCGCGACCGCCGAGCCCATACCGCCCGCGACTTGATGCTCCTCGACAGTCACAATCGCCCCGCATTCTTTCGCGAGCGCGATGACCGCTTCGCAGTCGAGCGGCTTCACGGTACCGATATTCAAAACGACTGCGCCGATTCCCTCCGCCTCAAGCTGTTTCGCCGCCATGATCGCATTGTAGACGAGCGAACCGCAGGCAATGATGCCCACTTTTGGGGTTGCGGAGCGGAAAAATTCTTGCGCTTTGCCGATCTCAAACGGCGTGTCCTCGGTCGTGATGATTGGGGTTTTCTCGCGGGCAAGACGAATGTAGGTCGGTGAATTTGTTTTTGCCATTGCGATGGTTGCCTTGCGTGCCTCGATGCTATCACACGGGGTGATGACCACCATATTTGGAATCACCCGCGTGAGCGCGATGTCCTCTATCGCTTGATGAGTTCCTCCATCGGGACCAACGGAAACTCCTGCATGCGAGCCCGCTATTTTCACCGGCCGATCATTGTAGCAAATGTTCGTGCGAATTTGCTCCCAGTTTCTCCCGGGAGAAAACATCGCATACGACGAAATGAATGGAACCTTCCCCATCGCCGCCATCCCCGACGCAACCGATGCCATCGACTGCTCCATTATTCCCATTTCAAAAAATCGCTTCGGAAATTCTTTTGCAAAACCATCCATCTTTGTGGATTCGACGAGGTCGCAACAAAGCCCCACAACCCGCTCATCCGCCCGCGCCGCAACAAGCAACCCCTCACCAAACCCCGCGCGAATCGGCGCCTGCTCTACATCGGTATCAAAAAGTTTTGGGTTAAGTGGGATATTCATATCTGTATATTATCTTATATTTTTCTATTTTTCATAAATTTCGCGACGATAAGAATGAACAAAACAGTCAAACTTATTGTCATAAATGAGGGTGTGACTAATGTAAAAACAATTGCAAACGCCAAAAATGGGAACAAAATAAAAATAAAGAGTATTAACTTACTAAAATTCTCACTCTTCTTCGAAGAAGATACCGTTTCTTGAGTTGTTTCCTTAACAGAAAGACCGAACATTGAAAAAATTGCAATAATGTACACTATTGGCATCGTCCACATAAGATGCCCGTTTTTAGTTGACTCAATGTAATCTAAAACAAACCAGAGAATAATACCGAGCAGAATAACTCCAAACCCCGCATAAAAAATATTAGGCCTCCTTAAAACCATTGAGAAACCAAGTGAAACATTCTGAGAAAAAAGTAAGAACAAACCTACAAAGACTAAAATTACTGGGAAAAGGATTGGGTGCATAGCTAAATTATTATATTTTTATTCATGTTCGCTCATAAGCTTCCCACCGAGCGTGCGAAGTTCTGCCATAGCATTTGCGCCCTGCTCTTTATTTGGCGGATTACCATGCCATTTGTAATCGTTTTCAAACATCTCCACACCTTTGCCAGGAATCGTATGCGCGATGATAACCGACGGTTTTTCAAAGATCGCGCGTGCTTCATCTACCGCGTCGACAATCGCTTCCATATTATGTCCATCAATCTCAAGCACATGCCAGCCGAATGCGGACCATTTATCCGCGAGCGGTTCAAGCGGCATTATGTTTTCCGTGAAGCCGTCGATCTGAATGTTGTTGCGGTCCACGATGGCGACGAGGTTGTGAAGTTTTTCTCTCCCCGCGAGCATCGCTGCTTCCCACACTTGCCCTTCGTTCAGCTCGCCGTCACCAAGGAAACAATAGACCGTTCTATTTGAATTTTGCCCGCGGTCAAGGCGGTCTACAATAGCCATCCCCACCGCTTGCGAAAGCCCCTGCCCAAGCGGACCCGAACTCGTCTCAAGCATCGGCAAATATTCGCGGTGCGGATGCCCCTGCAAACGCGTGCCAAATTTGCGCAGTGTTTTCATTTCTCCCACAGGGAAATACCCCGCATGCGCCATCGCGGAATACAGCACGGGGCAAATGTGCCCGTTGGAAAGCACGACGCGGTCGCGGTCTTCCCATGTCGGATTCTTTGGGTCTTGTTTGAGAATATGAAAATAAAAAGCGGTAAAAATATCCGCCATACCAAGAGGTCCCGCCGTGTGCCCGCTCTTTGCCTCTACAAGTGCCTCGATAATAGACTTGCGAACCTCAATCGCCTTTTCTTCAAGGAATTTTATTTTATCGTCGTGAAGGTGAGTCATGTGACTATGATACCAGATTTTTTAATTCATCAATAGCTGAAACAATGTCCTCACTCTCAAGGATTGCCGACCCTGACACAAGGCGTGTCGCGCCGGCATCGACGAGTCGTTCTGCGGTTTCAAAATTTACCGAGCCGTCGATGCTGATTGGCATTTCGGGACGCAATACGCGAATCGCGCGGATATGTTCAAGCACGCGCTCGTCAAACACTTCACCCTGAAAACCGATCTTTGCGATTCCCATACATTGCACGAAATCGATGCGGTCGAGATAGAGTTCAAGTGCGGACACAGGCGTTGTAGTATTGATGGCAAGCCCGAGTTCAATCAAGCCCGTCGGCACCGACGCGCGAATGGCCTCAAAACTTGCCCCGTTAGAGGTAGGTCGTATACGACCGTCAGCTCTAACGGGGTCAATACTCTCCACATGCACAATAATGCGTCGCACTCCCGCACTCACCCACTTTGGCACAGCGAGCTCGGGGCTCTCGATCATCAAGTCCACCTCAAAATCAATGTCTTCCCACGCAGGCATCCCCTCTTCCTCGGCAACGATCGCATCAAAGTGTGGCTCGCGCCCAAGCGGATACGGCCAAGTGCGCTCCGGTACAAACTTGCCATCCATAATATCAAGCTGAACAAACGGAACGACCCCGACAAAAAGCCCCACCTTTTCAACAAGGTCTTCGTAACTCTTTGGCATTATCGCGGGGATGATTTCTGTCATAAAATTGCTTCGCAAACATTTAACAATTGACATGTAACATTTAACGAATTCCGAATCTTGTACCCGTCAATTGTCCGCGAAGCGGTGTCAACTGTCAATTGTCTAACTTTTGGATTCTCCGCGCATGCCTCTCGTCTCCACTAAACGCCGTCTCGAGCCACACGCGCACGACCTCTTTCGCTTCGTCCTCGTCGATGAATCGCGCGCCGAGTGAGAGAATATTCGCATCGTTGTGCTCGCGGGAAAGTACGGCGATATCAAATGGTCCGCCATAGTACACTGCCGCGCGTGCGCCTTTGACGCGATTCGCGCACATCGCCTCACCTTGCCCCGACCCGCCGAGAATGATCCCGCGCGCAGTGCTGTCTTTTGCCACCGCCTCCGCAACAGGACGGATAAAATCCGGATAATCATCGAGCGCTTCAAACGAATGCGCGCCCATATCCTCCACCTCGTGCCCAAGCACGCGAAGAAAAGGAAGGAGCATCTCCTTTATTTCAAACCCCGCATGGTCACAACCGATGTAAATTTTCATGAAATTATTATAGAAAGCTTGCTACTCTAACCACATGTTGTACGAGCGTATTCGTATACCCCATCTCATTGTCGTACCATGCCATCACTTTCACGAGATTGCCGTCCACGACGCGCGTCATCTCAAGGTCGGCGATGGAGCCGTAGAGCTCGCCGATGACATCCGATGAAACGATCGGTTCATCCGTCGCCGTGAAGATGCCCTCCCAGCGAGGGTCTTTCGCCGCATCGCGGAGGATTTGATTCACTTCTTCGACCGAAGTATTGCGCTTTGCGATGAATGTCACATCGGCGATGGAGCCCGAGATTACCGGCACACGCACCGCGATACCGTCAAACTTTCCTTTCAAATCTTTCACGACTTCCGTCACCGATATCGCCGCACCCGTCGAAGCAGGCACCATATTTTGCGCGCCCGCACGACCCCCGCGCAAGTCCTTGCCCCCAGGACCATCAACGATCTTTTGCGTACCCGTATACGCGTGCGTCGTATTCAAGATCGCTTTTTCGATACCAATCGTCTCGTTCAAAATACACACGACGGGACTTGCGGCGTTCGTGGTGCAAGAAGCATTGGAAGAAATTTTTGCATTTGCAAGTTCGCTATCATTGATACCCATAAGCGCGGTCACGCACGGCACTTCGGGGAGGTCCTCTCCTTTTATCGGCGCGGTCACCACAACACGCTTCGCACCCTGCGCAAGGTGAATGTTCGCCTTTTCCGGGCTCGTGAAAAATCCGGTCGACTCCACCACAATATCAATATCATATTTTGCCCACGGAAGATTGGTCGGTTCTTTTTCCTGCACAAGGATTACTTTCTGCCCGTCCACGATGAACCCTGGCTCATCACCGCCCACAACCTCAACGACAAAATCCGCCTTGCCATATGCCGTATCGTATTTCAAAAGGTACGCCATATTCGACGGATCCCCGAGGTCATTCACCGCCACGATCTCAAGCTCCGGCCGTGTCCGCGCCAACTTATAAAACGCCCGCCCAATCCGCCCAAACCCATTGATCGCCACTCGTACTTTTTTCATGTAAATTCGTGATTATTTCAACTATTAAATTATCTGTCTATTTTAGCATACCCAACAAAAAAGACACGCGTTTCGTTCCTTTTTTAAAATACCTTCAGAAAAGATCCTGCACCTACCTTCTCTTGGATTGGTCGGCACGCGCGGCGCGAATAACTCGCTCCGAAAACGGGGTCGGACCTAAAAGTGAAAACGAAATTGATTTATTCCGTACTAAATCTTTAAGCAACGCATTTATGATCGCCGAAAGAGAGAGGCCGAGCTCGTCAGCAACTTTCTGCGCTTCATTTTTTACCTTTGGGTCTATTTTGATATTTAATACTGCTGTTTTCATATACGCTAAAGTATATACTTTGTCATTATTGCTGTCAACGGCAACACTACTATTTCAACCCCTCCTCAAACAGCACCTTGAGCGTTCCCGGGTTTGCGGAGCCTTTGCTTGCTTTCATCCCCTGCCCGATGAAAAATTGGAAGAGGGCGGTTTTTCCGGATTTGTAATCGGCGACGATGGTTGGGTTTGCGGCGACGATTTCGGCGACGATCTTTTTGAGCGCTTCGATGTCGTTTTTCTGGATGAAATTGTGTTTTTGCGCAATCTCGTGCGGGTGCCCGCCTTCGGCGTACAAGATGGCGAGCGTGTCTTTCGCACCGCGCGAAGAGAGGTCGCCTGCTTTGATCATCGTCACGAGGTCGGCAAGCCCCGCCCCTGTCACACCACCAAGAGTCCCATTCTCCTTCATTAAGCCAGCGAGGTCAGAGGTGATGTAGTTTTCAATAAGCGCGATCGAGGGACGGTCGCTACCCGTAGCGACCACCGCATCTTCAAAAAGCCCGCCGAGTGTTGCGTCTATGGTAAATATCTCCGCATTCTCCGGCTTCACGCCGTATTCGCGCACGAGACGCGCGCGTTTCTCCCACGGGAGCTCCGGCAGTGTCGCCGAGAGTGCTTCTTTTGAAAATTCGGGAATCTCGCTCAACTTCAATTTTGGCAAGTCAGGGTCAGGGAAATAGCGATAGTCGTGCGCGCTTTCTTTCTTGCGTTGCGAAAATGTCGCCTGTTTGTTCTCGTCCCATCCGCGCGTCTCCTGTACTATCGTTTCGCCCTTGTCCAACATCTTCGTCATTCGTTCCACCTCATATGCGATAGCGCGCTCCACCGAGCGAAATGAATTCAAGTTTTTCACCTCCACTTTCGTACCGAGCGCATCGGTTTTTGATATTGAAATATTAGCCTCGACACGCATTTCGCCTTTTTCCATATTCGCATCGGACACACCGAGTGTGCGAAGGAGAAGCTGAAGCTCGCGCGCAAAGTTTCCCGCCTCTTCCGCACTCTTGATTGTGGGTGTCGTCACGAGCTCCATGAGCGGCACACCTGCGCGATTGAAGTCCACAAGACTTCCCTCCGAGCCCTCATGCGACGAGCTCGCCGTATCTTCTTCGAGATGCACGCGCTCAATAACGACACCGTTCAAAGCGCCCCCCGACACGAGCGGATATTTGTACTGGCTAATCTGGTACCCCTTTGGAATGTCAGGATAAAAATAGTTCTTGCGGTCAAACTCGGTAAAGTCCGCAAGTGTACTCCCGAGTGCCACGCCCACGCGCAAAACATGCTTCACCGCCTCGCGGTTGATTACCGGCAATGTCCCCGGATGCGCCATACACACGGGGCAAATATTCACATTCGGCTCTGCATTGAAAGGATCATTCGCCGAATTGCAGAACATCTTCGTCTTTGTTTTCAGCTCGGCGTGGACCTCGAGACCCACGGTTAGTTTATAACTCATAAAATTTTATTTAATCGAGACTAAGCACTGTATCTCGTTGGCTGAACCATAGTTAACAAGTATCCCCTATCTTCTGCTGTAGTAAGCAATTCAGTCCTAAACCCAATATCCGAAAGCAACTTTGTAACAACAGATTCACTAAACTTTTTTGAGCGAGCAAGTAAAAGGTTTTCTCCTTGTTTCAAAGTGAATTTTTCTCCTGCTATTTCCAGCGAGATATCTTTTTGAAGTGTAACCCTAATCTCAACTTGATTCTCAATAGCATTCCACGAAACCTCCATTTTATAATCTTGACGAAACACCTTTAAATAATCGAGTGTAGCAAAAACAAAATTTTCTATATTTTCACCTTCGTAGTGATGAATAATATTCTGTGCTTTAACTAAATTTGTTAATTCGACTCCAACAATCATATAGTCCTTCGAGGTCATTGAATCCCTAAAGTTTGTAAGTACCCTGTGTAGGTCTGAATGATTTCCTAATGTACTTCCAAAGAAAAGCATGAGATTGACTGAGCCGTTTTTCTTTAGGTCATACATTACATCTGAAAATTGACCCAACTCAAAATCTATTTGGAATGGATTACACTCTGTTCCACTAAATTCTTTTGTTACCGTTGTGACAGCTAGGTCGAGCAATTCTTGTGATATATCGATGGGTACATAAGTAAATTTTATATTCCTCTTTGTGAGATACGACAAAATAGGAAAAACAGGGTAACCGTTACCGCAACCAATATCAACAATATTTATTCCCTGACTGGTTGCCAATGTTTGAACAAAATCCTCAACTCTTTTTTGTAACAATATAGCCTCTGCGGAGTTAATTCCCCCTTCTTTGGCGCGTTGGGTCGCAATCTTGTCCCAATGTTTTGCTCCTTCACCCAAATAAGCAAACTTTAGAGGAACCTCTCCTCGCCCTTGGATTGCAGTCACTAATTCAGCTTCTTGTCTTTTTGATAACATATGCGAAGTATATCATAAAATATCCCCACTCGCCCCAACCTCTCCTGTATCAAAAATTAATGCTTCAAAATCACCAAGTTTGACCTATAGGTCAAACTTGGTGATTTTGAGGAAATTAATACGCCACACAAAAGTACTGTTATTATTTTAACCAAAGATTTTGCGGGATTCCCGACTGCACAATGACCGACTTGAGAGTGCGCGGGTGGATCGACTTTTGTCCGTGATACTGAATGTGTGTTTGTCTCACTTTCCCACCATAATGACCAACATAATAAAAATGACTTCCGCCGGAGTGAGAGAGCTGGAACCTGTGCTCCTTCAAAAAATCAACAACATTTTTAAAGGTCCAATTGTTGAGTCCGCGAGGCATAATTCTTTACGCGAAGGCGAGGTTAAATTGACCCGAGCTCAACACATAAGGAGACTTGGTCGCTCGTGCGACGCGTTTGCCAACCCCCTGAACACTTTGCCACATTTGCTCATATTCAGGTTCAATAGCTTGGTTGAGCACATGCGGACGCAATTTGAATTTACGCGCAGACTCAAGGTAGCCCTGCACCGCCTCATTTAAAAGAACAATGGCTTCAATCTGAGACGCCGCCTCAACAATAACATTGAATTCCAGGGCAACACCAAAAAAAACATCTCTTTCCTTAAATACCACATACCGCACTGACCCTTTTTGCAAAGTATTTTTAAAAGCTTTCATATCGCAATACTATCACGACCGTTCTCTGGAGTCTATACCACCACTTTCAAAAGTTTTAGCAACTCGTCTTGGAATGATTTCATCACCGCATCATCGAGAATTGAGATTGCGAAGACCTCCGGGCGAATTTTTTTTATCTGCTTTGTCACTTCGGCAACGCGTTCGGGCGTGACCATATCGGTTTTTGTGAGGACAATAATCTCGCGCTTGTCGGCGAGCACTTTGTCAAAAGCGGAGAGTTCTTTGCGGACGGTTTCGTAGACAGCCATCGGGTCTTCGTTTTCGAGCGACACCAAGTGCGCGAGCATTTTTGTGCGCTTCACATGGCGGAGGAATTTATGCCCGAGCCCCTTCCCCTCGCTTGCGCCCTCGATAAGTCCCGGGATGTCCGCGATGATGAAGCCGAAACATTCGCCGAGATTCGGCTCGAGTGTCGTAAAGGCATAGTCTGCAGTTTTTGCGCTCGCACGAGTGAGAGCGTTCAGCAAGCTCGACTTCCCCGCGTTCGGAAGACCAATGAGCCCGATGTCCGCGACTATTTGAAGCTCTATATGGAAATCCGCCTCGTGCCCTTTTGTGCCGGGGATGTGCTCCTTTGGCGAACGGTTGGTCGAGCTTTTGAAATGCTCGTTACCATACCCGCCACGACCACCCGTAAGCAAGACAATCTCCTCGCCTTCTTTCAAAAGCGACACCTCCTCGCCCGTATTCAAGTTGCACACGATAGAGCCGATAGGCAGATCAAGTACAAGGTCCTCCCCATTTTTCCCATGGAGACTGTCGCTTCCCCCATCTCCGCCTCGTTCGGCGAGAAACTCTTTCTGGTGACGATATTTTGAAAGTATGTGCACATCGCGCACGGCGCGCACATGCACCTCGCCTCCGTGTCCGCCGTCGCCGCCGGAAGGACCGGCAAATTCTTTGCTTTTGATATGCTTCCAGCGCTCGACGCCATTTCCGCCGTCGCCCGCTTTCATATGAATTGTCATTTCGTCGATAAAGGCCATAGGGGTAGTTAATAGTTAAATAGTTAATAGCCAATAGTTAATTCGCGTCCACAGCAATCCTTGCGAGCATCATCGCTCCCTCCTTCGACCCTGCGACGGCGATGAATCGTTTATTGTGACAGAAGAGTGCATCAGGGACGCCGGAGATCTCGGCGAGCTCTCCGTCAAATTTGCCCGCCCATGCGATCGGCAGATCCTTTCTGTTTTTGAACGAATGCGCGTCGCTCCGCACCGCTTCGACTTTCCACATGTTGTCGTCGCCACGCGCGGGCTTCACTACGAACAACGGTTCCGGGCGCGCGCCGAGCGACTCGTACCACGGATAATGATGGTCGAGAACGATGATGCGCTTGTCGACGGCGCGCGCGTACGCTTCTTCAGCGCGGAGCTTCCCCTCTTCCTCACTGCGTGCGTGAATGATCTCGCGCGCAAGAATTTTCTTTGCGACCTCAAACGCTTCAAAAAAACCTTCTTCCTCGGTGCGCGCCTCATTCCACGCAGGGCGGAAAGCGCTCACGACATCGTGAAGAAAATACGGCACCACTTCGCCGTGTGCGGCGAATGTTTCAACGCCGTTGTCTCCCGCATCGACCGGCTGTGCTATCAGTCCATCGATCATTTTTGCCGCATATACAGAGCCCGTGATTTTCTCGCCGTAATGTTTCCATACGAGACCGAACGATGAGTACGGAATATTGTTTTCCCTCACCCCCGCGCCACCTATTTGATGATGGTCAAATCGCCCGGCATCTGCATCATAGACTCCGCCCACATCGACGACAAAATCCCCCGTCGCCCAAACTTCGGGGTCGCGACTGCGCACGACCTCGACTGCTCCATCGTGCAAGAGCGCAAGTGTGGCGCAGGAAAAAACCTCGTCTGTGTGGAAGTTACCGCTGTGGGTTACGATCTTTTTCATCCCGTTAGAAGTTTTGTTGTTAAAATTAGTCATAGTGATTTATCCAGCCCTTTGATTATTTCCTTGTCTTCTGATTAAAGTACATGGAAACTTCTAACGGGATTCAAGTTTTTGATGTTCGAGCCGTTCATAATAAGAGGTAATGAGTTTCTGAAGCAAAATGAATCCTACCACGAAAACCACGATGAGCAAAACGAAGTGCGACGCTTTTCTCGTAAAGACGACCGCGGCATGCCCAAACATATAGCCCGCAACCGCATAGATAGCCACCCATGCGAACGAAGCAATCGCTTCCGCTTTCATAAAAAGCGGGAACGATATGCGGAGAACCCCCGATAGCACCAGCACCGCATGGTTTACGCCGTAGATAAACTTGGAAAGGAATATCGAGAGGAACGGCTTTTCACGAAATCGCGGTAAGAAATAGAAGACGCTTTTTTCTGCAAAACGAGCGATGTACGCGAGCTTTTCCATCCGCGCGATGAACATGCCGAAAACATACCAAAACGCATCACCCAAAAGCACACCGACGAATGCGACCCAGAGTACATCGCCGAAATCAAGAGCGCGCAAGCTCGCGAGCATTCCCGCGATGATCAAAAACGCCTCCCCCTCTATGAGCATCGCTACAAAAAGAGCGCCATACGCCAAAAAGCGATGGTCTTGGACAAGCGGGATAAAAAAGTCAATGGATTGCTCGAGCATAATTTAATCTTGAGAGAGAAGTTTGTCCGCGATAAAGCCAGCTACTGAAACAACGAGCGACCCCAAAAGTGCCGGCACGAATCCAGAAACATGGACACCTGTTATGAATGAGCCGATCCCCCAAAAGAGGAGCGCGTTGATGACGAACGAAAAAAGTCCGAGCGTGAGGATATTGACCGGTAAAAGGATGATGTTGAGAATCGGACGCACTGTGAGCATCACGAGCCCCCAGAAAAACGCGATAATGAGCGCAGTTGTGAACGAAGCGATACTGATACCGTCGATAACGCTCGGCAGAGCGAGGAATGCGAGTGCGACGAGGATCCATTTTGCAAGAAGCCGCATAAAAAATAAACTATGCTTGGGGAATAAGATTTTTTATCTCACCATTGCTGAACGCAGTGACATTTTCGACCGTCGTGTCGAGGATGCGCTTGATCGCCTCTTCGGTATTGAATGCATTGTGCGGTGCGATGATCGCGCGCGGATGCTCGATCAAATAGTGATTGGCGAGTGTGGTTTTCAAGCTTGCTTCGTTCGGATGCGCGCTGAAAAGCAATCTCGTCTCGTCTTCGACAAAGCCCTCTTCTTCGAGCACATCGAGGCCGACGCCGAGGAGGATCCCCTCGCGGAGGCCTTTCACGAGCGCTTCCGTTTCTACGAGCGCGCCGCGTGCGGTATTGATGAGCACGCTCCCCCTTTTCATTTTTGCGATATTGTCGACATTCAAAATATGATGAGTTTCCTTCATATAAGGAAGATGCACACTCACGATGTCGGACTGAGCGAGGAGGTCGTCGAACGATACATACGAAAAGCCGAGCTCTTGCGCGAGGTTGTCTTTCGGGTGCGCATCGAATGCGATGACCTTCATATCAAATCCTTTCACCATTTTGATCATATGCACACCGATGCGCCCCGTGCCGAGAATGCCGATTGTCTTCCCCTTGAGGTCGAAACCGCGAAGCCCCGCCTGCGAAAAGAGCCCCTCTTCTTGAACTTTTTTCACGCACTCATACAGTTTGCGTGAGACCATGAGGAGGAGCCCGACCGCAAACTCGGCGACAGTGTTTTCTCCGTAACCGGGAACGAACGAAACTGTGATCCCGCGCGCCTGCGTTTCAGTACGGTCGATGTGGTCGTACCCCGTCGAGCGCGCCGCGATGTGTTTCAGGTTCGGGAACCGGTCGAGCTCCGTTTTTCCAACGGGAGAATTCACGAACACCGAGAGCACTTCCGCTTGCTCATCGCGCATATCCGGATAGTCGGTGGTGATGCCTTTCAAAAAAGTTATCTCGTGCCCAACAAGGCGCTCCTTCACATACCCCGCCTCCCAATCTTCATTGTAAAAATATATGATTTTCATCCCGTTAGAAGTTTAATTGATAAAATTTACTACAAAAATGATTTAACCTATTATTTGTTTCCTTACCATCTTTAAAAACTCTCGGGAAACTTCTAATGGGATTCATAAAATTAACTTACTATGTAGTACATTGTACCACAATCACGCCGTCAGCGTAAAATACCAATCCGACACATTCGCGCCTGTGCGCCCCGTGTCGATATGCGAGCCGACTTTTTCGAAAAATGCATACGACTGACTCTCGGCGATTGCCGTCTTTGGGTCCACACTTATTTCCTGCGCGCGGAGCAAAACCTCCGTATCGCCAAGAGCTCCCGCGAAAGGCGTATTGTCCCATCCGTCCGATGTTGCCGCGACGACAACGACCCCTTCGCGCATCGCTCCAAGCGCGCCGAGTACGACCTCGAGGCACCGCCCGCCCTTGCCCTCTCCTTTCACCGTCACCGTAGTTTCCCCGC
>ERZ1292625.490-Hain-H41-01um-R1-490-length-59881-cov-31_pt1 | contig 59881 bp, 58 predicted proteins | sample MGYA00564400_ERZ1292625 | MGnify/ENA primary metagenome ERZ1292625 (study PRJEB36523, sample SAMEA6512639) | groundwater metagenome | collected 2019-01-08 | study: AquaDiva: Metagenomics assemblies of 32 groundwater samples | reverse complement strand
CGTTGGTGCAAAGATTTCACTCGCTCGGCATGTCTGTTTTCACACAGCCTCGGCCGATAGCGGCCATCACGGCTGGTCAATCTTGCCGCATCTTCAGCAACACTACAGCGCGAAGCTTTCGTGAAACAGCCACGTGAGGGGATCGTTTAGGCCGCAAGGATTCGTGCAGCATGACTCCATTGATCCACCGTTACCACGCGTAAGCTTCCGGCGCGGCGCCACCCGGACCTGGGAAAATCTCATCCAGTTGTTTCAAGGTGTCCTGGTCCAGAACAAGACTCAGTGCCCGCATCGCCCCTTCCAGCTGTTCCATGGTGCGTGGCCCAATGATCGGCGCCGTGACGGCCTTCTGATGCAGCAGCCAGGCCAGTGCGACATCAGCCGGTCGTTCGCCGATCTTCCCGCACAACGCCTCATACGCTTCCAGTTTTGAACGAGACTTGACCACCTCTTTTTGTAGGTCCTCGTCGGCTCGACGCCCACTACCTGCGGATTGCAGGACCCCGGCCAAGAGCCCACGCCCAAGCGGACTCCAGGGGATCAGACCAATGCCATAGGCCTCACAAGCAGGAATGACTTCCAGCTCAATCATACGTTCAGTAAGGTTATAGAGACTCTGCTCCGAGACAAGTCCAAAGAAATGGCGGCTGCGCGCCGCTTCCTGAGCCTGAGCCAAATGCCACCCGGCAAAGTTGCTGCTGCCCACATAGACCACCTTGCCTTCTCTGACTAACTGCTCCATCGCTTGCCAAACTTCTTCCCAGGGTGTCTCTCGATCGACATGATGCATCTGATACAGATCGATCCAGTCTGTTTGAAGCCGGCGCAGACTCTCTTCACAAGCCTGCTTGATATGACGGGCCGAAAGGCGAGACTGATTGGGCCACTCCCCCATGCGGCCAAATACTTTGGTAGCCAGCACCACCTTCTCTCGCCGGCCTCCACCCTGTGCAAACCACCGGCCGACGATCTGCTCTGTCCACCCTTCGCCGAGTTTCCACCCATACACATTGGCCGTATCGAAAAAGTTGATCCCGAGATCTAACGCTCGATCCATTATGGCGAAGCTGTCCTGCTCACTCGTCTGCGGCCCAAAATTCATGGTCCCGAGACAGAGCCGACTGACTTTCACGCCTGACCGGCCAAGCTGTGTATATTCCATGGAGAACCGACTCTCTACTTAGACCAAGACTCAAGGCCCTCGATCGAGCCTAGCAGGCTGTTAAAAAACTATTGCGCGGCACGATCACACTCGACAGCATGGAGATCATAGACCGCAGGGTGTTCAACAAGGCCGTCCAGCAAGGCCTCAGCAAGCGAAGAGGCGAGGCGTACGCTTCGGTACGTTGAGCCTCTGAGCGAGGCGAGAACGCCGCTGGACGGACTTGTTCAACACCCTGCTAATAGCCCCGCCCGGTACTCCCCCCACGCCCCATGCGATCGAGTGGGAGGGCATCATAACGTTGTTTGAGATCCGGATGTTCGCCGAGATAGTGCTTGACCGCTGCATCATCCGCAAACACTTCAGGACTACGCTTGCGATATTCTTCAAGCGTCAGATCGTGCTTCGCCAGGAGCGCCGTGAGCTTGGCATTGATATCCGCTCCCATCTGTTGCATGCGTTCCTGTGACGGACGCTGTCCTTCACCATAACCTGCGCCCCCCTTGAAATAGTTCGTCATCATCTCACCGATCTCAATGCGCGCATTGACGAACTTTTCCACTTCAGCCGGCTCAGCGGCACAGGCCGGCCCGGCGAAGAGAAGAACCCCCACCAACACATTGATCACTCTCAGTCGTAGATTCATGGTTTTGCTCCTCTTGACGTTGCCCTACACGATGGTCGCTCCCACACTATGCTCATCATACCGTCCGTGTAGGTACGGATGCACGGGAGCAGAAGGGACCGTGATCGTCACTTTCACTCGACTGATTGTCCTTGGAGAAAAAGCGCTTGTTCCACCGTACGGAAGAACTGTTGATAAAGATCCGGCTCCTCCACGGCGCGAAGGTAAAACTGTGCGCTCGCGCGTACGACCAGTTGAGTCTCGTTCCGCTTACGGACCGTCACCGTAACACGCACTAAATTGCTCCGGTTATAGAACGGGCCCCATGTTCGGTAATTGCGGTTGAGCACCAAGAGTGCATCAGGTTGATACCACACATAGCTCACATCTCCACCATAGACCTGCTCGGTCTCGACATATTTCCGTCCGGACACGATTCCCAGTTCTTCGTCGAGGACCTCTACCTTGAAATCCAGGTCTTGCAGAGTGGCCAGGATGACGCTCAGCATCCGTTGTCGGTCGGTGGTATCGAACACCCGCGACTGGGCGGATCGAATTTTGACCTGACTTTCATCGGAGAGCCAGATTTGATCGCGCGAGTCCCATTGATTGTGATGTCGCAATTCATAGGGCATCGGGCAGCCTTGCAAGAGGAGACAGAACAGACCACTGATTGCAAGCTGCACCCGGCGCCTACCGCTCGACGTCGAGGAGCTGTCTCGATCTCGTTTCATGGCGGCCATACCCGCTCGACTCATTGCTTGGCAACGAACAGTGATCGTTCCAGTGTGGCGAAGAAATTCTGGTAGACCTTGGGATCTTCAATCGGCTTATTATTATAGATGGCATTCGCACGGATCGTCGTTCGCCCATCGGTTTCAGAACGGATCGTCACACTGATCCCCACAATGTCATAAAAGTTCGGCTCGGCAAAACGTGCGGCCGTGATCAGCCCCAGCGACTCATTCGCCCGTTCGATAATGAAGCCAAGATCCTGCAATGCGGCAATCACGCCACGCATCGCCGTCTGTCGATCCTTCACATCAAACGAACGAGTTTGGATGCTCCGAATCTTCATCTGTGCGTCGGTCGGCGCAAGCAAGTCCGGAGTAGGCTGTGGAGGGGTACAGCCGAAGGTTATGGCAACGACAACCCACGCAATGAGAGCCCCAACGACACGGTGGCGCATCATGACCTCATACTTAGAGTGCAAACGGTTCGAGAAATACCGCCTTGGACAGTTTTGCAAAAAAGGTCTGGTACATGACCGGATCGCGTAACATTTCCATTCGCTGTTCTCCCGGTGCAATCGACTGATTCCCTGCCGATCCGTCCCCCTTCCAGACGACCCGGTAAAAGACCACCCGGACTTCCTGCCGCGTGGCGTCGGCATTGATGGGACGAGTCACCAACGTCGCAGCGATTTTTTGATGCAGATCGACGGCAATAATGATTGGAGGTTGCTGAACGAAGATCAATCCGGTGCTCAGTACAAAGATCCCAAAGCGGCTGATATCCTGCCCATATTCCCTGGCGCTCCGCTCCTTCGCCGCACGCAAAAATCCCACCTCACGCACACTCTCTTCAATCTGAAACCCCACATCTTGGAGCACCGCTGCCGAGGCAGAGAGAAGTTCGGCTTCATCTTTGGTCTCAAACACACGGGTTTGCATCGCCCTGTTCCGCAGGCTCTCTTCCTGCAGCTGAAAGAGGTCCTGCGGGTGCGTCTGGGCGACACAGCCCATCAACCCCATCGCCATCACGATCGTACTTGCCGCGACACTCCATCGTGGCATCATTCCACCGACACTCCCTAATAGGCTGTGGAAAAACTTATGCTCACTACGGAATCCGTCATGAATATCGAGGTGCGAGACAGCGTTGAATCGCCATGCAGAATGCGCAACAATTCCATCCGGCAAGGCCACAGCGAGCGAAGAAGCGACGCGTAGACTGTTTTCACCCGCCCACCCATCGCCTGTCTAAACAGGCGTCTGATCAAGCCGTACGTTGAGCCTCTGAGCGAGGCGAGAACGCCGCTGGCGGACGTTTCCCGCATCCTGTTAAAACTGTGTGGCGTTATAGGCAAAGTCTCGGACCATTTTATCTTCGTCGTACTTGATAATGATGGTCAGCGTGCGTTGGCGCTGAGAACTGGAGCTATTCCGTGACGCCGCACCAAGGATGATGATCCCGGCAAATGATGAGCTCGCCGTATCGACTCGATCGCTAGATACCTTATCGTAGATCCAGACTTCTCGTCGTTTCTCATCGGTCGTGACGATGTTGGGGCTGCCTAGCAGTTCAGCAACTCGAGAGGCCGGCATGCCGACTTTGACCTCACCCTGCACTGTCCCCACGGTCAGCCGGTCTTCCTTGATTTCTGCCTTTTCTCCTCCGCCCACACATCCTGGCAGCACAGCCATCAGGCACAGGCACCACATCATTCCTAGTCGTTTCATCGGATCTCCCTCCTTGCCATTAGTGGCAGCGTCCGCCCGGTACACTCATCGCCAAACGCACACGTGTGGGCAGCTCAGACATCGTCAGCTTTCCGTTTCTTCGACCTCGCGATGCGCTGAAGGAATGCCGTAGCGTTTACACTTTTCCCAGAGCGCCTTTCGGGACAGCCCCAAAATTTTCGATGCCGTCGTTCGACTCCCATCCACGCGCTCCAACACGGAAACAATATAGTCCTTTTCGAAGCCTTCTCGTGCAGTGGCAAGTGAGGTGAGGGACATATCCTTCTTCTTCTTCCCTCCGGTCAAACCTTCACCGCAGAAGCCGCAAGATTCCTGTGGAGCACCCCCCAGATATGGGCAGGATTGAAATCCACAGAGGTCAGCCGGCTGCACCGTCGTTCTGTCCCGTCCAAGCGCCACGGCCCGCTCAACCATATTTTCCAACTCTCGCACATTTCCCGGATAGGAATAGCGGAGCAACAATTCCCGCGCCTGCTGGGAAAACCCAGGCAGTTGTTTGTTCAGTTTCAGCGAACATGTTTCGAGGACGTACTCGGCGATGACCAGAATATCTTCTTGCCGTTGTCTGAGCGGCGGAACGATGATCGGCACGACGTTGAGCCGATAAAAGAGGTCTTCGCGGAACCGACCCTGTGCCACCTCTTTGCGTAGGTCTTTCTGTGTGGCGCACACAAGTCGCACATCCGTTTCGATCGGCTCATTGCTCCCGACCCGTTCGAAGGTACGTTCCTGCAGGGCGCGCAAAAGTTTCACCTGTACTACGGACGAGATTTCGCCGATTTCGTCAAGGAACAAGGTCCCTCGATTCGCCATTTCGAATCGCCCGCGTCGCTGGCGTAACGCGCCCGTAAAGGCCCCTTTCTCGTGGCCGAAGAGTTCCGCTTCCAGCAGTGTCTCCGGCAACGCGGCGCAGCTGACTTTGATCAGCGGATACCCTTTCCGCGGGCTGTTCTGATGCAGCGCGTTGGCGACAAGTTCCTTGCCTGTTCCACTCTCCCCCACGATCAGGACGGTGGAATCGGTCTCAGCCACGAGCTTGATCTTGTCCAGTACACCGCGCATCTGACTGTTCGCCCCTAAAATGCCATTGAAGCAGAACTTGTCCTCGAGCTGATGTTTGAGATCCTGATTCTCCCGACGGAGCGCGATCATGCCACCGACCCGCTCAACGATCAGCAGTAATTCGTCCATCTGGAATGGCTTCGTGATGTAGTCAAACGCCCCCAGCTTCATCGCCTCAACAGCCGTTTCGACTGATCCATGTGCGGTAATCACGAGCACCTCGGTCTGAGGCTCTTTACCTTTGGCCGTCTGAAGCACAGTCAACCCATCCACACCCGGCAATCGCAGGTCGGTGATCACCACGTCATAGGTCTTCTCGTGTATCGCTTCGAGCCCTTCCGTGCCAGTGGAAGCCGCCTGAACCTCGCAACCAACAGCCTCCAACGCATCCATCATGGAAAGACGCATCAAGGGCTCATCGTCGACCAGCAGAACAGTCAACCCTTTCATGTTTCCCTCTCCGCAAAGGAACGGTCTCGTGACACGGGCAGGCACAGCGTGAACGTCGTTCCTTTTCCAACTTCGCTCTCGACTAAAATTTTTCCGCCATGCCGCTCCACGATACCAAGGTTGACCGAGAGACCAAGCCCCGTCCCCTCTCCTTCCCCTTTGGTCGTGAAGAAGGGATCAAAGATCCGTGGGAGCACCGATGCAGGAATGCCAGACCCCGTATCGCTCACCTCGACTCGGCAAATGCCCTCAGCCACGGAAGTCCTGATCGTCAGCACTCCGCCATTTCTCATGGCCTGCACGGCGTTCAAGATCAAATTCATCAAGACTTGTTCGATCATATGCCGATCAACCATCACACTGGGTAAGTCATGGGTTGGAAATGTTTCCAAATGAATGCGATTGGAGGCAAAGAGATGCGTGGTTAGCCCTAACACTTGGCCGACGATTCGATTGATATCAGCCGGGCTGAAAGCTGGTTCGTGCTGCTGTGAAAAATCGAGCAACTGCCGAACAATCTTTTGAACACGACGGACGCCATGTTCCATGGAAGTCCAATATTCCTCTTGACGTGCCGGGGAAAGGGTCCCCTTTCGAAGGTTGTAGAGACAATTCAGGATTCCTCCGAGAGGATTGTTGATTTCATGGGCCACCCCCGCTGCCAGTTGGCCAATTGAGGCCAGTTTTTCCGCATTGCGAATCTGTCGCTCCAGCTTCTTGGTCTCCGTCATGTCACGCGCGATGCCAAGCACTCCAAGAATCTCCCCGTCGGCCCCTTGAAGAGGAGAGACACTGACCATGACGGCACGCACTTCACCCAGCCGAGTCACGACTTCGACCTCGTACACCTGCTTGGCCCCGATATCCAGCGTACTCTTGAGACGTCGTCCCCGATGACGCCGGGAGAGCAGTGAGAGATACGGCCGTCCGATCAAATCATCCTTGCGATAGCCCCACACATTGACCTTACTGTTGACATAGGTAAACTGCTGATCCAGATCGAGTGTATAAATGACGTCGTTGGCATTCTCGAGCAAATTTTCCAAGTACTGCTTGGTCTCTTCGATCTCTCTTGTGCGTTCTCTCACGTTCAGTTCAAGATCTTCTCGGTATGATTGCAGTTGACGCTCGAGCTTTTTCCGATCAGTAATATCGCGAAGCTGCACCATCACCAGCAATTGTTCCGTCCCATCGACGCGAATCAAGTCCATTTCCACCGGGATCTCATGGCGATCGGCATGGTACACCGTCATTTCCTGAGTGGTGACCTGCCGTTGCTCCGTACTGACATCGCACAACCAGCCTGTGAAGGCTCGGTGGTGCGCGTCCGGGACGATATTGAGAACGCTCTTCCCGACGATCTCCGACTCGGCATAGCCCAGTACGTGTTGTTCCCGTTCATTGACGGCCACGACAGCCCCCGTCGCACTCACCATAAACACCGAATCAGCGACGAAATCGAAAAGGGACTTATAGCGGGCTTGCGATGCTGTCAGCTGCTGTGTACGCTCCGACACCGCCTGCTCAAGCCCAATCGTGTACCGCTGAAGTTCCTGCTCTAACTGGCGCCGTTCGGTCACATCTCGAACGAACGCACGAGAGTGGACCAGTCCCCCTCGTGCTTGATCGAAGAGTGCCGTCGCATGAATTTCCACGTCGATCGGTCGGTGATCTTTTGCCAACAGCATCGTTTCGATTGCGGCCTGCCCCAAACAAGCCAGCTGCTCCAGAAAGTGGGACACCTGTGATTCCTGTCCGGTCGGAACGAGGTCAAAAAGCTTCATCCCCCACACTTCGTCATGGGTATATCCGAGCTTATCGAGGCCGGTTTTATTGACATGGACCAGCCGACCATCTCGATCAAATTGACAGATCATTTCCGGTGCATGTTCGATCAAATCCCGATACTTCTCTTCTAACTGTCGAACCTCTGTCATCTGCTGTTCGATCTGCCTGAATGAGCGTTGCAGATTGCTCGCCATTTGATTGAACGCTTGAGCCAATCGTTCAATTTCGTCACCAGTCTTGATCTCCAGTCTTTGCTCTAAGCGTCCGCTCCCGATCTGATGGACACCATCATGCAACATCCGGATCGGTCGAACGATTCGGCGGGCGACGATCACTCCTGTTACAGAGAGCACGACTAACACCATCATGCCAAATAACAAGACCTTGACCATCAACTCCCCCAGTGGGGCAAAAGTCTCTGATGGATCTTGGCGAACTACTGTAATCCAGCGCCTCCCACCAATACTGCCTATTGCAAGCTGATCGGCAAACCGTACCGGTGCAAACCCGATCAGGGCGCGCTTGTTTCCGTGCGAGTCGTCAGCGGCCACTGCCCATCCTGGCTTCGGAGCCCCCAGCGTACTGATCAATTCAGAATCGATCGAGTGGGCTTCTGGCGGAAGCACAGGACAAATCACAACACCCCCGTCCGAGGTGAACAACATGGCATGGCCTGTCACGCCGAACGAACCCTCAGCAATGGACTGAAACAATGTGTCACGCCGAAGAAGGATCGTCACGGCGCCGACCACCACCCGATGTTGATCATCCAAAATCGGTGCAGCGACGATGACGACGTGAGTCCCAAACGCTGGGTCGAAGGCGATTTCACCCACATAAGGATGCTGGCTGCCGCCTTTTACCACGGCCTGCCACCAGGCGGTCTTGGCATAAGAATATTCGACCTGGGGAATCGAACTGACCACCAACGCTCCCTGTCCATCGGTCACCAAGATGCCGACATAGTCTGACTTTCGAATCTCGTGCCATCGAATCAAATAATTGGTGACAATCCGGTTAACGAAGAGGGGGAATTCGCTTCGCTTGTCTCGCTGCCTCCATCGCTGTTGCCAACCCTGGATGATGTCCGAAATGCTCTGAGCGTCTTTGCCCTCGTACGTTCGGTTGGCTTCCAAAACGGCGGTGCGAAGAAAGGGCGCGGTCGCGAGTTGTTGGGCCTCGTTCATACCCCGCGTAACATGCATTTCGATCCGGCGGGCGGCCTCGACGGCCACTTCTTTGAAATTCGTCCCCGTCGACTCCTGCAGGGCGCGTCGTTCTTCGACATAAATGAGGGCAAGCATGAGGGTCAGCGGCAGGAGACCGACCATCACGATCGCCGCGATGGTCTTCTGCTGGAGACTGTGAGACCGGCTCCAGAGTGTCATGGCTATACCACAGAGACGTGGAAACTAGGCTTCCATTCGAGGAACGTTCCTGTTGGAGGTCGACGTTCAGAATGCAGCCGACCCACCACGCACCAGCCATAGGACGGGACAGACGGGCGATGCGCGACCCTCTATTCCAGCATTCCCCTCAGCTGCGTTTCAAGAGGCGACCCGAGGCTCCCGGCCACAAGAGCAAGAGTGGACTGGCCACGAAGACCGAGGAATAGGTGCCGAAAATCACACCCCAGAGCAGGGCCAGTGAGAAATCGTGCAGAACTTCTCCTCCTGCCAAAGTCAGGGGAATCAGGACGAGTACGACCGTCAAACTGGTGACGATGGTACGGCTCAAGACCTGATTGACGGCGGTGTTGATCGTCGCTTCTTCGCTTTCCCGACGGCGCGATTTTAAATTCTCTCTGATCCGATCGAATACCACCACTGTGTCGGTTAATGAATATCCAGCCAGCGTCAAGAGTGCCGTCACGATCAGAAGCGTAATTTCTTTGTCCAGGAGATAGAACGCCCCGACCACAGCCAAGACATCATGAAACGTCGCCAGCGCGGCCGCAACGCCAAAACGAAGTTCGAATCGTGCCGCAATGTACAGAATAATGCCCACAAATGAGACGACGATCGCGACGAGCGCATCTTCCTGAAGCTTCTTCCCGATGGTTGGTCCGATCTCAGTGGTGGAATCAACCACGAACTTGTTGTTCGGGAACTCCTTGGAGAAGACTCCCACCACACGTTCGGCTATCTTTTCTTCGATCGTCGTGGAGGTCTTCACCCGGATGAGGAGCTTGTTATCCTGTCCGAATTCCTGCAGCTCCGCATCACCCAGGCCGTTGCTCTGCAGGGCCTTACGGGCCTCATCGATCCGGACCATCTGCTCAAACTTGAGCTGAACAGCTGTCCCACCAGAAAAGTCGATGCCCAGATTGGCAGAACCTCGCGCAATCTGGACCAGTGCGATGAGCCCGAGCAAGACCATCACGCCAGAAAAGAGAAACGCGAACGTGCGCTTGCCCATGAAGTCAAAGTTGGTCTTCCCAAGAATCTCTAACATGCGCACTCCCTTTTGATAACCCTGAGCTTCTCCATGAATAGTCATCGCTGATGGCTTCATGGTTAGATGCTCAACGCCTCGACTTTTCGTCGATGATACAACAGATCAAAAATGACTTTTGTCCCGATCAATGCCGTGAAGAGATTGATGGCAATCCCTAGGCACAGCGTCACGGCAAATCCCTTGATCGGCCCAGTCCCAAAGAGAAACAGGGCGACTCCGGTGATCAGCGTCGTCACGTGCGAATCGATAATCGTCAAGAGCGCCTTGTCGTAACCAGCATCGATGGCAGATCGCGCCGCCTTTCCGCCACGCAGCTCTTCGCGAATTCGCTCAAAAATCAAGACGTTCGAATCGACACCCATTCCAATCGTGAGCACGATACCGGCGATTCCTGGCAGGGTCAACGTGGCGGTCACGGCGGAGAGGGCCCCCATCAGGCACACCAAATTCAATACCAAGGCAAAGTCCGCGATCAGTCCGGACAGACGGTAGTAGACGATCATGAAAATCACCACCATCGTCCCGGCGATGAGCGTAGCCTTGATCCCCTTATCGATAGAATCTTGGCCGAGGGACGGACCGACCGTAAGATCCTGCACGATCTTCAGCGGTGCCGGGAGCGCACCGGCCCGGAGAACAATCGCCAAATCATTGGCCTCCTGGGTGGTAAACGTCCCGGTAATCTGCGCACGTCCCCCTGAAATACGTTCCTGGATAACCGGCGCCGAGTAGATGGTGTTATCCAGGACGACGGCCATACGCTTCTTGACGTTCTCGCTCGTAATCCGTTCGAATTCCTGCCCCCCCTTGGAGTCAAACGTGATGGACACATAGGCATCGTTGAATTGACCAATGGCAACACGTGCATCGCTCAGCACGTCACCGGTCAACATGACCCGCTTCTTGACGACATAGGGCATGCGAAACTCGACACCCGTGTCCTTGTCGACCATTCGCTCGAATAAAATCTGGTCGCTCTCCGGAAGTTTTCCGGCAAACTGCTGAAGCACCTCGGCTTCTTTGTCTTTCGGAACACGCACCGGGAGATCGAGGTGGAGGTCTTCGTCCAACATTTTGAACTCGAGCAGCGCCGTCTCCTTAATCAGACCCTTGGCACGTTTCGGATCCTTGACACCGGGCAACTGCACAATAATTTGCTTCAACCCTTGGCGCTGAACGATCGGCTCCGCGACGCCAAACTGATCGATGCGGTTCCGGATGGTTTCCAGCGCCTGGTTGATAGCGGAATCCTTGATGCGTTTGGTTTCTAGCTCACGAAGCTCCCACACCAGGCTATTCGTTGACCCCGCCGACTCCTTCTCGACAAACATGGGGAAATCATCAATCAGTTTCTGGGCGGAGGCCTTCGTATCGGCATTCTGCAGCTGAATCACAATCTGCTCATGTCCGATTCGCTTGACTGAATCGACCGCGAGTTTCTTTTCGGTCATGAGATCCTGCAGCGCGGTGACGGAACGGTCAACCGCGATCTCCACGGCGCGATCCTCGTCCACCTCCAGAACCATATGGATGCCGCCCTGCAAATCCAGCCCCAAGGTAATCCCTTTGTTCGGGAGCACTGCCTTCAGCCAGCCCGGCAAGGCTTGATATACCGGCTGATAGGACGGGAGAAAGGCCACCACCGATACCAAGATGACCAGTGTTAATAACCAGAGCCGCCCACTTACCTTTTTCATGTCGTCCGTGACCCCTTATCCCGTGTGAACTACGCGTCTTTGTCCTTGTCCTTATCTTTGTCCTTGTCTTTATCTTCTTCTTCGCCACGCACGCGCCCAACATTCTCGCGCTGCATTTTGATCTTGGTATTATCGGCAATCTGCAAGGTCACCGTCTCTTTCCCAATGTTGGTGATGGTGCCCCAGATTCCTGACGTCGTGATCACTTTGTCGCCCTTCTTCAAGGCGTCCAACAAGGACTGCTGCTGCTTTTGCTTCTTCTGTTGAGGCCGGATCAGAAGAAAATAAAAAATAACAAAGATCAAGAGGAACGGGAGCAACGATAACATCCCGCTCGTCCCTCCAGTGACAGATGCCACGCCCCCGCTCGTCCCCTCAGCCCATGCAATCGATTCCATCAACATCAAGCCAATCCCCTTCTTCTATATGTGACCGTTCCCATCCAATTTCCCACACGGTTCTTCACACTCCGCTAGACCAGCCATGGCCGCCTGTCGGGTGTGGTTCTGATAAAACGCGTCCCGAAATTCAGGAAACGTTCCCTCTCGCAAGGCTTCTCGTATTTGGCGCATCAATTCGGAAAAATACCATAAGTTATGAATCGTGTTGAGCCGGGCTCCCAGCATTTCCTTGACCCTAAACAAGTGGTGCAAATAGGCCCGTGAGTATCGACGGCATACCGGACAGGTACACTCAGGATCGATCGGTCGTTCATCCTCCGCATACTGTGCTTGCTTGATGACAACCCGACCGGTGCGTGTAAACAGAGAGCCTGTTCGGCCATGACGCGAGGGGACGACACAATCGAAGAGATCGATACCCCGGGCCACCCCTTCAAGCAGATCGTCCGGATGTCCGACCCCCATAAGATACCGAGGCTTGCTTGCCGGTAACTCCGGAACTGTCACATCAAGCATCGCATACATGTCGGGCTTCCCTTCTCCGACCGACAGCCCGCCGACCGCATAGCCGTCGAACCCCAATTTCACGAGCTCCCTCGCCGAGGCGACCCGCAAGTCCGGTTCCAATCCACCCTGAACGATACCAAACAAGGCCTGGTCCGTTCGTCGCCGGCTTGCCTGACAGCGCTCAGCCCAGAGCTGAGTTCGGCGCACACCATCCTGGATGATCGCTCGATCGGCAGGCAACGCCACACATTGATCAAGCACCATGATGATATCGGCACCCAACGCCTCTTCAATTTCGATCGCCTTTTCTGGCGTCACGAAGTGCGTCGAGCCATCGATGTGCGATTGAAACGTGACGCCTTCGTCGGTAATCTCGCACAACTTCGCTAAACTAAAAATCTGAAATCCCCCGCTGTCGGTGAGGATCGCTCCCGGCCATCCGGTGAAGGCATGAAGCCCCCCCATGTCGGCCACAATCTTATGACCAGGACGCAAGTACAGGTGATAGGCATTATTGAGGATAAGTCGAAACCCAAGATTCTGCAGATCCTCCGGTTCGAGCCCCTTGACGGGACCCAACGAGCCCACTGGCATGAAGGCCGGTGTTTCGACCTCTGCATGGCCGGTCGTGAGCAGGCCGACGCGGCCTTTGGAGTGCCGATCGGATTGTTGAACTTGGTACTGTATCATCTTCTACGAGGTCTGACCTGCTACATGTGCTCCGGCGCTGAGATGCCGAGCACATTGAGTCCATTCCGAAGAACCTGCTGGACCGCCCCCATCAAAACCAGTCGCGCCGCCGTCCGTTTGACTGTGAGCACTTCAGTAGAGGCCGACTCCTTGTTCTCCTGATCAAGTTCGGGAGGCAACACACGGTGTTTGTTATAAAACGTATGGAGAAGCGCCGCCAATTGTTGAAGGTAGTACGTCACACGGTGCGGCTCAAAAGCCAGAGCACTCGCCTGGATGACTTCAGGGTAAGAGGACAGCTTCTTGATCAACCCTAATTCATCGGGATCCATTAACACTGTCAGATCCGCCGCCTCCGCAGATGGCCGGGTAACCCCTCGGGCAGCTGCGACACGCCACAGGCTGCAAATCCTCGCGTGGGCATATTGAACGTAGTACACCGGATTGTCGGCGGACCGTTGCTTCGCCAACTCCAGATCGAACTCCAAATGCGTATTGGAGTCGCGCATGAGAAAATAGAAATTCGCAGCGTCCGCTCCGACCTCATCCAGGACTTCCCGCATCGTGATGAATTCCCCGGTCCGCTTGGACATCTTCACTTCGACTCCATCTCGCAACAATTTCACCAACTGGACCAGCACGACATGGAGACGATCTTTGGGGTGTCCATAGGCCTGCATGACGGCTTCCATGCGCGGGATATACCCATGGTGGTCGGCACCAAAGACATCAACCAGCAGATCGTAGCCACGCCTCAGCTTGTCATGATGGTAGGCGATATCGGAGGCCAAGTACGTATACTCCCCGTCCTGCTTCTTGACGACACGGTCTTTTTCGTCACCATACGTGGATGCCCGAAACCACCAGGCACCATCCTCTTGGAATAGGAGGTCGCGGGTTTTCAATTCTTCCAGAGCCAATTCGATAGCTTTGGACTCTAGAAGCGACGTTTCGCTGAACCACGATTGGATCTCGATTCCAAATGACCTAAGATCGTCACGGATGAGTCCCAGCAGTTTCTGATAGGCAAGGGATCGGCAGCGAGCTTCAAGGTCAGCAGGAGTCAGTTCACCTGCGACTCGGTCGAGTTCCTCCTTGAGCTGCTGTGCCAGCGATGTGATGTAGGAACCATGATAACCATCCTCAGGAAACGCGATAGTCTGCCCTGACAACTCCTGGTAACGGGCATACACGGACGCGCCCAACAATTTCATCTGGCGACCTGCGTCGTTGATATAGTACTCGCCCACGACATCGTATCCGATCGCATCCAGCAATCGAACGACCGCCTGCCCGACCGCCGCCCCCCTGCCATGGCCAACATGCAACGGCCCGGTCGGATTAGCGCTCACATACTCAACCAACACTCGACGGCCGGCCCCGACAGCTGTCCGGCCATAACGAGCCCCCTGCAACTCAACTTCACGAAGAACCTCCTGCCAGAGAGCCGGTTTAACCGTCAAATTCAAAAAACCGGGACGAACAATTTCAACACGATCAAACAGCTGCTCTCGCTGAGGAATATTTTCTAGGATGATCTGGGCAATATCATGAGGTGCCTTGTGCTCAGAGGAGGCTAATGACATGGCGACCGTGGAAGCGAGATCGCCCCATTCTGGCCGTTTGGGCGCATCAAGACTCAGCGTGGGCCAAGCCGCCGTCTTCAATTGCCCCTTTTGCCTCGCGCCATTGAGGGCGCCAAGTAGGGCCGTTGTGACCCGCTCTTGCACAAATCCTTGAGACACAATAATTTCTCTAAGTCCTTACCAAAAAAGGAAATTAGCTCGTTAATCTATCATATGGAATTGGGCAGAGACAAGGCGGTTCACGTGGAATAACGAGGGTTTGCACTACTCGCCATCCGTATCGCAAGTCCCGATGCTATCAGAATCTTTTCGATCGGCACTTGAAGACAGGGCTTCCCCTCACACATTTTAACGGTAGCCCACGAGTCACAGATACAGGGAGAACCTCGAAGGATTGTCACATGATGACCCTGAGGTGCCCAGCGATGGTAGTCCGTAGGACCGAATAGAGCGATGGTCGGCACACCCAACAAAGCAGACAAGTGAGTCACACCTGAATCATGGCCGATATACAAGGCCACTTGCGCAAACACTCCTGCCAGCTGCGACAGAGCAAGGTCTCTGAGCACAAGAGTTGGCCGACTCACAAAGTGCAGTGCCTGCCCTACGGCATCCAGATCAGCCGGTCCCTCCAAGATGAGGGGATACATCCCCTCCTGCCACAACCGTTCAATCAGCGAGGCCATTCTTCTGGGCTCAAGTCGCTTATGAACGCTTCCACTCCCCGGATGCACAACAACCAGCGATTGCTCCTGGGAAATCCTCAGCGCGTCAAGAATGTCCTTCCCCCGCTCCAAGAGATGCGGGGGAACCTGTACCGTGCTCTCCGATACACTATCTCTGGTCGGTTCACTCAGCGTCTCAAGAAAACGGTTGCTCTGATGCCTTGCACGCAATCCCTTTGAAAATGGTGACTGAATCTGAACGTTCGCGACACCAAATTCCTGGAAGAAAGAACCAAGCACGCCTTCTTTATCTTCCATCCAAACCACAGCTCGATCACAGCGATTCACGCAGGAATATAACTCCTTGGAAATAGATGAAGCCCCTGAAAAGAGCCCTAGACATGCGTGCCCTTCTAAGGGGAGCCAATCGCTAATCACTCCACATTCCAATAGGAGCCGGCTCACGGCGGCAGCAGCTATGAGCACAACCTCATGCTGGGGAAAATTCAGACTCAGACGCCTTATTGCTGGGACAGCCAGCAGGACATCCCCAAGTGCACCCGGATGAATAATAAGGAGGGTACGTTTCACCTGTCAGGCCTACACACTACGACCCAATCTCAGTACCAGGATCACACACTGATCGAGCCTGTTCCACATCCGACGGCCTATTGATGTTGAACATGGAGCGCCCATCAGGATCAATCTGCCTGATCTCCACTTCGGGAACCATACAGACGCGAAGGGCAGGATGACTCACCATACTGTGAATCTTCCTATTATGGAGGGTCATCATTTCCTCAATAACTGGAAGGCAGTTTCGGCCATAGACCGCATGGGTTGGCTGAAGACGAGTCGCCCACCGACTGATGACAATATCAGCTGAATCCTTCAGTTGAACCATATGCCGTATGACATGTGGGCTGAGAAATGGCATATCACAGGCCACGACGAAGATATGTTGGGTCTTGGCCAGTCGAAGCCCCGTGTACAATCCACCAAGGCTCCCACTGTCTGGAATGAGATCACGGACCACCGGCACTTCCGCTTGTAGGGGCGGACTATCTTGAGCGATGACGACACATACTGCCTCAAACAATTCACGGAGAACCGTCAAGCTCCGATCAAAGAGAGTCTCCTGACCGACAAGGATGAATCGCTTGTCTTCTCCCATCCTCCTACTTTTCCCGCCAGCCAGTAGAACACCTGTCACGTCAGTGATCATAAGAACGCAACCTGTCTAAAAAAAAGAGGGGGTAGGTTTCCCCACCCCCTCCATCCTCTTGCTGCACTGAAGCGTGTCGTTATGAAACGCTACAGCGTCTTCCCTTTTTTCCTGTTTGCGCGACGGGTCAGAACCCAACCCTCCAGCAGCACCACTCCGACAGCGATAACAACTGGATAGATGTACGTTTCCTGAGGAACCGGTGGATTCATAAAGGTGTAGTAAAATGCGGACACAGCCATCTTTCGTCCTGCATCTCCATTATGACCGTCCCAGGCAAAGAAGACGGTAGGAATATACTGTCCAACCTCAAAAAAGGTGTCTTCGTCATAATCCTGGTCCTTCTTATTTCCTACAGGCCGCTGAATCATGACATACCAACGACCATTCTTCCATTCGCTCTTTACGAGCTTCATGGCCTCTTCGTAATTATCGCGCTCTTCAAAATCCTTATCCCAGCCTGTACCTTTAAAAGCACGAAGGGAGCCGTCAGCTTCCCACTTCACGATATCCATGGGGTATTGGTCGTTCGTCCCAAAGAGATAGCGAGGCTTAATTGGAGCCGGTAATTCTTTCCACTTCACCGCCGTCTCAATGGCAATTGCGTCGTTGTAGACCGCGTAATTGTTTTGTTTCATCGCGATGGACCCCTCCTCGCCGGTCTTGGGGTCCTGCTCTTTCACATCGATATTGACCTGGGTTGGAGCCCAAGGGAGCTTCCCTTCGGCGACACTCTTCGTTCGATCATCCCACTCAAGGAGATAGACAATATATTTGTCATTGTAGAGCGACCGAACCCAGATATCATCGATTCGATTAACAAAGTTCCTTGGCTTATGGGTGATCTGTCCCCCCATCGCCACAAGTCGTTTTGGAGCCTTTTGCCAGGCCTCATGTTCGATCTCAGCCGGGATTTCCCCCTCGACGAGATCTGAAGGGATGACGAAGTTGATTTTAGGCTTATCGGTTAATGGATCAATGGGCAGTGGATTACCCAGTGGATCCCTTTCACACAGCGAACTGACAAAGTTGGCGATATCCCACCGTTCATCGACGGTCGTGTTATCTGCAAACGATGGCATCGGTGTGCCATTTACACCTGTAGAAAAAGTACGGAAGATGTTCGCAACATTGTACGGATCTTGACGACTCCCCCTGAAGTTCCAGCACTTATGCCAATTGGCTGGTTGGATCGAGAAACCCCAGTCATCCTTTAAATTGAAGGCGTTTCCATCGCCACGCCCTTCCATTCCATGACATTCCACACACTTTTTCTCTACGATCAACTCGGCACCCCGCTTCTTACTTTCGTCAGTGGCGGGTTTAGGCTTAAGTTCAGCTAGTTGTAAAATGGTCTGTGTTTCTGACTGCTTATCGGTAAACTTTCGGTCCTTGACGAGTTCGGTCGTAACAAAAGAGAGGACTTGTAGGCGCTGTTCCTCGCTCAAAATACCTTCCCAAGGTGGCATGGCAGAACCAGGCAATCCATGCGTAACCGTTTCAAACAGATCATTTTGCCCAGCTATAGGCTTCTTAGCATCGAAGAGTGGGAGTTCGCCGCTTGCCGTATGGCGAATTTTGAATGTGCCTTGATTGAAATTCCGCGGGCGTGGCCAAAGCCGGTCGGCTCCAGGTCCATCACCGGCTCCATCTACTCCGTGACACCACACGCACTTGGTGAAATAGACTCGCTTCCCTGCTTCAATCATTTCCGCTGATGGCGCAGGCGAAAGATCGCCTTTTTTAAAGCCCTCGGGAAGCCCTTGAGCAGAAACTGACGAATACCCTGCACTCGATACTAGAACTACTCCGAAGGCAGCAGCCGCGATAATCCCGGCCTTCTGAGTTATACTGTCCATCATGTTTGGCCTCATAATCTTCATTATGTCTGGTTTGGCATTCTAAGGAATATGGCGACTAATCCCAAGTTCGCGGATAGTAGCCGGTGTGCCAATATTCAAACAAAACAACCTTCCAAATTTCATCCACGGTCAGGTGTTGCTCCCAGGGCGGCATAACTGAGGCCCAAGGGAAGCCTTCGTTGGGCAACCCAATCCCACCTTTCGAAACACGCCAGAAGATAAAGGTTTCTTGCAGCTGTGCGATGGTACCTGGATCGGTAAAGTTCGCTGGAATTGGATTGAAGGCAAAGGCGTGGAGTCCTCGTCCATTCAAATTGTCACCATGACAAAAATGACAGTTCTGAAAGAATATCTCACCACCTTCTCGAACATACTTCAAATACCCCTGATTCTTATCATCCCAGGGGTTGGCATTGGGCTTCATCAAACGCCCCATACCCTGCTCAACAATATTGGCATTGGAAAACTCTTGATCGTATTTCCCTTCGGGATTGACACGATAGGGATTCTGAGAGGTCTGTAATGTATAGGTCTTCCCGTGGACCTTAGTGCTCGCAGGTGGTGCTGGGTGCACCGTTCGTAACTCGATTGGTTCCTCTGACTTTGGCATCATGGCATTAAATGAAAATCCACCGATGAGGATGGGCAGGAGCACAAGATAGAGATACCGTAAGATCCGGTTCCCCCCCGTCTGAGCATCAAGAACGTTCATGATGGGTTGCTTAAACTTCTGCCAATCCTCTTCACTAGCGGAGACCCACATGAAGACTGCTACCAATGACACTGTGCCATACATTGCTCGCACGCTGAATGGGATAGGCGGGTACATACGGTACTTTAGATACAGCAGAAAAAATACCCAGAAACCGATGCCCTGCCAAAACCGTGGAATAGCCATACCCATGGCATTCAATGTATAGCTCAATCCCGTAAAGCCGATCACATAGCATGCCACTTCGAGTAGCATTTGAATCGGCATGTAGCCTTCCACCAACCGTATGTAGGTTGAAGGGACGACATCAAGAACCATTCCGCCCAGAAGGAGAAGACCAGCCACTCCGATCAGGGCACCGAGCGACATCAACGCTTTCATCGGCAAACTCCCTTTACTCTCCGCATGACAGACACTCGGAGGCTACTATATTTTTGGTGGAGGCGCTCCGGTTTTCACCTGAGACAAATAATCGACAATTTTTTTCAATGCGCCAGCACTCAGCTTTTGTCCAAAGACTTTGGGCATCGTGTTATCTGGGAACGGCTTCACCACATAGGCACTGGGGTCTACGATAGACTCCATAATGTATTCGGCAGGTGACTTGGCTGTTCCCTTATAAGTGGGATCCTTAATACGCTGCGGAGCTGTTGTCCCTTCTTCCAGTTTAGGCCCGATGGTGCCCACCGCTCCTGGGATACCAGGGATCGTATGACAAGAAATGCATTGTCCTTTGGCAAAAATCTGGTCAATCGGCTCTGTTCCATCCGCCATCAGCGATGTGGCTCCAGCAGGCTTTTCATCTGCCTGCTTAGGACGATCTGCTTCTGGAACAAACTTCTCGTACGACTTTACGATCTCTTCAAACGACGGAGCATCTATTCCTTCGCGCAAATACATCCAGGTATCCACTGCCGCAAGCTCTGCAAGGCTGAGTGATATTGGAGGTTTATGAATAGAAGGCATTGGACTCTGCTTGTCGTTGGTTCCCTTAACCCCATACCCAGCGACAACATAGCAGCTAGGGCATGCGTGCGATTCTGCTATATATTCTTGAGCATTTTCTGCAGTTCCTGATCCTGGGAACGCCTCTTTCTGCTCATATTCACGCTTGGAAGGATTACCCTTGGAATACTTGGGATCCTCTAATCGCTCTTTCCCCCGTCCAGGGAGCCCCGCTAAATTTGGTGCTCGCTCGCCCAACATGCCGGCATGAAATGCATGGCAAAGCGGGCATTGGCCCTTCCCGATTGCCCCTTGCTCTTTATTCTTCCCAACACCGCCAAAGATAATCTTTTCGCCTTCATCGGCTAGCTGTTGTGGGGTCATCGAATCCCACGTCTTCTTTTCCTCTACCGGCGGGAAACCACCCTCGACTTGAGGAAGCCAGTTTCCATAGCCGGATAGAAACGCAGCGACAAAGAACATCAGCCCCCCGATCTTCAAGAGAGCACTGAGGTTGGTAAAATACAGTGCCATAACAAAGGTGCTTACCGTAATAATCACCAGTGATACTGGCAAAAGCCTATTTTCACCATAGAAATTGTTTGCATAGTTCGCGATAGCCATAAACAGCAAAAACGTCGCAATAATACCAATGAATGTTTTGAAAACTGCGCGCTTCTTTGCTGCAGGATCGCTGATCGATACCTGAAAATAAACCAATAACCCGGCCAGGATAGCGAACGCCATCCAGCCCATGGAGAATGCCTCTGCAATCATGTTACCCAAGGTCTTAACCTCCTACGGCTACAATGCGTGGACTAAACCCTCACATTGAGCCGACTAACAATAACCAACGTCCATTAATGACTGGCAGCCGGCTGCGGGACACCGCTAGGGATTCCAGCCTTGGATTCAACCGGAACCTTCTTCGCACCCAAGCTGCCAAGCCAGAAGACAAATAGGATCGTGATCCAGAAAAACAAAACATTGAATGAAATCATGTTAGCCGCAAAGCCCACCGTATGAGTATACGCCCATGGTGAGTTATCTCTCATGATCTCATTGACGTGCCAGAAGAGCCTGACTGACGAGCGAATATAACCCATCAAACCCATCATCCAAGTAAAGGCCGTTGCCAACATAATAAGCGCGTACTGAGACCGGGCAGAAATCTTGCCCCACTCAATCGGCCCTAACTGCTTGGCCCCCTTCATCATGACGCTATTGAGGGCAAACATGAAGAAGAGACATGATAGGGTTGTTGCCACCTGAGGAACAGACAAACCAACGCGAACGTTTGCTGGAATGTAATACCCATATATGGCTAGAAAAATAATATTGAAGTAGGCGGCACCGAAAAATATACCCATAAAGATATTACCGAATTTCGCCCACGACACGGTGGAGACTTTGTTTCCCCTCATGTACCAGACGAAACTCAATACAGTGGTTGTAATAATGACATTGATCCCACCGTTTTTCGCCGACATGACTCCATAATTTCCCAAAACGGGATGCTGCTGCCCTCCCATGGCCTTCAATTCAGCTGGGGTCATGACCATTGTGTGAGGAGTAATAAAGACCATGTATCCGCAGGCAAGGATAAAAACAAGGTACTTAATGTAGCGTTGGTACTTTTCTGCACCGCGCATTCGACCCATTGCCTGCCAGAGATAATAGTTCGTGCTCAGAAACAGAATCCCAATCATCGTAGCCTGGATAATAAACAGCCAGGCAAGCAGACCACCCATCAGCGTGATGCCCATCTGCTGACGATAGGCATACACTTCTCGCATGAGCCAATAGCCTGCAAATGGCAACGGGATCAAGAATGCCACACCGAGCGCCATGGCAATGTAGCCCATCCAATCATAATGAGCCCGATCCTCATCGGTCTTGGATGCCAAAAATTTGTAGGCAGCATAGGCAGCAACAACGCCACCGCCGAATGCCATATTGCCAAGAATGCGATGCAGATTCAGAGGGTTCCACAAGGCAGTGTGGATCACATGCCAGATATTTCCAAGATACCGACCCTGCTCATCGACGCCGGCAGGCGACATCATGAAACCAATCCAGGAGTTCGCCAGGAACATCAGCAATGTACCGATAATATTCAAGATCACGGACATGCTCAGATGAATCCACTTCAGGAACCCCTCCTTCATCTTGTCCCAGCCGTAATAGTAGATGTAAAGAGTCCCGCTCTCGGCCACAAACATCAATGCATAGATGTGCATGACGGGACGGAAAATACCTGACAGATAAGAGAAAAACGCCGGATACAAGGTCAGAAAGGTAAAGATCAGAATACCACCAAGGATAGCCGTGAGAGAGTATGCCGTTAGGCTGATCTTAATGAAGTCATAGGCAAGCTGATCGTAGCGCTTGGCGAGCGCCTTATCCTTCGTCACGACACCCATGAACTCGATGATCATGCAGAAGATCGGGACGGCCAATACAAAGCTGCCATAATAAAGATGCTGCTGGTTGGCAAACCAGAGCAATACACGACTTTCAAAGTTGTATCGTGGGTAGTCCCTGGGACCATCCACCGTCTTAGGGGCGGGAGCACCGACGACAATGCCCTCGGTTTTGTAATAGACATCTCGACCCTTTTCAACCTTGTCCCCATCCTTCTTAGCCGCATCGCCAGCAGGAGCCTCTTCACCGATTGCCAGTGAAGGTAAAGCTACGACGATCGGGAGCAGAAGGAGGCCAACCATCATGCAGAGCGCCATAATAGAAAAGACGCGCTTGCCGGCTAAAAGGCCCATGGAATACCTCCTTGATACGCTTACGTTAAGATTCACAAATTACTGATAATGTCCGACCACACCCTCGTAGAGGTTTAATTCCGGAAGAGGTACCAGAAATCCAACCCCTGCATGTCCATAAGGTAGTGATCGACAAAAACAAAGTAACCAACCGAAATAATAAGAGAGACAATCACTGCGACAACAGGATTATTCAGCGCACTCATTTCTTTCTTCTCCTCTGCCACCAAGTCCAGCCATTGATTAAACTGCACCGCCCCCTGGCAACTACACAAGACCTTCAACTCAACAGGGGCACTGGATACCGGCAAACCAATAGAAAAACCATAGTCCAACAGCACAGGTGATGTAGAAAATCATCTTCCCGATTTTTACTTTAATTTCGCTGTCAGGGGCTGCCGTTGCCATTGTTACCGTACTCCCGATTAAGATAGTTTTTTTGATAGAAAATCAGAATTAGCGAATTCCGCATTACTTGACAGGTACAAGACCCTGTGTTATCAAAATTTCGTCGCTTCCATGCAGAAAACAGGAGAAACCGTGGCAAAAAACTCAAAAGTGTTTGACATTATAGTTTTGGTCGGAATGGTTGTCAATATCATTTTGGCCGTGTTCTTGATCCTCTACCACTTTGATCTTCTGTAACTTTATCCTGATTTTCCTTCTCTTCTTCTCTCATTCCCGTCTTCGAAATCGCGCAGCGAAATCCGATCGTCTCATCTCGAAAATCAGGCATCATTTTGCTTCGACTGGTAATTCGAACGTCACCTCCGGTCGTCGTATAACCTCCGCCGCGAAGCACCCGATAGGTACCATATTCGGGACTCGGTGGGTTCTGTTCCGGTGAGCGCTTGTAGTATGTCTCATCATACCAATCGTCCACCCACTCAATAGCATTGCCAGCTCCATCCATCACGCCATAGGGACTTGCATCAGACTGAAAGCTCCCCACAGGCGCAGATACCTCATACCCATCCTGCACCCTAGCCCAATTAGCACCACTGGCCTGCTCTTTGGTCCCCCATGGCCAGAGCCTTCCGTCTCCGCCTCGCATCGCCTTTTCCCATTCCGCTTCCGTCGGAAGTCGCTTCCCTTTCCAGCGGCAATACTCCATGGCATCATCCCACGAGACGTAGACGACTGGCTGATTGGTTCCCTTCACCCTTCCCCCGCTCTTGGCGTAACGCGCAGGCAACCCTGGCTTCCGATGGCCGGTCGCCGAGATGAACTGCTGATAGTAATGATTCGTCACTTCGTACCGATCAATAGAAAACGCGTCCAAGTAGATGGTTCGCTGCGGCCCCTCATCGAACCCCCCGCTCTCGGTGCCACGAACAAACGGCCCCGCCGGAATCGTCACCATCTCATCCGCAATAGGCTCCTCGCTGGGACCACTCTCAGGTGCCAGCTCAACATCAGCATTGGCTCCAGACATCGGCGCTTCATAGGGAGTCGAAATAGTACCTCGCATAATGGCGACGATTGGCATGGCAGCACAAGCCAGTACCACGAGCAGAAAGACGAATTTAAATTTCGATTCCAGCATGCCGGTCTAAGACTCAGGAGCCCCCTCCTGCTTGATCAAGATCGCTCGCACAGCGAATACCAATCGTGACATCTGTCCGCCAATGTTTCGCGGTAAACCGCTTTGACAGTCTTGCATTATGTTCCGTTTCTCGCCATGAACCGCCGCGCACAACTTTGAGATCAGCATTCTCCGGTCCCTTAGGGTCTCTAAATGGTGACTTCTTGTAGTAGTGTTCGTCATAGGAGTCCTCGACCCATTCAGCGACATTGCCTGTCATGTCATAGAGGCCGTAAGGGCTTCGTCCCCCGTCGAACGACCCAGGCGGAGCGATGTATTTATATCCGTCCTCGCTGCCGTCGACATTGGCAGCAGTCGTGACAAACTTCTCCCCCCACGGATATTTTCGCTTGCTCTCGCCACGCCCAGCCTTCTCCCACTCAGCTTCCGTGGGCAATCGCTTGCCGGCCCACTTGCAGTAGGCGACCGCTTCGTCCCACGAGACACTCATCACCGCAAACTCCGGTTTCAAAACCTTCGACTGATCATCGTCGAATACCTCGATTCTCGGCATCACTCGCTTGGTCATCTTCGCGAACCGCATATACTCCTCTTGTGTGACTTCTTTTCGGTCGAGGTAGAATCCCTTCAGGTAGACCTGATGCTCTGGCACCTCGTCCGGATCACCATCATGACTCCCCATCGTAAACGGACCTTCCGGGATCTGAACCATCTCCCGGCCCTCATCTCCTATTTTCGTCTTATACATCGAGAAATCCTGAGAAGGCAGACTGCTCGCCGTCGGTCGAGCTTCTGACTTCACTGATGCCGCGAGCTGTTTCATCTGCTTTGCCTTATAGGACTCATAGGCCAGCAGGCCAATCATGAGAAAGAACGATGTAAATACAAAGACGATGGACCCGACTAAGACACCCTTGTTTTCCACGAATACCTCTTTAATCCAACGGACCTACCGATAGGATGGCGACGTTTCAGCTTGTTCCGACGCCGCCTTCTTCGCAGCACGCACGTCGAGCAACATTGAAATCTGGACACCGAGAAACCCACCCATGGCAGCTCCTGCTCCGGCGCCAACCCAGATCCACTCGACACCGGCCAACACCCAGGCTAACGCACCACCAGATACAGTCCCAACCAGGATACTGACAAGAAATCTACGCCCACCCAGAAAGCCAATCACCGCACCAAGGGTAATCCCAATAGCGATGGCAACTGGCATCAGCCCGCCACCCATGGTCATACCAATCAGCGTCCCGACGGTACCCATCACGACGATCCCGAGCGCAATATCGAACACCTTGCTTGTCGCCATTACGCTGGTCCTTCATAGACCGAGAGGCAGACCGCTACTTAGCTGGAGCGGCAATCAGCGGGCCAAAATCGATTTCAACTCCAGGCGCCGCGATGATAGAAATCCCCCATGCCTTCTCCGCCGGCTCATGTTTATGAATCCGTTTAAAATCCTCGTAGACATTCACCCGCTCCTCAAACCATTGCCCGATCTCCTTCGTTCCTGTCTGGACGACAATCTCGGAGCCACTAAACATGCCCCCTTCTGTCACGGTGCCATCCGGTTTCGACTCGCTCCACACATATTTCGTGAACACCGGGATAAAGAGAAGATCCGTATCGAGTGACGCATACACTGCGGCCAGTGGCTCGTTTCCAGTCGTTGCCTTATTGAGACGCCACCGCCAGGTCAAAATTGGATAGGCCTTGGGATCCCAATCTATTTTCTTTTTCTTGATTCGCTGCCCTGCATCTTTGGCCGACAGAAAGTTCACGCCGCTCTCCGAGTGCACCTTATAGGCATCACGGCCTTTCGATTGGCTCCGTTGATTTTCGTGATCCCACAGAGAAGGGAACCCGTCCGCTTCCTTTGCTTGGAAATCTTCCAGTACCAGAACCTGCCCGTGGGCACCGCCAGGAACCTGCCACATCAACACGCCCATGAGGAGACTGAGAACAACGGTTGCATACTTCGACCCACGGCGTTCCATAGACTCCCTTCCCTTTCTATGTTTCCTGCGAGGGAACCGGTGACAACAAGGGCACCTGCTCCTCCTCGAATTCCTCACCCATCACCGGCTGCTGCCCCCGTTCACACATCCAGAACAAGACAAGTACAGCGGCCCAGAAGACCACCATGTTCAGCGTCACCATTTTCGTGGCGTATTGAAGGTCTGGAGTGAAGGCCCAGGGCGAGACATCCGCCATCAACTCACTCACATGCCAGGACAGTCGCCCCGATGAACGGATATACCCCATCAAGCCCATTACCCAACTGAAGGACGCCGCCAATCCAAACAATCCCACCATGCCACGCAGCGGAATTTTCCCCCACTGAATCGGGCCGTGCAACACCGCGCCTCGAAGCATGAGCCGGTTCATCACCACACCGAGTACGATGACTGTGAACGTCGTGAAAGCCTGGGGAGCGGACAGACCGACGCGAACCTTCGCAGGCAAGTAAAACCCGTAGATCGACAGCCAGATGATATTGAGCGCCCCGACCACGTACAACACCGTGAGGAGCGTATTTCCGGTCTTGACCCAGGAAATGGTCATCGTGCGATTCGCCCGACGATAGTACAAAAAGCTCAACGCCGTGACGAGAATCAGGATATTCACTGCTCCGTTCTTGGCCGACATCACTCCATAGTTGCCAATCACGGGATGCTGAGCACCACCCATCGCCTTGACTTCACTGGCAGACGTGAGCAGCGTGTGAGGCGTCAGCCAGACGAAGAGCGCCAGCATCAACACCCCCAATAGGAATTGATAATAGGGCTGATAGCGCTCACCACCTTTGATCCGCCCCATGCTCTGCCATAGATAGTAGTTAATCCCCAAAAACAGGACGCCGATCAAGAGTGCCTGAACCACAAACAGCCAGGTGAGCAAGCCACCCATCATAGTGACACCCATGGTCTGGCGAAACACGAACACCGACTTCATCAGCCAGTAGCCGGCAAACGGCATGGGAATCAGTGCAAACACTGTCACAAACAGAAAGATATAGCCGACCCAATCGAAATAGGCTCGCTCCTCATCCGTCTTACTGGTGAAAAACCGATAACAGGCATAGGCCAACACCACCGCTCCACCGGACATGATATCCGCAAGAAAACGATGGACGTTCAGTGGGTTCCACAGGGCAGAGTGCAGCAGATGCCAGGCATTTCCCAGAAACCGCCCCTGCGCATCCACCCCAGCTGGTGACATCATGAAGGCCGACCAGGCATTGGCCATCATCAACAACGCAGTTCCCACAATATTCGTCAGAATCCCGATCGCGGCGTGGATCCACTTCATGCCCCGGCCTGTCATCCGGTTCCACCCGTAGTAATAGACGATCAGGAGCAACGATTCTCCCACAAATACAGCCGCGTAGGCGGGCATGAACCCTTTGAAGGTTCCGCCCATATACTTCATAAAACTGGGATACAGCGTAATGAACATCGTCAGCATCAGGCTGCCGATGAGCGCTGTCACCGACATAGCCAACACCGCCACCTTGGCGAGATCTCGTGCCAATCCGTCATAGCGCAGCGCCAAGGCTGGTTTTTTGGTGATCAATCCAAGAAATTCGAGCAGCGCACAAAACAAGGGCAGCGCAAGGACAAATCCACCGAAATAGGTATGTTGCTGTGTGATGAACCACACCACCAACCGACTGTCTAACGAACCGATTCTCGGATAGACCGTTTCATCAGGAGCAGGAGCCGCCGGTCCCTGCGGAGTCCCCTCCGTGCCGAAGTACACATCCGTCGATGATTCCGCGAATGACAGATCGGGGCCATTCCACGAAAATCCAATGACGATCGCAACCATCGCAATGCCCATCGCAACAGCAATCGAGGAACGTGTCATCACCACCATGAATCCTCGGCCCATATCTCTACCCCTTCGGTCCAGTCTTGTCGAGCGCGAAGCCCCCAGCCGCACCGTCAGCACCAATCGACTTTCCAAGAATTCCCATCATAAACGGGCACCGTAACATGCCAGGCGACAGTTGTGGCGCCTGCTCATCCTCGACATGACGCCGATCACCGAGATAGTACCCATACACCGCCATCATCGCTGTCACCAGCGCACCCATCACTGCCGTGGCACCCACCGTCATAGCCGGCTGACGGACGACAAACAACAACACACCCATCGCCACCAAATAATAGGTCGACGCAAAGGCCATCCCAGGCCACCACCAATACTTCAGCAGTTCACCCGGCACAGTCTTCCGGAGCGAGTGCAGCCACGAACTGGCCGGATAGAGTCCTCCAAAATACGCACAGAGTGCAAGGCCTCCCCCGAGAAGCGTCACAGTCACCAGTTGTGCCAAGGCAGCACCCTGCTCATCCGTAATCACTAGCCCAGGCAACGATGTCAACGCACCAATACCCAACCCTACGAGAGCCCACGGTCCTAATTGCCATGCCCGGCGTTGCACCAGCACACGCAGCTGCTCCCCATCCGGGAATGTCAAAAATGGACGCCCCAGCACTGATAACTTGCGTACATGGCCAATCTCAAACGCATCTCGCGCGACAGATGTGCAAGAGATGATGATCGCCATCATAGCCGGCCCATCGGGATGCTCGAGATAACTGTAGTGCATGATCCATAACAGGGTAAGCACCAATAGGGATAGTTGAACGCCATATACGGCTCCGATCCAGCCGCCCAGCCAGCTCAGAAGCTTCAGACCATCCTGTCGAACTATGGCAGACCAGGATGCTGCACGCCCCACTCGATAGGCCAAGAGGGCCGTGACCATTGCGACGAGACTGCTGATCGCCAGCAAGACCAAGGGCTCAGTGATCGGCACAAGATATTTCGCCAGCCGATACACCCCGAAGGCGATCAGTCCGGGCACAAACATGACGATTCGCTTTGTCCGACGGACGGTATCTTCCGTCACCGCCAGGCTCAAGCTCGGAATCACGCGCAATGCCATTCGATGCAGCATAATGTTCAGAACTGAGCCAGCAGGACTGAGGGCCGAACTGGGAGAGGAGATTGTTTCATTTCTTCTCTCCTTCTCAGCACTCAGTCCTCAGCACTCGTGACTATTTTGAAGCGGCCATCCCGAAATACTTCGCCTTGATCTCTTCCATCAGCGACACGGTGATACGAGACAACCCACGATCGGCCGCGGTACGCTCAAGTTCAATCCGTGCCATGGCACGAACCGCCGCCGGCACTCGATCTAACCGCTGTTTCGCCTCTGGGTCCCATGCAATACGCTCCCCAGTTCGGGGACGGAGCAGCGTCTCATATGTAACCACCCGCTCGCCTTGCCGACGAATATCCTGCTCCACTTCTTCTCGAACCAGCCCAGCCACATACGGTGGCATGCGCTCCAATCGATGCAAGGCTTCATCAGTCCAGATCAACCGATCAACGAGGCCGTGGGCCTGTTCTTCCCGCACATCGACACCAACTTTCAGCCCACAGCCACGGCATTCCGAACGGATAAACCATAACAGCAGACCGGTCTCTCCACCTCGCTCCTCAATCCCCTCCGTATGCATCCATCGGCCACAGCCACACGTTAGCATGGGAAGTACCCAGTGCCGAGTGACGAGTGACGAGGACTGACTGAGTGGCCTAGGAATGTCTTGCCCTGAAGATTCCTCGTCTCAACTCTCAGCACTCGCATCGCAGCACTCATGCCATTCATCCGATCTTCCCTGGATACAGGATGTACAACATCGTGTACGTGAAGCTGCCCGTGACGAACAGGACGCAGTAAATGACCATTGTAAATCGGCCGAGCGCGCGATGCCGCCGCGCGCCATCGGGCCAAATCCGTTGAATCGTCATCTCGATCGCAAACACAAAAGCCACGATGGCGAGAAAGATTACATACACTTCCAGCTTCCGCATTGAAAACCCGGCCGTGGCCACTCGCGAGAAAAACAGCCCCAGCACGACCACAGCAATTCCGCCAAAGATAAGGCCGATCTTCTTCCACGTCGTGAGCAGCCGTGATTCCCGTAAGGATCGGACTCCGTCGAGGAACTGCTGAGAGCGAAACCCCAACACGATCATATACACCGCCATGATCAGCCCAATCATGACGAGAATGATATGGAGCGTCAGGACGGGGATGAAGACATAATCATAGAGCGACTGCGAGCCACCAAACCCTTCCTTACCTTCAAACGCCAGGACCCCCAGCTGCCGAAACAGATAATACGCGATAAAGAAGCTGAGCATGGCAATCATGCCACCCAACATCAACCAATGGTGTGCATCGGCCTTTCGCCGACGAGCTTGGAACCATCCCATGATGAACAGCCCGGTGAAGAGCGTCGCCATCAGCTGACTGAGGTCCGCACCCGCCGTTGCATACGTTCCAAAGAAGCCTGGTTCCCGTAACCAATCCAGCATTAAACCCTGCCCCTACTTCCTCGTTTCTCACACCTACGAGAACTCTTGCGCGCTCGATACCACGCATGCTTTCTACGACTTCGTGCCTTGCACCACTGCCGTCTTCTCCAACTCCACAACAGAGACAAACCCGGCGGCTTGGAGCCATTGCATGGCCTCGCCGGCCCGATAGCAGCTGCCCTGCTGAGTGTTGACAAGGATATGGACCGCGAACGCGGTCGTCCATGCTGGGCCGGTCCCAGCTTCGTCTAGAAATCGATCTTTAATCACCAACCGCCCGCCCGGCGCCAGCGATCCGAATCCCTTTTTGACCAGATCCTGATTCATCTGAAACGTTTGATAGTGCAAGATATCGGACATCAAGACCACATCGTATGGTCCCCCAAGTTGGTCTTGATTGAAATCACCGGGATGCAGGGCGACTCGTGATTCCAACCCGGCGTCCTTGATTGTTTTTTCCGCCAACTTCAACGTCGCCGGGAGATCAAAGACCGTCGCGTGCAATTCTGGATACACTTGGCAAAACGCGATGGCGTTGGTCCCAGCGCCACCACCAAGATCTAGTAGCCGCTCGCGGCCACCCAGCTTCAGTCGCTTGGCTAAATCAGGACCACTTTGCTGTCCAATCCGATTGAGCACCGCTAGCACGTTGCTTCCCAATTCTGGATCGGTCTCAAAGACATGGCGATCGACTGTCCGTTTCCCTGTCCGAATCGTCTCTTCCAGCTTTCCCCAGTTATTCCACTCCGCATCGTGCAGGAGGAGCAAGTGGCCAACATACTTTGGCGACTGCCGAACGAGGTGTGTCAACGCCGTCGACGAGTTGCCATACAAGTCCCCCTCCTTCGTCAGCAACTTCATTGCCACGAGGGCGTTCAAAAGGAGGTTCAACGTGTGAGGATCGGCCTGAAGTCGACCCGCAATGTCCTGGACTGCCTTCGGTCGCTCACCGATGGCAGAAAAGACGTCCAGCTTCACGGCCGTCAGGAGGACTTTGGTCTCCCAGTAGTAGCCAAGCTGGAAAACTTCTGCGAGTGAGAGCTCTCGTGACACACCACGCCCCTTCTACAAACAGTTCACAAACATGGGATCTTACCTAGATCAGAAACGAAAAGACAAGGCAGGGAATGCCCTCCCTGAGGGACGAAGAAGACCGCTTTGAATGTGCTTGGGAACTGACTCTTCTTCGTACTTCTTATGGGACGAGGTCAGATTTCCGTTCAGGCTTCTTCCAACTGGATGGTTTCCACATGGACCCTGGTGGTGCCCTGGTCGACAAATCCCAGTTGTTCGGCGGCACCCCGGCTGAGGTCGATGATGCGTTTCCCAGAATCAGAGTTGTGATCACTGGGAAAGGGGCCGCGGTCATTTACTCGGACGATGATCGACTTGCCGTTTTCCAGATTCGTCACCTGGACGTGGATCGGCAGCGGCAGATACTTGTGCGCTGCCGTCAACCCGTTGGGGTTGAACAGCTCACCGTTGGCCGTCATGTGACCTCCCGGCAACCGCCTGGTTTCCTCCCCATACCACGAGGCTAAGCCTGTTTCTTCATACGTCTGTGCGCTGGCCAGACTCATTGGCACATAATGCTGGCCCTTGACGGTATACGGAGCGGCTTTGACTCGCCCAAGCCTGATTGCCTCCTTAACTGGAAGCCCATCGATGGTCTGAATATCCTCCCGGATCAAGGGATACTCCAACGGAGCCTGGACTACCTCAAAGGTAAACTTCCCGATGTGATAGACCAATTTGGTGGCCCCCTTCGTCAATTCATAGGTGCCGCGCACGACCCAGATCGTGCCTTTGACCGTCTTTTTGGCGACACGATAGCCAGTCTTGAGGACCGAGAAGGTAGTCTTGATCGCTGAGAAGGTCCCTTCGATCACCGAACAGGACGCAAGCGTCAGCAGAATGGGGAGTAAGAGCAGTGGGCTGATCTTTGATTTCTTGCAGCGGAAATATACAGGCACAGCGACAAACTTGTTGTAAAAACAGGATAAAAAAAGAAGGGCAGCGGATCACCCGCTGCCCTTCGACAATACATCGATAAAACCAGGCTTACTTGATTTCAGCCTTGAGGTTAGCGGTGCCGCCATCGGCCACATCCACCTCGAACTCAATCTTCTTGGCCTTGCCAGCAAACGGATGCCAGGCAATGACCTTATGCTTCCCAGCAGGAACGTCCTTGAGCTCAAACGAACCATCGTCCTTCACAACCGCAAAATGTGGATTCGACACTGGCAGGAAGAACCCCTGCATAAACTCATGCTGGTCGCATTGTAACCGATAGTATCCGTCCTTCTCTGCACCACCACGGAAGGTCACCGGCTTGTCCAGCTTGTCACCCTTCTTCGCAAGACCAATGTTGAAACCGGTTGCCGAGGAGACACCCTTCACCGTGAAACTGTGTGGGTTGTGGAGCACACCGGCCACCGACTTAGGATCATCGGCATCTGCATCGGTGTTTTCGACCTTGAAGGGCCGAGTATTAACAACGATCCCGGTGAACGGTTGGAAGTCACAAAACGCGGCCACCACTTCCGTCCCAGCATAGCCATCCATCCACGCCTTGTCTTCGATGTCAGCTACCGCCACCACTGCGCCCTTCAACCCACCATCCTTGCTCACTTCGATCTGCTTCAAGAACCGCTTATCGCCATCCATCTTGCTCTTGTCGGGAATCTGGGGACAAAACTTTGGATTCGGGAATTTTGAAAAGAGAAATTCCTTGCTCTCTGCCTTCCCGGCAAACGTGACCTTCCCACTGATCGTTCCGCCCGCATACGAGGTGAGAGGCGCCGCAACCAACGCGACGGCTGCTACGCCAAACATTACTGATAACGCACTCTTCATTGGACTGCCTCCTTGTGATAGACCTACCAGCCTGTTTCTGACTTTCTCTCTCCACCCTATTTCACATCGGTCACGAGGAAAACTTCGAACCAACGTCCGTTACAGTGGACACATTCACACCACGCTGGCGAGCTTGACTCAGACCGAGTATGTATATGAAATCTTACAGCCTGCTGTCAATGTGAAACAAGAGGCTAGTAATAGACTATTATCGGCATTTCCACAGTAGATTTCTTGCCTTTAGTCCTGGTAGAATTAGGAAATACTTGCCTGATTCCTCAGGCCTTACTATCTGCAAGAGCCTCTGCTTTATGAAGACATACGCCCTTCCTCAGTAGTGATTCTATGGTAACACCCGTACAATCCGCCGCCACGCTCAGGCGTACCTATCCCATCTACGTGACAGTAGTACTGTTCACCCTTGTCGTGGGGAGCGCACTCATCGGGGTGCCCGCTTTCGCCTTTGTTTATGGGTATACCTGGTTGGACTGGACCATGTTTGGGATCCTGTACATGATTACCGGGCTCGGCATTACGGTTGGCTACCATCGGCTGATTTCGCACAGGAGTTTCCTGTGTCCCGATTGGGTCAAGGCCGGATTACTGATCGCCGGCGGATGGGCGCTACAAAACTCTGCCCTGAAGTGGGGAGCTGATCACATTCGCCACCATGCCGCGTGCGACCAAGATGCCGATCCTTACAACGCTCAACGAGGATTCTGGCATAGCCATTGCGGATGGCTCTTCTCCGACGGGCGATATTCGGATGAAAAATATGCCTCACGGCTCAAGCAAGATCCGGTTGTCATGTGGCAGCACCGGTACTATGGGCTCATCTTCCTTTCAGGATTGGCACTCCCGTTCGTGGTGGGCTTTCTCTACGGCGGTTGGGTCGGCGGCTTCGGCTGTTTTATGCTCGCTGGCGTCGGCCGGACATTTGCCGTGCTGAATTCGACTTTTTGCATCAATTCAGTTTGCCACTTGTGGGGGAGCCAACCCCATGGCCAAGCGGATTCAAGCCGCGACAGCTGGTTGGTCTCGCTCCTGACGTTTGGGGAGGGGTATCACAACTACCACCACACCTACCAAAGCGACTACCGAAATGGTCCCCGCTGGTATAATTTCGACCCGTCGAAATGGCTTATTTTCACGCTGTCACTACTCGGATTAGCCTGGTCGCTCCGCACCGCTTCCGCCGCTGAGGGCAAAGCCTTACACTCCTAACCGTTACCAGACCCTCTGTACCACCATTCGCAGCAGGCAAATGAGCGGTGTGCTTAGTATTTCCGCAAAGACACCGGAGGGAGATTCAATAACCCTTCACGCACGGCCGCCCATAACGCATCGAGTATGGCGTTGAGGTCAGGGGCCGTTCGAGCTAGTATCTTGACGGCAAGCCCCGGGACAGGTCCAACAGACACACCTCCCAAGACTTCCCCTGGACGAGCGTCCAAGATCGTGGCGATTTTCGACTCCAATCCGTTCCACACCTCTGATGGCGTACTGTCGTTCACCACATAAAGCGAAGCCACATAGTTCCATTCTTCTGCCAAACCAACACGTCCTAAATCCGCAGATGGATCAAGAACATATCGCTCGAACAGCGTACTGCCGGACGCCATCATAATTCGGATGTCGTTCTCCAGGTCCGTAAATGCCCATCGCTCCCCTCTGGCGATACGGCCAGATGCGACAGCATCCCACAACAAGAGCGTCGCACCAGGCGCCAGAGTGGCTTGGAGAGTCTGCCGAAATCGAGAGCCTGCAAAAGGAATGGTATGTTCAGGAAACCACTCGAGCACCGCGCCAGGCCCGACCGTAATATTGACGTGCTGTTCGGACACCTTGCCCTCCGTCCGATAGACACGGTTGGCAGAAGGAGCAGAAATCAGGACATGCGCATCCTGCTCCACGTTCATGTCGATGGACAGATGGTCACCCCCCACCAGACCCCCGGAGGGGTTGACCAGTAATGTGTAGGCGGCTCCCGTGTCATCAAGATAGATAGGAGGGAGCAGTTTCCACGGCGTGGTGAAATAGGCGTGCGAAATAATGGTTTGGTGATCGCGCTTCGTGTAGGTGAGCTTAAGCTCGCCGACCCGCCCGACCAATTCCGTCTCAAACCGTCCTGGGGCCTTCTTTTTCAAGGAAGGCTTTCTTTTCCCAGAAGGTATTCTTTTTGAGGATGTCCCGGTTTCCCGAGACGTCCTCTTGTGCTGTCCCTCCCAGGTCGGCATTGGTTAGGAGCGCCTGGCTCGTTGCGGGATGCGCTGCTCCACCCAGGCCATTACGGTATCCATGCCCTCGCCGGAAAGAATATTCGTGAACGCGAACGGCAGATCCCCGCGCATTTTGCGGGTATCTCGATCCATGACGGACAGATCCGCGCGCACATGCGGAGCCAAGTCCATCTTGTTGATGACGAGAAAGTCGGATCGAGTGATCCCTGGTCCACCTTTTCGTGGGATCTTGTCACCACCCGCCACATCAATCACATAGATGACGTGATCGACGAGCTCAGGGCTAAAGGTCGCGGCCAAGTTGTCGCCCCCGCTTTCCAGAAAGATCAATTCAACGTCCGGATGGCGACGAATCAGATCGTTAATGGCTTCCTGATTATGCGAGGCATCTTCCCGAATCGCCGTATGTGGACACCCCCCAGTTTCAACACCAAGAATCCGGTCGACCGGCAAGGCACCGCGTTTGGTCAGGATTTCTGCGTCGATTTTCGTGAAAATATCGTTTGTCACGGCGGCAAGGCTGAATCGATCGCGCAACCGCTGACACAGCGCTTCGACAAGTGCTGTCTTCCCTGACCCAACGGGACCTCCAATACCAATGACCGGAATGCCTTGTTTCCGCGCTTGGGTCGGAGTCCAATTGTGACTGTGCTCACGATTTAGATCATGCATGGTCATCCCACGAGCGGACAGTTGAGACCGAAGGCCCTCAACGGCCGTTCTGTTCCTTTCTATGCGTCACGCATGCTCGCTGACTCACTATTAAGACCGAAAGAGTCTCCATTCCAGAGCGCCATGCCGCATTGCATAAATGTCTTGAATCGGCGACCACGAGCTCATTGCGCTCTCTGAGTCAACGTCTCGACTGATCCGCTCAATCAATGGCAGCCATTCGCCCAAGATGCGCTGCCCTTCATGCTGTCCAAGAGGGCTGAGTCGCATGGCAGCGGAGACAAACCCGACCGCAGTTTGATACAGGAAGGCCGCCGCCGTGTCCTCTTGGCTCCACCCTGCTGCACCGAGCGTGAGTCCGAACGTGATCGCTAAATGGCCCGGAGCGCGCGCGGCCTCGACCTCGTCACAATATGCTGCAAGGATTGGTTTCCCTTGGATTTGATCCGCTGCAACCCGAATGACTTGCCGCCCCATTTGACGGCTGGCCAACCGCGATGCTCGACTGAGCTTCGTCGCCTCAAGCGTTCGATCGATAGCCAGCGCCACCGAAATTTGTCCGGCAGCCCCTGCTCGATTGGCTCTTTTCGTGGCCAGGGCTTCTCGGCGGCTCATGCCACCTCGGAGCAAATCCTCGATGTACTCGGCAAGTTGATCGGAGGTTTTTACAGCACCACCTTGAACGGCAGCTTCCAAACCCGACGAAAATGCGTACCCGCCAGACGGGAAAAACGTATCAATAAACCGCAACCCTTCAAGCAATGCAGACGTATTCATGGGGCATGCAGAAAGAAATAGCCGGTCAGCGACCTTCACACAACATCCGCTACGGGTAGCCGAGCCGGCCGTTCTTTTCGTCAGAACAAGAAATACCGCTGAGCCATCGGAAGCACCACAGCTGGCTCACAAGTAAGCCGCACCCCGTCGGCCGTCACGACGTACGTCTCCGAATCAACCTCGATCTTGGGCAGATAGTCGTTCAGCTTGAGGTCCCGCTTTTTAATATTTCGGCAATTTTTGACTACAGCCACGCGCTTCTGCAATCCAAGCTTCTTTGGGATCCCTCGATCCAGTCCTGCCTGCGACAAGAAGGTCAGACTGGTGCTGGACAGCGCCCTCCCAAAGGCACCGAACATGGGTCGGCTAATAATCGGCTCCGGCGTGGGGATTGACGCGTTCGGATCGCCCATCTGTGCCTGAGCGATAAACCCGCCTTTCAACACCATTTCCGGCTTGACGCCGAAGAACGCCGGCTTCCAGAGCACCAGGTCTGCGAACTTCCCAACCTCCACGGACCCAACCTCATGGGCAATCCCATGCGTGATGGCAGGATTAATCGTGTACTTGGCCACATACCGCTTGGCGCGGAAGTTGTCGTTCTGCGACGAGTCCTTCCCCTCATTCGGCGACAGATGGCCTCGCTGGACCTTCATCTTGTGCGCGTTTTGCCAGGTCCGGATGATGACTTCTCCGATGCGACCCATGGCTTGCGAGTCAGACGACATGATGCTGATGGCGCCCAGATCGTGGAGAATGTCTTCCGCTGCAATGGTTTCTCGCCGGATTCTGGATTCGGCAAAGGCCACATCTTCGGGAATTCTTGGATTGAGGTGATGGCACACCATCAACATATCCAGATGCTCGTCCATGGTGTTGGTCGTAAACGGCATGGTGGGGTTCGTCGACGAAGGAAGCACGTTCGCCTCGCCGCACACTTTAATGATATCCGGGGCATGACCGCCCCCGGCGCCTTCCGTATGGAACGTATGGATTGTTCGGCCCTTGAACGCCTTGATCGTGTCTTCGACAAACCCTGCCTCATTCAACGTATCGGTATGAATCGCAACCTGCACATCGTAACGTTCCGCCACGCTCAGACAGGTATCGATCGCCGCCGGGGTCGTCCCCCAATCTTCGTGCAGCTTGAGACCGATGGCGCCCGCCTCAACCTGCTCGTTTAATCCATCGGGATGGGACGAGTTGCCTTTACCCAGAAATCCCAGATTGATAGGAATGCCCTCAGATGCCTCCAGCATGCGATGGATATTCCATGGTCCTGGCGTACAGGTCGTCGCGTTGGTACCCGTCGCAGGACCAGTACCGCCGCCGATCATCGTGGTAATGCCAGCCGATAGCGCATCCCAATATTGTTGCGGGCAGATGAAATGGATATGGGTATCGATGCCGCCAGCCGTCACGATATGTCCTTCTCCTGCGATCACTTCCGTTCCGGCACCAATCTCCATTCCCTTGGTCACGTTCGGCATCAGATCGGAATTGCCTGCCTTCCCGATACCAACGATCCGCCCGTCTTTGATCCCGATATCCGCCTTCACAATCCCGGTGTAGTCGAGAATGAGGGCATTCGTGATAACCGTGTCGAGTGCACCGTTCGCATTCGTCACCCGCGGCGACTGGCCCATCCCGTCTCGAATCACTTTCCCGCCGCCGAACACCGCTTCGTCTCCGTACGTCGTAAAGTCTTGCTCGACTTCGATAAGCAGTTCCGTATCCGCTAGCCGGACACGATCACCAGTGGTGGGGCCGTAGAGTGAGGCATATTGCCTTCTTGGAATTTTCACCGGAGGCCTCCTTTTCCAGAAAATCCTCGGGTACCCGCGAGCAATAGCGCGCGAGCCTTGACCTGCGCATCATCGAGTGATCCTTCCGTCAATCCGTTGATGCCATAGGCGACCCGCTTCCCGGCCAAGGCCACAACCGTCACTCGCTTGTCCTCTCCCGGCTCGAACCGAACCGCCGTGCCGGCGGGGATACAGAGCCGAAACCCGAAGGCCTGTTCGCGATCAAACTTCAGCGCATGATTGGACTCGAAGAAATGGCAGTGGGATCCGACCTGGATGGGACGATCAGCGGCATTCTTCACCGTCAGTTCCTTTATCTCTCGGCCGTTAAACATCTCGATATCGCCGGAGGCAGTCAGGATCTCCCCAGGAATGATCGGCTTCGCTAACTCAGCTTTTATGATACTGGCGAGGGACTGTTTCGCAGGTTGTCTCGACTTTTGACTCTTAGTTGGACGTCGCGTCATCTTTTTGGGCATAGGTCCCTCCTACAGGAACACACATGAGTGATGCGCCTCAATCTCGCGCTTATCGAATTGGGTTATGGACCGTGACCAGTTTTGTTCCATCTGGAAACGTTCCCTCAACCTGGAACTCATGAATCATCTCCGGGACTCCAGACATCACATCCTTACGGGTAAGCAGCGTCGTACCGTAGGTCATCAGTTGAGCAACACTTTTCCCATCACGAATCCCTTCCAGGACAGCGGCAGTGAGATACGCAACGGATTCTGGATGATTGAGTTTGAGGCCTCGCTTCTTGCGATCAGCGGCCAGTTGTCCCGCAACATAAATAAGTAACTTTTCCTGTTCTCTCGGGGTCAGATGCATGAGCTTCCCTCCCTAGCGCAATGACTCTCCCATTTCTTGGCAAGAACACTCGATGTGGGCAAGAGCATCCTCTCTCTTAGAGAAGAGTAAAGATTCCTACTGTAGAGTTGCAATCCCTGTCTAGACGATTGGCAATCCCGATAGTTCATCGAGGCAAGTCCAAACAAACAAGAGGCAGGAGATACCTTCCATCGCACCCACTACACCGTGAGATGTTGCCGCACCATGTCGGCATTCAACTCCGTGCTCTTGCCCTGAGCCATCACGGCTCCTTTGGCCATAACCACGTACTTCTCCGCCAGCCGGGCGGCGAAGTGGAGGCCTTGTTCCACCAACAGAATCGCGAACCGGCGCGACTTCTTAAAGCCGATAATGACGTCCTCGATCTGATCGACGATCGAGGGCTGAATCCCTTCAGTCGGTTCATCCAACAACAGGAGCTTCGGACTGGAGAGGATGGCGCGGCCGATTGCCAACTGCTGTTGTTCCCCACCACTCAAGACCCCACCCGGACGATGAAGAATCTGCGTCAACTTTGGAAAGAGATGATAGACCTCATCGAAGGCCTCTTGTTCGGAGACATCGCCCGTAATGGACGGGCGGTTCCAGTACCCGAGCAAGAGATTTTGATGCACGGTCAGGTGCGGGATAATCTCGCGCCCTTGCGGCACATACGCCAGCCCGCGTTTGGCCCGGAGATCCGTGCGATCCTGCGTGATGTCTCGCCCATCAAACGTAATGGTGCCGGACCGAGCCGGCAGCAAGCCCGTCAGCGTCTTCAACGTGGTCGTCTTCCCCATCCCGTTTCGGCCCATCAGACACACCACTTCCCCCGCCTCAATGGTGAACGAGACATTCCGCAGAATATGGCTCTCGCCGTAGTACGCGTTGATATTCTCGAGCGCCAGGGTCATCCGTGGTGTTTCGTGTGCCATATGCAACGCAGCTCCGTCTTGTCCCTAATGGGCCACCTTGGCCCGGCCAAGGTAGATTTCTCGAACATGGTCATCCGCTTGGACGGCTTCGACCGTACCTTCGCAGATGACGGTCCCCTCAGCGAGCACCGTCACGATCTTTGCAATCTGCCGGACAAAGTCCATATCATGCTCGATCACGACGATCGCCTGCTTTTCCGATAAGGACGTCAGCAAGCGTCCGGTCTGCTCCGTTTCCTTATCACTCATCCCAGCCACAGGCTCATCGACCAAGAGCAACGAGGGGTCCTGCAAAATCACCATGCCGATCTCCAGCCATTGCTTTTGGCCGTGAGACAAAGCCCCGGCCCGACCATGGGCATGATTCGATAAGCCGATGGTCTCCAACGTCTCCTCAATGCGCGCGCGCTCCGCCGCCGACGACCGGCCCATCAAGGTCGGAAAGACGCCCTTACTCGGGCGCTTGACCGACAGATCCAGATTCTGCCAGACCGACAAGTTGCCATAGACCGACGGCGCCTGAAACTTCCGGCCCACGCCCAGCTTCGTAATGTCTTCAGCGTTCTTCCCAACTAAATTGGCCCCCTTGCCGAACAGGATCTTCCCAGAGGTGGGTCTGGTCTTGCCACAGATCACATCCAAGAGCGTTGTCTTGCCAGCTCCGTTCGGACCGATGACGACACGCAACTCATTATAATGAACACTAAAGTTACAGTTGTTCAGCGCCTTGAATCCGTCGTAGTCCATAACGACGTTTTCGCAGTTGAGAATCAGGTCTCCGTCGGTCACGCCACGGTCCCCCCTTCTGCCTTGATCGCCGGCGCCGGGGTTTCCTTGCGTGCCGTCGCTTTCCGAATCATCCCCAGCAGTCCATCCGGAAACATCGTCACCACGACCACAAAGAGTCCGCCGAGGATAAAGGGCCAGGCCTCCGGGAAGTAGTTGGTCAACACACTGCGGCCATAGTTCACCGCCACCGCCCCCAAGACCGCGCCGATTAACGTGCCCCGCCCGCCGACCGCCACCCAGATGACCACCTCCAGCGACGGCAACACCCCAATTTGCGCGGGGGTAATAATCCCCACCTGCGGCACATATAGCATGCCCGCTAATCCCGCCAGCCCCGCAGAGACCACGAAGACAAAGAGCTTGTACTTCCAGGGCGTATAGCCCGAAAACGTGACGCGGGATTCACTGTCGCGGATCGCAATGAGGACATTGCCCGCGCGTGAGGCCACAATCCACCGACAGAAGAGATACGCCGCCACGAGCGCGAGAACCGTGATGATATACAGTCCTCGTTGGGTCGACGGGTCTGAGAGCCTGAACCCGAGGAGCTGTTTAAAATCCGTCAACCCATTCGTGCCACCTAGCCGCGTCTCGTTCCGATTGAACACCAGCCAGGCCGCAAAGGCCAAGGCCTGGGTGATGATGGCAAAATAGACGCCCTTGATGCGGCTGCGAAACGCCAGAAACCCGAAGAGCGTCGCGAAGAGGACCGGCACGAGAATGGCGCCGAGGAACCCGCCCACAAAGCTCTTGAACGGGTACCAGAACAGCGGCAGCTCTTTGACCTGCGTCCACACCATAAAGTCAGGCAGTTCGCTGCCATACACACTTTCCGCCCCGATCTGCAGTGCCAGGTACATTCCCATGCAGTATGCGCCTAATCCGAAAAAGACCCCCTGGCCCATGCTGAGCACACCGCAATAGCCCCAGATCAGGTCCAATCCCAGCGCGAGGATGCCAAACGCCAAGAACTTGCCGAATTGATTCAACCGAAAGTCAGAAAGATGCAGCCAGGAGTCGTCGGCTGGCAGCACATTCAGCAGCGGGAGGAGAACGAGTAATACCAGTCCGACCAGGGACAACGAGACAGTCTCACGGCTATCGGGACGAGCAACCGTTTGTTCAGGCATCGGCGTTGCGTCCTTTCGCGGCAAACAGGCCCTGCGGCCGCCACTGCAGGAAGAGAATCACCCCGACCAGGATAAAGACCTTTCCATAGACTGCCCCGCTGACGGGCTCGATCAGCTTGTTCAGCCCCCCAATGCCGAGCGAGGCCCAGATCGTCCCGGCGAGTTTGCCCACGCCGCCCGTCACCACCACCATAAAAGCATCGACGATATAGTTCTGCCCCAGTCCGGGATCAACGTTGCCCACCATGGTCAGCGCCCAGCCTGCGATCCCTGCCAGCCCGGAGGCGAAGGCAAAGGTATAGGAGTCGACCTTGCGGGTCGGGATTCCAAGACAGGCACTCATATTGCGGTTTTGCGTGACGGACCGGACCCGAATGCCGAGGTTGGATCGGAACAATAAGAAATAAATCCCAAGCACGCACACGATCGAGAGCAGGATGATGAAAATCCGATTGTACGGCAGATAGACACCGACCATCACTTGCGCCCCGCCGCGCAAGGCTTGCGGCGCAATGACCGCCGTCAGGTCGCCGAAGTACACCCGCGCGGCCTGCATGAGGATCAAACTCACGCCCCACGTCGCCAGCAGGGTCTCCAACAGTCGCCCATAGAGAAAGCGAATCACGGTCGCCTCCAGCACCCAGCCAAAGGCGGCGGCCGAACAAAAGGCAACCGGCAAGGCCACGGGGAAATACCAATCGAAGACCTCGGGAGACAACCAGCTAATGAACGCCTGTTGTGTAACGAACGTGGCATAGGCGCCCACCATCATCAACTCGCCGTGCGCCATGTTGATGACCCCCATCAAGCCGAAGACGATCGCCAGGCCCAGAGACATCATCAACAAAATAGAACTGAGGCTGAGGCCTCGAAAGAATGTCTCGATGGCATCCGCCCACCAGAACCATGCGTCAATCTGCCCGATCGACGCATGCGCCGCATCCGCCAACGCGCGCTGCTCGTCCGTGGATCCACTCTGGGTACCGACTTCAAGCAATTCTTTGAGCGCAGACAGCCCGTTCTGGCTTCTGAGCTCCCCAAGCTTCTTGACAGCGACTACTCGGACCGCGTGATCCTCAGCACGAAGCCGGAGCAGCTGTGCGGATTCCTCCATCGTGTACTTGACCCACCAGACAGGCTCCTTTGTGGCAGCCTCTTCAAGCCAGACAATGGCTTCCGACCGGCCGGTGCCGACCAGATCGGCGGCGGCTGACCGTCGGGTATCCGACTGGGCATTGGTGAGATTGGCATGGTTCTTCAGCAGATCGATCACGGGCTTGAGGGCTTGCCGGGTTGCCCGATCCGCTTCGGCACGGATTGCATCGAGTTTGGGAAGCAGACTCGCATCACCCTGCGCAATGAGGAGCGCCGCCGCCGTGCTCCGGACCGCCGCATCCTCACTCGTGATATCGAGAAGGGCCTGTTCGATCGGAGAGCTGGCTCCTGCAGCAACCTCCGAGGCTAACGGTTGTTCTGCCACTGCCGTTCCTTGTGAAAGGATCAGGAGAAAAAGAGCAACAACAATTTTGGAGAATGGAACAAATCCTCTACGCATGGATCTCCATTTTGGTGATACCGTCCGACTCACTATCGGTTAGGCGCTTCCGCGCCGTTCTTCACCGAATACAAGGGATCAGACATAGACCACCCAACAAAGTCTGAAACGCAGTCCACATTCGCGATCGAACCCGCCCTATCGCTACTTCTGATTGTTGCAGTAATCATTCTATCCAGGTTGCGGCTCCAGATATCTCACAAAAGACGGTGTAGACCTATCGGGGAAATCCTGAAAGATTGGTGGGAGATCCCCTAGGGAAGTGGAGCCGTCCAATTTACTGCAGAGGCCCAATCGTCGCACGGTGGAGAGCTGCGTCCTCGCTCTTGAGCTTGATACGCGCAGGTTTGATCGGGCTGCAAGCGAATCCCATACAAGCGATGCACATATGCATGGGGAGCGGGCCAGGCTCATTACCAAGATAACCTCCGTGCATAAACGTCAGCAGCAGATAGCCTCAAGTAGGAGGGGCTGGAATCTTCGTCACGAACGATTCCAGCCCCTCCCCGACAGACTCTAAACCCAGTATCAGAACGGCCGGTGAGCCGGCAAACCGGCTTGCGTCCCGCTCCTATTTCTTCTGATAGGTCCCTTGATGATTAATCCAGTCGCACCCCTTCTCAGGATTGGTGTACTCACTCCACGGCTCAGGCTTCACCAGCCCTTTGGAGCGATGCACGACCTTGAATTGACCATTCTTGAGAATTTCCGCGATCAGCACCGGCTTATGGGTGTGCTGGTTGGCCTCATCCATCATGATCTGGCCACCCGGCGCCAGGAACTTCTGTCCGTAGACCGCCTTGCGCACGGCGTCCACTTCGATGGACCCTGCCTTTTCCACCGCCTGCTTCCACACATAGACGCCGAAATAGGCGGCCTCAATCGGGTCGTCGGTGACCCGGTTTTCTCCGTCCGGCAGATTGTTCCGCTTGCAATAGGCCTTGAAGGCTGCCACGAACTTCTTATTTTGCGGCGTATCCACGCTCTGATAATAGTTCCACGCCGCCAAGTGCCCGACGAGTGCACTCGTATCCATGCCGCGCAGTTCGTCTTCGGCCACGCTGAACGCCATGATCGGTGCGTCTTCAGCGCGCATGCCCTGATTGCCAAATTCTTTATAGAATGGCACGTTGCTGTCCCCGTTGATGGTACTGATCACCGCCGCCCCGCCGCCGGCCGCAAACTTCTTCAGCTTCCCGCAGATGGTTTGATAGTCCTGGTGATGGAACGGCGTATATTCTTCCTCGATGTTGGACGCCGGCACGCCTTTCGCCAACAACATGGCTCGCAAAATCTTGTTGGTCGTGCGCGGATACACATAGTCGGTCCCGAGGAGATAAAACTTCTTGAAGCCGCCGCCTTCGGCGCTCATGAGGTATTCCACCGCCGGGGCCGCCTGTTGATTGACCGCCGCACCGGTATAGAACACGTTGCGGGAACACTCTTCACCTTCGTACTGCACGGGGTAGAAGAGCAAGCCGTTGTTCTTTTCGAAGACCGGCAGCACGGATTTGCGGCTCACCGAGGTCCAGCAGCCGAACACGACTGACACTTTGTCTTCCAACAGCAGCTGCTTAGCCTTCTCGGCAAAGAGGTCCCAATTCGACGCTGGATCGACGATCTTCGCCTCAATCTGCCGCCCCATGACGCCGCCGGCTTTGTTGATTTCCTCGACGGCCATCAACACGACATCGCGCAAGGATACTTCGCTGATCGCCATGGTCCCGCTCAGCGAATGCAAGATTCCAATCTTGATCGGCGGGCCGCCCGCCCCATACGACAGGGCATACTGGCCCAGATTGCCCAAGAGCGCCGCGACGCCAACGCCAGCCGCCACGCGCCCGCTCTGTCCGAGAAATTCTCTTCGCGATGACCCCGGGTGTTCAGTAGGGGCAGCCGATTCCTTGACGTTCTGTAAATCCTGCGGGGTGTTCTTGTCCATCGTGCATCACTCCTTTGTATCTGCCGTGAGTTGCCAACTGCCGGTCCCTGCTGCTTCCGCTAAGCACCGCTCTCCAAAACGATCGGCCACCTGGCATAAGCCTCTCGCGCAAAAGTTCTTCGAGCGGGCCACTGTACAGCCTTACACCGAGCTACCTGGCTCACAAATAGACTCCTCTCCCTCCTTTCTTTTGGAACGTTCAGGGAGCCAGTGGAAACTATCGGAACTACCTAAAGGGGGCCACCGAGAGTGGATGTTGACGTGTAACGTGCGTTGTATGGAATGGGCGTTGCTACGTGATTGACAGCTTCGCTTGCGCCTCATGAGCATTTAAACTCGTTCTCCTCCGTTGGGCGACAGGATTGTATACAAAATATTCCCGCCCCGTCAAGGTCGCTGTCCGCTCGTCAATGTACGTGATTCGTCCGCAAACCAAGAGAGAAAGCCATCCCCAGCCACGTACTCCATTCACTTCCGCATCGTGGAGAACACTCCATCTGACTACCGGGCTCACTTGCTCACCCAGCATGAGAGTCGCCATGAATATCGGCCTTGCAGCTTATGTACTCCAGAATCTTCACGACCTGATACAAGCTGGCTACTGGTGTTTTGTTTTTAACGGATGTTCCTGTTACACTGCACCCCGCTTGAACTCAACCCAGCAACACAACATCATGAATGTCACGCAACGCTTCTCTTCGATATTTCGCCTCAGCCTGCTCATGCTAGGTTGTTTGGCAATTGGTTGCGCCGGACCTCGCCCTACCACACTTATTCACGAGGCCCCTCTCGGCACAGTGTTCCTTGAGGATGTCTCCAATAACTCGTCCCAGGCGGCACATCCCATCAAATTGTCCGAAACGACCATCGCAGATATCTTGCGCGGAGTACACACGAAGGAAAAAAGCGGACTCTTGCTGCTGCTCGGCAAAGCCTTGAAGTCAACGAACCTGAACGATATTCGGACATTCTCCGAGGATGACATCGCATTCTTGACTCCACATATTGCCACCGCCCTTGCGCAAGCGACGCCCAATCAACGAGTGGGTTTTCATATCTATTCCACACCGCAGCTATCACAGGCTCCAAAGGCCAATCAAAATAGAGAGACGACCTCGGGGCATCTCTTCGCTGACGGTCTCTCGCTACATTTCACGTTGACTCACTACCGATACTATCCAGGGAAAAAACCCACCGCGAGCCAAAAGGAGCCACGTCCACTCCCAGATACGGATGGCCTGCGCGACCGTGAAGTGACCTTCCTGCCAGAAGCCGCCCTCCGACCGGACGCATATGACCGATCGAGCTGGATTGGAAAGTCGGAAGATCGATCACTCGCTATTGATTATCAACTGCTGGCGAGAGTCCTTGCTCCACCTTCGCTCCCTGTTGCGCAGCCGGTCCCCGCGGTCGCAGCGCCCGTTCCACAACAGCCCCCATCAATTCCCGTGCAAGCCGCACCAGGTGACAGGAATGAGGCCGACCTACAGGCGTTTAAGGAAGAGCTGAAAGCGCTCCAGAAAAAGGTGGACGAACAGAGCGCCGAACTCCAGCGACTCAAGAGCCCACCGCCCAAGAAAAAGTAACGCCCTCACGACGGAAGCTGACGGACGCGAAGGGTCTGGTGACGGTTCGAAGACTCATCCCCACACACCGGCCTGCGCCTGAGCTCCCGACGATATCTGTTCGTTGACTATTGAGCGGCAGGAAGGGGATCCAGCATTTCATCGAGAGGAGCAGACGTTTGAAGATCATCGCTCACTGAGGGCTCCACACTTGACTCGATCGTCTCAATCGATCCCTCCTCAGACAACACCTCTCCACCGTCCATCGGAAGGAATGCTTGCTCCGCCTCACCAAGCTCCTTGAATTCACGAAGAGGTGGCAGCTGCGAGAGGTCGCTCAAACCGAAATGTTCAAGAAAGAATTTGGTCGTCCCATACATGATCGGACGACCGGGGACTTCTTTGCGTCCGACGATTCGCACCAGTTTTCGCTCCAACAGCGTGCGCAAGACGCCGGACGTCTCCACTCCACGGATTTCTTCGACCTCCGACCGCACCAACGGCTGTTTGTAGGCAATGATTGCCAATGACTCCAGCGCGGACCGGGACAGCTTCGCCGATATCTTGGCCTTGTCCAGCCGTTTGATCCAGGGCGCATAGTCCAACTTCGTCACGAGGCGGTATCCGCCCGCGACGACAGCCAGTCGCACCCCGCGCCCATCTTGATCGAGCGCTTGGCCAAGATGTCGCAGCGCCTCTTCCACATCAATCTTCGGCACATTCCCCATCACGGTCACAAGGCGAGCCACAGACAACGGTTCGGAAGAAACAAAGAGCAGTGCTTCCAGAATCGCTTGGAGTTCCCCCAAGCCTTGCACCTGAGGGCCATTGATACTCTGATCAGACGGCGATCCATTCGCCTCTTCTCTATTCACCGTACTCGTCTCCGGCATCTCATGAACCAGATCCGCCGTCAGTAGCGTCATGTCCCCCTCCATTCCATATCGACATCGTCAAGTTCTGCCGGATCAGGCACCAAGGAGAACATCCGTGAGACTAAAATCGGTCCGAATGTTTCCGCTTGGAATACACGAGCCACCCGCAGCCTCATCAATTCAAGTAACGCCAAGAACGTCACGACGACCACCAGCCGATGACTCGATCCCTCAAACAGCGCAGCAAATGAGACCGAGTCTTTGCCTTCAAGTATTTCCAAAATGAGATTCATTCGCTCGCGTACCGTGAGATTGTCGGGCGCAATCTCAATGAGCTTGCTGCCGGGGTTCCGCTCAAGCACTCCCTTGAGCGCATCGACCAGATCAAACAGCGAGACATTCTCCAGCGAAAGATCCTCCTCAACCGCTGCTTCTACTGAGAGCGCTTGCTCACGCCAAAAGATTTCATTCCACATCTTTTCCTGGTCGTCGAGCTGACGGGCCGCTTCTTTGAAACCCTTATATTCCAGCAGCCGTCGAACGAGCTCTTCCCGGGGGTCCGGCCCTTCCTCGTCATCGTCGGAGGTCTCATCCACCGGCAGCAGCATCTTGGATTTGATCTGCAAGAGGGTCGCCGCCATAACCAAAAAATCCCCCGCCACATTGAGATTGAGTTCTTCCATCGCTTCCAGATACTCGAGGTATTGCCGGGCGATCATCGCAACGGGGATATCGTAGATGTTGATCTCATTCTTCTTGATGAGGTGCAGCAAGAGATCCAGTGGTCCCTCGAAATTTTCGATACGGACCTGGTACGGAAGCTCTGGTTGCTCAAAATCTTCGGCCTGAGAGTCCACGGCGTCGTTATATCAACTTATGGGGTGACGGGCAAGCCTGATCCTATATGTTGGGGATGATCGAGTGCTCTTCATTTAAGCTTTGCGGCATACGCCACGAGCAAAGCGGCCACGATGAGAAACATCACAGTGAGCGCATACTGTCCATTACTGGTTTGAAGAAGTCCGCCAGGCTGAGCTGATTCACGTCGTTTTGTTTCGTCTAACAGAGGCGGGTGATCGAACCGTGCCTTTACCAGATCGTCTTGTTGCCGGAACTCAGCATGGGAAAAATCAGCTGATCCTAAAAACTGGGCACCCGCAAAGACCGCTTCGCCCTCAAAGGCCGCAAAGCCAAAGAACGTCTCGCGGCTGAAAATCGCTTCACTGAAGCTGACCCGCCCCTTGAAGCGACTCCCTGAAAATCCTGTCCCCAGGCCGAACCTCGACCGCTCAAATACCGCAGGCTGCTCGAACGTCACTTCTAGGAATTCCACCATGCCGTCGAAGAGCGCGCTGGTACAGTCCACCGAACCTCGAAATGTAGACTGGTGAAATCTGGTGCTGGGGCCAAACTTGGTCTCCCGACACCCCACCGGCATGGTGAACTGTCCCTGGACAAAATAGGCTTCTTTTTCGAATGTGGCTCGTGAGAGCTCTACCGGCTTGCGGAACACCGACCGGGAGAGATCCACACCTTCCTTGAAATGGGACCCAGAAAAGTCGACAGGTCCTTCAAACCGAAGCGTGTTGTCGGTTGCCTGATGGCGCACTGCGCCCACCACCACGGAATCTCGCAGGCTCAGTGCCCCACGAACAATTCGCTGCCCATTGCCGTCAGCATGACCCTCGAGGTTCGCTCTCTCCGAGGTAAGCCCTGGTGAGCCTGCCGTCGTCTGTACGGCGAGGCGATCGAAGATCAGATCCCCGCGCACCAATACACCAAGGAGATCCACGGAACGCCCCTTGGCGATCGCATCCATAATCACTTCGCCACGCACGGCATGACTCTCCCGCTCCGCCTGCGTGCAGCTGGGCGAGAGATGGATCACGAGCCCCGCATCAATCCCAGTTGCAGCTGTCTCGGCAACGCAATCAGCATTGGCCTCTCGTGGACAAGTCACCATGGCACATACAAGCACCAGCGCCAGGCGCCAAGGAGACCGTCTCGTTTTCAGCATGGCAGTGGCTACACGATCGGAGCGGCGATGGAACAAGGTACTGTCCACATTATTTCATGGAGGAGAGAGACAAAACATTCGGAAGATGACGAGACACCGCCGCTGGAACCGATCAGTTCCAGCGGCGGTCAGTGAACATACTGAGCGACTCCAACCTGAGAGCCCTTGCTCTTGCACAAGTCTTTACATCAAACAGAAAACAGAAAATACGAGGGACCTAGCCAGAAGCCCCAGAGGCCATGAAATATTAGTTATTTCGATAGTCGTCGTCCAATAAGTCTTCGGATTTATTGATTAACCCGTCCCTGTCGTCATCGGCATCAAGATCGAGCTCTTCTTGAGCGTCATCTTCTTCGACCTCATCCTCCATCCCCAGCTCATCGCTGTCCATTTCATCTTCATCGTCAAGATCAGCCTCGACCGGCTCCATAGGCATCGCTGGTTTCGTCGCTACGGACTTGCGTGGAGCTACGTCCGGCTCCGCCACGAATTTCTTCGCGGGTGCGCTCGGTGGGCTGACCTTGGGTGCAGCCTTCTTCGCAGGTTTGCCAGCCGTTTTCTTGACGGTCTTTTTCTTCGAGGCCGGCTTGGACGCCTTGACGGCCACACGCTTCTTCACTGCCTTCTTGACAGCCTTCTTCTTCGGCAACGGTGCAGTCTTTTTCGACCGTGACGATTTTTTCGTGACGGCTTTCTTCTTCTTGTTCGCCATTCCGATCCCTCCTCTTCGTTTCAGCCCGGCGCAACGGCCTCCATCTAGCATGAACGAACAACCTCTTGCAACCACCCCGCTCCTTGGCTTCCATCGATTGGCTCGTTCACCCGTTCTTAGGATTCCATAGAGAACGATTCTGGCATCCTACGAGGTGCGGTAGGTCGGGCAGATGGCAGGGCACCACCCCCAAGCGATTCGGCTCAATCCCATGCTATTATGACCAGGCGCCTCGAGCTACGAGCCTGAATCCTCTCTATTATTTCAGGCTCTTATGAAGAAACCGCCTTATTGAGCATGGAGTAACGCCGACGTGAACCGCTTACGCATCATGACGATTGCCCTAGGGATCGGAACCGCCACAGGTGGACCCACCCTGGACCTCTCCCCTGCCACACAGATTCTGATGGAGAACGGATCGCCCTATTACATTCCTGCCACCGCCACCGTGGCGAGCGGCATGCCCATTCGCTGGAATAATCCGACACCAACCCACCATACCGTCACCCACAGTGACTGCGTAAAGGAAGAAGGTCCCTGCCTGTTCGATTCGGGGACAGTGGCACCAGGAGGACACTTTACGGTGACGGGCTTGCCAGCCGGCCGGTACCCCTATCACTGCAGCATCCATCCCATCATGCGAGGCCAGCTGGTCGTGACTGACGATCCCTCAACACCGTCGCAGCTGTAACACATCGATCAGCTTGCAGGATGGCAGATCGCTCCTGTAGGCTGCTGGTGCTCAGCACGAAAAAACTACTCGTCATGAAACCCGCTGCCGCTGTCCATCCACCATGGAGCTTGACTGGAGAGGCCCTAAGCCTCCTGGCCTGGCACATGCCCGACCTCGTCGCGTATCACTCTCACCTCGACGAATGGTGGTTTGCTCCGCTCGATGACAACCTGCCGCTCATCCGACTGAACCGCACCGGCCTGGATATGCTCAAGGCCATGAACGGCCATACGACGGTCGGTATGCTCCTTGAACAATACGGCACGACAATCTGCGGCCCGGACGGGCAACCAGGGTCCTGGCATCTTGAACGATGGGCCACGCCTAACTATTCCCTCTGCTATTTCGGAACGGACCCACCAGGAGGCCATCGACACAATGCCAAGTGGGATATCCTGCTCCAACAGATCCGTGAAGGTTGGTCGGGCCAGGACGGGTTTGAAGGCGAAGAGCATTTGGAATCATTCCATCATCACGAGCTTGCCCAAAGCAAAGAAGATGACAGCCACTTTGACCTGATCGAAACCACCGTCTCCCATCTCTTCCGTGAACCGAGCGAAGCCCTGACCGGTTTGACCTACGGGCGGCTCCTTATGCGGCAACTGCGTCGACTCGGCTGGTTCAGTCCCAAGCCCAAGGTCCTCCTGGAAATCGGTGGGGGACTGGGTTACCTCGCGCAGGAACTCGGCAAGGATCTGTTGCCCTTCGAAAAGCAGGGCATCACATACCTGTCCCTCGACATCACGCAACCATTCCTCACACTTCAAATCACTCGAGCCAAAGCCGGGGGTTGGCATGTCGCCGGCACCAGGGCCAACGCCGAATCGCTCCCGTTTGCGGATCAGTCGGTCGATCTGGTGATCGACAATGAGAACATGGCGGACATGACACCGGCGCAACTAAGTAGGAAAGAGCTGACATCCGGGGTTGGAGAGACCGCTCAACACCAAGAAGCGCTGGATTGGATCAGACGGCTTCGCCTTCCAATCGAACAGAATCCGCCTGAATCAGTGATTTTTAACCTAGGACCAATTCGCTTCGTCGCCGAACTGTGGCGAGTGCTCAAACCAGGTGGCCGGGCCTTTCTTACCGAGTTTGGCATTGAAACTGGATGGCCCGCGCCCGTGAAGCTGCCGGGACATACAGAATACGAAGTCCAATACAGCCACCTGCGGCAAGCGGTCCGTTGGCTCGGCTTTCAGGAGCGGTATCTGTCACTTCCGCAATTTCTAGGACTCAAGCCGGACACCAAAGTCCTCTGCACCGGCGCCACCTACACCATCCAGCGGTTCTGTCAGTGGATCAACAAATCCTTCGCCGTGCGCGCCTATACAGAGAAGGAGTTGCAACAGACCTTGGGTGACATGCTCCCTAACCTGCAAGGCCTCCACTACCACGACCTCGCCGATCCAGCCTGGTTCGGCCTTCAGGACTTTAAAGTACTGTTGCTCGAAAAACCCGGCGGCGCGCCGAAAGCCCAATTCACCGAGAACAAAGGCTATCGGTGGTACTCGCAGAAGTAGAGGGGCCGAGGGTAGCCTGATTAGCTCCCTGTGCTCGCCGACCACGCACACAAGAATTACCAAATCCTCAGATCAAGGGCGGTGCTCGGTCAATGCGCGCAGTAGGGAACCAACCAGGCTATCCTCATCGGAGGAGAAGAAAGAAATTAGGAAGGATTCTGCCGCCGTGTCTGCTCTTTCGCGCGCCGGAATTCGCGCATGACCTGGGTCATAGCATCGCCAACCAGCGAACCTTGCTCCACCACCGACAGACGCAAGGCCACACCGAGTTCGGTGAGTTCGATGATACGGCGCAAGTTATCGGCGATCCGGACGTCTTCCGCATTGTCTTTTGGTCCTCGCATTGCGCGCATCCTTTCAAGAGCGACCTGCGCAAAGTGGACAAGACTCCCTGAGCCGGAGCAACGTGAGCCCGTTTCTTGCCACAGTAAATAGTCCGAGGCCGCACCCCGAAAGCCGAGGGAAAGCAGGATGATCGATTGCCTGGACTATCTGGATCGCCGTTGAAAAGATACGCGGCCGCCGGTGTAACGGCTTGGCTTTCACGCCGCTTCCATGCAAGAACTTCTTGCGCGCGGCAGAAATCAGGACAAGAGAGCGTTGACTGTGGAGTCTGAAATCAGCACAATCGTGCAAAACTCAGATCCTAACTTGGTGTCAAGCGCCCTTCTTCCAGACGCCTGACACCGCGTCGTCGCCACGATTTCAGGCAAGATGAGACGCGAGTCTGTTGTTCAGAACATGATCGATGCGCAGGGTACAGCGATCAATGCCCTCGCGCCGATACTGACGCCGCACGGGCGTGTGCTGTTGGCGACCGACGAGACCGGCGCCTCCTCGCTTACGCCTGATCTTTCGCGCCGGCTGCAACAGTCCTTTTCACGCGGCAGCGGGCACGGATTACTGCAGCTTGGCGCAGGAGAAGTCGGCATCGCCATGCCGGCGGTATTCGGCTACTGGCGTGAGTTCGGCGCTCGTTATGTCGCGGCAGTCTGCGCGCTGTCGAGCGCTGCAGCCAATCCTGAGTCCGACGCATCCACCGCCGATCCGGCGATTCCACCACCACCTACCGAGGAACTGGAAGCCCTCGCCGCCGCTGCGCCGCCGATGACCGGCGCGGAGTATCTGACCGCGTCTGTGCTGCGCTCGTTATGGCACGAGATGGCGGCCGCATGGCAGGCTGAATTCATCGAGTCCGGCCTGACGATCCGGAATTTTCTCAAAGCGAAACACCCCTCCTGGAATCTAGTCGGACGGGTGCATTTCAATCTCGCCGAAAACAGAAAAGACACCGACGCGCCGTTTGCGTTTCTGGCGACATACACCACGCGATTATCGGCGCACGCCAAGGCCCAGCATGTGCCGCTAGGGCAGGCGCTGCGCGAGTACGCTGGCGCCGCCAACAAGGAGCGGCTGCTGTCGCTGTTATTGCCGGTGCAGCGGGCGGCGCAACAGTGTCCATGGCTCAAGACGATGGTGACGGAGGGCGAAATTTTTCACCCGCTGCGCTGGACACCGGCGGAGGCGCTTCAGCTTCTCTCTGACGTCCCGCATCTCGAAGCCGCCGGCGTGATGCTGCGCGTACCCGGCACATGGAAGACAGGTCGCCCGCCGCGTCCCAAAGTAAGCGCTACCGTGGGCAGCACAACGCCGGGCGTATTGGGCAACGATGCGTTGCTTGATTTCAAGATGGGAGTGACGCTTGATGGCGAGCCGTTGACCGAAGATGAAGTTTCCACATTACTCGCCGGATCGGACGGGCTTGCGCTGGTGCGTGGCCGCTGGGTCGAAGTTGATCGAGAAAAACTCAGCGGCATGCTGGCCCGCTTTCGGCAAGCCGAAACAACAGCGGCGCAGGGCGGCTTCACGTTTGCCGAGGCGATGCGCATGCTGGCCGGCGCGGATGTCGGATCCGACGACGCGCCTCGCGCCGATCCCGACTGGTCGAGCATCGTGGCGGGACCGTGGCTGGCCGAAACACTTGCCGGGCTGCGCAGCCCGGAGGGACTGGCGCGCATCGAGCCGGGCAACGCACTGCATGCTGAGCTTCGCCCCTATCAGAAGGCAGGGGTACGCTGGCTGTATTTTCTGCACCGTCTGGGATTGGGTGCTTGTCTTGCAGACGACATGGGCTTGGGCAAGACCATGCAGGTGCTGGCTCTGCTGCTGGTGTTGCGCGGGCAACGGCAACCTGGCATACAACCGCAGACGAGCCTACTGGTCGCGCCGGCATCGCTGCTGGCAAACTGGGCCGATGAAATCACACGCTTTGCGCCGACATTGAACGCACGGGTGGTGCATCCTTCGGCGATGTCGGCAGTCGAATTGAACGCGATCTCTCCGCAACAACTCGTCGACGTGGATGTGGTCATCACCAGCTACGGCTCGCTGCTGCGCCTGCCCTGGATGACCGACACCCGCTGGCATCTGGCGATTCTGGACGAAGCGCAAGCGATCAAGAACCCCGATGCGAAACAGACACGCGCCGTCAAAAAACTCAATGCCAGGACGCGCATCGCGCTGACGGGCACTCCCGTCGAAAATCGGCTCACAGATATGTGGTCGATTTTCGATTTCATCAACCCCGGCCTGCTCGGCTCGAGCAAGGAGTTCGCCACATTCACCAAGCGCTTAGCCGAGCGCCCCCATCACCCCTACGCGCCGCTCCGTGAACTGACACGCCCGTACATCTTGCGACGGTTGAAGACCGACAAGTCGGTCATCGCCGATCTTCCCGACAAGACCGAATTAAAGGCGTTCTGCCGTTTGAGCCAGAAGCAGGCAGCGCTCTACCAGCAAGCGGTGCAGGATCTCGCCGCACAATTAGAACAGGCCGAAGGCATCGCGCGCAGAGGCGCAATCCTGGCGTTTCTGATGCGCTTCAAGCAAATCTGTAATCATCCGTCACAGTGGCTGGGCGATGGCGCCTGGCATGAAGCCGATAGCGGAAAATTTGCGCGGCTGCGTGAGATTGCCGAAGTCATCGCCGCCCGGCAGGAGAAAGTTCTGGTGTTCACGCAGTTTCGTGAGATCACTGAACCGGTCGCCGGTTTTTTGGGGTCCGTGTTCGGGCGTCCCGGTTTGGTGCTGCACGGAGGAACGCCGGTCAAGCATCGCCGGCAACTGGTGCGGCAGTTTCAGGAAGACGAGCGGGTTCCGTTCTTTGTGCTCTCGCTCAAGGCGGGCGGCGCGGGGCTGAATCTGACCGCCGCGACACACGTCGTCCACTTCGACCGCTGGTGGAACCCCGCAGTGGAAAATCAGGCCACTGACCGCGCGTTTCGCATCGGCCAGAGCAAACACGTGATGGCGCATAAATTTGTGTGCAGCGGCACAATGGAAGAGAAAATAGACGCGCTGATCGAGTCCAAGCAACAACTGTCGAACGATGTATTGGAAGGCGGCGCCGACATGCTGCTCACGGAAATGAAGGACGACGAACTGCTCCAGCTCGTCGCGCTTGATGTTCACGCTGCGTTGCGGGAGGAATAAACGATATGTTCTATGAGTGGAAACCTTACGTGTCCGTCGCCGAGCGCAAACGCAACGCTGAACGCGAGCTTGCCAAATCGCAGAAAAAAGGCGCGACCATGACACCCGTTGTCATTGCTAGCCGCGCCATCGTCACGACGTTCTGGGGCAAGGCCTGGTGCCACAACATCGAACACTATAGCGATTACGCCAACCGCTTGCCACGCGGGCGCAGTTATGTGCGTAACCGCGCGGTGCTCGACCTGCGCATTGCCGACGGCGTGGTCAAGGCGCTGGTCATGGGGTCACGGCATTACCAGGTCGAAGTCAAGGTCGCGGCAGTGTCACAGGCGCATTGGAACGCCGTCTGCAAAGATTGTTCGGGCGCAATTGATTCATTGATCGAATTGTTGCAGGGACGCTTCGCCAAACACGTCATGGAGCGTATCTGCCGGCCTGGCGTCGGCCTGTTTCCCATCCCCAAAGACATCAACTTCGCCTGCTCCTGCCCGGACTGGGCATCCATGTGTAAACACGTCGCGGCGGTGCTCTACGGCATCGGCGCGCGTCTCGACGAACAACCGCACCTGCTGTTCACGCTCCGCAACGTGGACGAAAAGGACCTCATCGCCAAAGCAGGGAAAGGCTTACCCCTGTCGAGTCAGTCGCCCAAAACGGGCAGGGTACTCAAAGACACGGAACTGGCCGATGTCTTCGGCATCGAGATGGCGGGAATCACCGAACCCCTGACGAAGAAGAAGGCGGCGCGCAAGATCAAGCAAAAGCCTACGACCAAATCCGCGAAAAAGAATGCCCCCAAAGCGCGTAAACCGAGAGTCAAAGCTTGATATACGCATTCAGCCCGATCGTGAGTTGATGATCTTAATGGCAATCGCGCTGCTTGCGAGGCACGGGAAAAGACGGCTTGTGGTGCTGGTGAGGCCGGCGCCCGTGAAGCTACCCGGGCCATACAGAATACGAGGTCCAATACAACCACCTGCGGCAAGCGGTACGCTGGCTCGGCTTTCAGGAGCGGTATCTGTCTCTTCCTCAATTTCTAGGACTCAAGCCGGATACGAAAGTCCTCTGCACCGGCGCCACCTACACCATCCAGCGGTTCTGTCAGGCCATCAACCGACCCTTCGCCGTGCGCGCCTATACAGAGAAGGAGTTGCAACAGACCTTGGGTGACATGCTTCCCAAACTGCAGGGCCTTCACTATCACGACCTGGCCGATCCCGCGTGGTTCGGTCTTCAGGACTTCAAAGTGCTGTTGCTGGAAAAACCCGGGGGCACGCCGAAGGCGCAGTTTACTGAAAACAAAGGCTATCGGTGGTATTCGCAGAAGTGATTCTCAAATCGCATGCAGCTACACGGGCAAGGTTAGGTCAACGTATCACGCGACAGCCTTCGAACGGCGAACTTCCCGCATGACTCGACTCCCTATACGATCCTCAGCAACATCGATATCATATCGGCTTTGCAGATGAAGCCAATAGCGAGGACTCTGATCAAGATACCGGCCAAGGCGTAATGCCAGCTCGGCATTCAGGGGACGCTGTCCACGCACGACGTGGCTGACCTGCATTGCAGAGACACCAAGTTCCTGCGCCAACCGATACTGAGATACCCCCAACTCATCGAGGATTTCTTTCAGATAGACACCAGGATGGACTGGAGTGATACGAGACTTCGCCATACATCCTCCTCAGTGGTAATCAACGATCTCCACACGTTCAGCATGGCCATCTCGCCAAAGAAAACAAATCCGCCACTGGTCGTTGATACGGATACTATGCTCCCCTTTGCGATCACCCCTCAATGCCTCAAGCCTATTCGAGGATGGGAGTCGGAGATCCTCCAGCCTGACAGCCGCATCAATCGCGTTCAACTTCATGAATGCCCGCTGCTGAATCTCTCGCGGAAAACCTTTCGCGAATTTACGTTTAAAGACCCGCTCAGTGTCGGCATCGCGAAAGGACTCAATCACACCAGATAGTAAACATCCTGGTTATTATGAGTCAAGCACGTACGTCCACAATGCGCCCGACCCGGTCTAGTCCGGCGTCTAGGACTTCAAAGTGCTGTTACTGGGAAACCCGGTGGCGCGCCGAAAGCCCAATTCACGGAGAGCAAAGGTTATCGGTGGCATTCGCAGAAATAAGATCGTTAAAGCGAGGGTACTGCCTCATACTGCGAGTTCGACTCGAATCGTACGCCCAAGGGTGCCTCAAGACTCATGAGCATTTCGAGGCCCTAACTTCACAGCCCTCAAACACGTTTATTAAAGCTGCTCGCAATACTGTTCGAAGGAAGAATGTTCTGTGACGTTTTTTTCAACGACCCCCTCAAATAACAACTTTAGGGCACCTCTATTAACCGCTAATTGGAGCCAGAAAAATCATTTCTCAAAAACA
>ERZ1292625.216-Hain-H41-01um-R1-216-length-99664-cov-180_pt3 | contig 59911 bp, 55 predicted proteins | sample MGYA00564400_ERZ1292625 | MGnify/ENA primary metagenome ERZ1292625 (study PRJEB36523, sample SAMEA6512639) | groundwater metagenome | collected 2019-01-08 | study: AquaDiva: Metagenomics assemblies of 32 groundwater samples | reverse complement strand
TTGGATTTGCGAGGTTTCGCTTTTCGTTTCAATACTTCCTGCACGGCTTCAAAGGTTGCGAGGGAAAGAATTGGCGGAAAAGTGCCTTCGTGATATTCGCCATGGTGCGCGACAAAACCGAGATATGCACGGTTGGTAAGCAGGTGATGAATACTGCACTTTGCAAGTGGCGTTCGGTTTTTCGTCTCAACGCCAAGCTCCGCCAAAAACTCCGACATACTTTTGAGCGTATGCGTCCCTTTGGCGAACTCCTCAAACACTCGCACTACAATTTTTGATTTTGCGGGGTGCGGTTCAATTTGGCGTGTTTTCGGATTGTTCACATAGCCAAATGGTGCGAGCGTTAGCCATTCGCCTCTGCGGAGTTTTTGGCGGATACCACGCTTCACATTTTCAACGAGATTGTCAGAAAAATATTTGCTTTGACCGAACGCCACTTGCAACATGAATTTTCCTTGCGGAGTTGGCTCAAACCAAAATTGCGGAAAGCGCAAAGAAACAATCTTGCCGGTATCCACAAGATAGATAATGCGCCCGCCATCCACGCTATTGCGAGCAAGTCGGTCCGGATGCCATGTAAGTATTCCCATGCCCTCGCTCTTTTCTATCTCATCTATCATTTCGGCAAATCGTTCCCGTCCGGGCTTCTTTGCGCTTTTCGCTTCTTGAAATTCGCGGACAATTTCAAGATTTTCTCTACGCGCGTATTCTCGCAATTCAAAAAGTTGCGCCTCAATAGACATTATTTGGTGGTCATCATCTTCGGTGCTCTTGCGAGCGTAGAGAAAATATTTTGGTTTGAGCATAATTTCTTAAATTATTGATTTTAGATATTTTTTATCCGCTTCCTTTTCGTTTTCCGCGCCGTGGGATTATGTGGCTTTGCGCCTTGCGCAAAGCCACCGAGCCGAGCCGCGAAGCGGCGAGGCAACCTCCCCCAAAAATCGTGAAAGTATTATCTGGTGCTCAATTCTAAACTTTGCACGAACCCATTTTGAGCGGAACGACTGAACCGCCCCGCCGCCGCTCGCTAACGCTCGCCACACCACAGAAAAGTTTTGTTCGCATTTTTTGATTTGCGCGCGACCGATTTTTTCTTCTAAAAGGAAAACAAAACTTTTCTGTGGTGTTCTGCTCTGAACGAGCAGGCGGCGGGGCTCTGCGGACTTCGCTCGGACGGCTCGGCATTCCTCCCCCCAACCCCCTCCTGCCGAGCCGTCCTCGCTTCGGCAAAAGGTTTTTTCGGCGGAAAAATTCATAAATACATTGTATCCCATTTTGGGATTATACCATAAAAGGATATATCATAGAAATAAGTATGGGCAAGTCTATTTATACAAAAGACTATAAAGACATCATAGAACGCTTAAAAACAGCGCGAATTGAGGCTGGGCTTGCCCAGCAAGAGGTTGCCGAAAAACTCGGTAAACCGCAGTCATATATCTCAAAAATCGAGTCCGGCGAAAGACGGCTTGATGTTGCAGAGATTAAAAAGTTTGCAAATATCTACAAAAAAGACATTTCCTTTTTCATAAAATAACTATGCCAAAAATCCTTTCCAAAAAAGAAGCAGTTGAATTTCTCGGTCTTGATGAAAAGACTTTTGATAACTACTTCAAAAGTGCGGCAGAATTTCCCTGTCTTGAAAGGAGTGGCGGGAGAGGCAGATTTTATTTTGATGAGAGCGTGCTTCGTAAATGGAAAGAGGGCTTGGTGTGGAGAACTGTTGAACTAGATAAAGAGGACTACGCGTTGTGTTTAGATTTTGCCCTCGCACAGCATTTTAGAAACTATGTCCAATCGGACTTTGGTACAGGACGGCAACGAGAATTTGGACAGAAAATCACGAACTGGGTTAAGGGGCAACTAGGAGAAGTCGCTGTTAAAAAATTTCTGAAAAGAGAATTTGGTCTAAATATTGAACTTGATTTTGATATTCGTGATGAAATCGTGCTCCAAGATATAACCAGAGTTGAGGATAAGGGAAAAATGAGAACACCTAAAATTGGTGTTGGAATAAAATCGTCCAAACCCAAAAGTGCGTTTTTGGTTCTTGGGGAAAATGAAATCAAAATCAAGGAGCGTAGATCAGATATTTATATTTACTGCCGCCCCGACATTCCTGACGACCACCTACTGAGACTGACAAAAGAAGAAATTAGCGAGGCAGTAAAAAACAAACCTCATTACTCAAAATACAAGGATTTGATGCCGGACTTTGTAAATATACCCTGCGAAGTCGCGGGGTGGTGCCGCTACACTGATTTGAGAGAAGCAAAAGAAATTCCAGGACAGGAATTTGATGGTATCCGGTTCGTTAAAGAGTCCGGTCTCTTGAAAAAATCAAAAAAAGATTGGGAGGAACTTATAAAGCAACTATAGCTCCCATCTTTACATCATCAAACAGGCTCGCTATCTCGCGTGCGTTGGCTTCTCCATTAGTAAGTTTTGACTCAACCGACTCGTAAGGAATTCCGGCAAAAGTCTTTAGCACGGCAGAAATAACTGCCCGTGCTCCAACTGGAGGCACAGCCATACCGATTTGTTTTCTCGCGCTTTCTTTGGAGCCTTCAAACACAAAGTTATCGGGGAAAGACTGCAGTCGTGCTCGTTCTCGGTTTGTAAGAGCACGATGTTCTGACCAGTGGTAAACATGCGTTCCACCGCCTCCGCTTCCGGTGATCGTATAAGCGGGTTTTTTGGGGTCTAATCTTTTATAAATCTGACTCATGCGAGCACCTTTTACATTCAGTCTCAAATGTTTGGGTATTCCCTCATACCAAGCATTTTCTCCAGCGGGAATATGCTTTAGTCGCTCTATAACGCCAGCAGATTGTTTGGTAAGTTCGTGATTTTGCGCGTTATCTGATATTCGTGGATTTTCTATTGCCTCTCGCGCACTCACATAATTATATTTTGTAGTTGGAGCGGGAACCTTGAATTTTAATCCCAAATCTTTTCTTATGCCGATAATGACAATTCGGTGTCTTTGCTGTGGCACTCCATATTCTTCAAACTTATATAAATGTGGCGTGAGAATATAACCTTTTCCTGCCGAACCGAGGTCTTTCAAAATTTGTTTAAAAGCATTGCCTCCATTTGCACTTTGTAAGCCACTAACATTTTCTGCAATGAACCATTTTGGATTGTGTGTGTTTATTGCTCTGACTCCGTGAGAATAAAGGGGGCCAAATTTTCCGTCAAAACCTTTTTGCTCACCGACAACACTAAAATCATTGCAAGGAAATCCGAAGGCAAGGACATCAAACTTTGGTACTTTTTCAAAATCTATTTCTTGAACAGGGGCGCAAACAACACCTTTTTCATTTCCGTTGTGAATATTGCGAGCGTATGTTTTACAGGTATCGGCATCATAATCGTTTGCCCAAATAGGCTCAATACCATAAATAGTATTGTCATTCTCAACGGAAGATCGGATTGCGCCGAGAGCGAGTCCTCCGGGGCCAGAAAACAATTCCGCTAACCTAAATTTGATTTCTTTTTTCTTCATAAAATCTATAATCCTATTTTAGCATATTATTGCCCGATATTCTTCACAACCTCAACAACTTTGCCACTTATTCTAAAATCATCATTTTCATGAATAAAGATTGGCGAATATTCTTGCGTTGATTCTGATAGAAGTGCAATTCTAGAATTATCCGTATCCAAACGGTATTTTTTTATATTAGCCATGCCATCAATAACAGATACAACATAATCGCCATCGCATGGTGATGTGTTTTCGCTATCTACAATAACAAAATCTCCACTCTCCACATTCTTGCCACCAATGTCTGCTTTGTTTAGAGAATTACCCTCCGCTCTTAAAGCGAAAATACTTTTTTTGTTTGGAGCAAGGCGTTTGGATATTTTTAAATATCCTTCAATATTTTGATCAGCGTAAATAGTTGCCGGGCCACAATTAGCGGCACCGACTATTGGAATTGAAACAAAAATATCTCCAGCCTTTGCTTTGTTACTAATTCTGCTGATTTTTTTATTTTTTCTATCGATCAAAATAAAACCCTTTCTCTCCAGCTGGGAGAGATGGTGTTTAATTTTTTGGGGAAGTTTTTCTCCTATCAACTCTCCGACCTGGCGCAGTGCGAGACCGCCAATATTCTTATCATCAATCACTTTGAGTAGTTTTTCTTGTATTGTATGCATATTGATATTATAGTGGATATGTCAAAGATATGCAAAAAGTTATCCACAGGCAATTAAAGTATGACAGAGTTGACAGATTTTATTTAGCCGCTTAATATATAAGCATTCCCGATGATCTGAAAAGACCATAAGGTCGACGGCGAGTACAAAAAAATTAACTCAAACAAAAGAATCAATATGAAAGTAAACAATATCAATGGAACAAGCGATAATTCCTGCAAATGCGGGAGTTGGTTGGATCACTGGAAAAACTACAGTCGCCAATCGCTCCAAACTTATTGCCCGGAAAAAAGCTGTACTAAAAAGCCCGAGGTCGGTGCCCATGTCCAAAAGGACAGTTCATACGACAAAAATTGGTACATTATTCCACTGTGCAGTGAACATAACCGTCAGACGAGGGGTTTGTTGGAGGTTGGCGACTCAATCGCTCTTGTGTCTGCAAACACCAGTCAAACTTGTGGTTGAAGGTACACAGATGGTAGATATGAAAAAGGTCGAAATTATTAACCAATAGCACCCAATCAATCTATGGCTTCAAAGAAACTAATTGAGGAAGTTTGGGACAAGGCAAAAGAAATGAAGGGCAAAGACACTGATGTTTGGAGAAAGGATACTTACGGCAATAAAATCCGTTTCGCTTCTTATGGCACAGAGGGAGAATATGGCTGGGAGATTGATCATAAAAACCCCAAAGATAAGGGTGGAAGTGATCAGTTGAGAAATCTACAGCCACTCCATTGGGAAGAGAACCGCGAAAAAGGCGCAAAGACCCAACACAAAGGTAAATAGGGTACTTCGAAAAAGCGACCCAGTAGTTAGAGCCTGATCGCCTGAGAATTATCCGCAGGAAAAAATTGCTGTCCGGCTTGGATGAGATGGCGAACGACCGGCGCACCCTCGGCAGAAGCCTTGCATTGCAAGGCTTTTCTGTTTTTGCTAATATGCAATTATGTTTTTGCTTACGAGGAAAAGAAGCTAAAGATTATTCAGCGCACTTGTGCGCTTCTTTATCTTTGCCCTCGTAAGCTAATGGATAAACTGCCTCTGTTCTAATGAGGACTTGCGGGTTCGAATCCTGCCGAGGGTGCTGATGAATTTTTCCGCCGAAAAAACCTTTTGCCGAAGCGAGGACGGCTCGGCAGGAGGGGGTTGGGGGGAGGAATGCCGAGCCGTCCGAGCGAAGTCCGCAGAGCCCCGCCGCCTGCTCGTTCAGAGCAGAACACCACAGAAAAGTTTTGTTTTCCTTTTAGAAGAAAAAATCGGTCGCGCGCAAATCAAAAAATGCGAACAAAACTTTTCTGTGGTGTGGCGAGCGTTAGCGAGCGGCGGCGGGGCGGTTCAGTCGTTCCGCTCAAAATGGGTTCGTGCAAAGTTTAGAATTGAGCACCCTGATAGAAATTTATACGTAATTATTAATCAATCGTATTATTTTTTATATTGCTATATTCCATGTTTTCACCCCTATTTATTTCTAACTGGGCAGGCTAATGGTAAAAATTTTTAATAAAACTTTTTATTTAATTATTCTTTGCGGAGCCGCGGCTTTGACCGCGATTTTGTTTTTGATTTATCCGAAATTTTACATTCGCCAACTTACTGATAAAAACCCCCAAGCAGTTTACTTTCCAAAAAATAATTTAAAAATAGACATTGAGGTTGCGGCGACTCCTTATCAATGGACAAAAGGTTTGATGTTTCGGGAAAATATGCCGGAAGATTCAGGAATGCTGTTTATTTTCCCAAATGAGGAAACCAGAAGTTTTTGGATGAAAAATACGCTCATTCCTTTAGATATTATTTTTATTTCAAAAGATAACCCCGAAGGAAAGCAATTTTCCAACGGGGCAGGAAAAATTGTTGATATAAAAGAAAATTTTGAGCCGTGTCCGGCCGAAACAATTATGTGCCCGATTTATAATTCCAAATCGCCGGCAATGTACGTGTTGGAGGTTAATGCCGGGTTTTCGGCAAAAAATAAAATTGAAATCTGGGATAGAGTTGAATTTTAGTTTTTTAAACATTTATTTAATTTTGGATACCATATAAATATATGACAAAGGCCTATTTTAACGGTAAAATTGTATCGGCTAAAAGCATAAAAATTAATCCTTATGATATTGGAATATTAAGAGGATATGGTGTTTTTGACGTGATGTGCACACAGAACAATAAGCCTTTTCTTATTAAAGAACATTTTGACAGATTAAAAAATTCGGCTGCCGCGCTTAAATTAAAACTTCCTTTTTCAGAGAAAAAATATCAAGTTATCGTGGGGAAATTAATTAAAAACGGTAATTTTAAAAAATCAATCATAAGGACAATTTTAACTGGAGGTGTGAGCGCCAATGCTTTTTCAAAGGGCAGGCCGACTTGTTATATTCTTATTGAAAAATTTTTAGAACTTCCAAAAAGAATTTATGATGAAGGAGCGGCGGTAATTACCCATGAATTTGAAAGGCATTTGCCGCGAGCTAAGGTTACTAATTACGTTGAGGCTATTCGGAATCAAGAAATAAAAGAAAAAAATAAGGCATTGGAAATTATTTACATTAAAAACGGGATTGCTTTGGAAGCGTCAACCAGTAATTTTTTTATAGTTGATAAAAAAGGAAAATTAATAACTTCCAAAGAAGGAATTTTACTTGGAACCACCAGAAATTTAATAGTTAAATTGGCAGTTAATAAATTTAAAGTTGAAGAAAGAAGTATATTGGAAAATGAATTGCGTGGCGCAAAAGAGGTTTTTCTCACCGCAACCAATAAGGATATTGTTCCTATTGTAAAAATAGACGGGAATAAAGTCGGAGACGGCAAAGTTGGCGAAAAAACCAAAGTTTTAATGAATTTGTTTAATAATTTTGTAAATAATTATTAAACTTAACTATTATGAGTGGGCATTCACATTGGTCGGGTATAAAACATAAAAAGGAAGCGACTGATAAAAAGAAAGGCAAGATATTTTCTAAATTATTGAAAGCGATAACGATTGCGGTGGGGGCTGAGCCGAATCCGCAATTTAACGCCAAATTAAGAGCCGTAATTGATAAAGCGAAAGAAAACCAGGTGCCGGCCGACAATATTGAGCGGGCAATTAAGCGCGCGTCGGAGGTTGGCGAAAACTTGGAGGAACTATTGATGGAGGCCTACGGGCCGGAAGGCGTTGCTATTTTAATAGAAGCGATTACCGACAGCAGAAATAGAACAATAAGCGAAGTTAAAAAAATTTTAAAAGACAATGACGCCAAATGGGCGGACCCGGGGAGCGTTCAGTGGACATTTGAACGGGGGGCGAACGGCTGGCAAGCGAAATTTAAACAACAGATTTCCGATAGCGGCAAGGAAAAACTTCAAAAATTAATTAACGACCTGGAAGAGCATGACGACGCGCAGGAAGTCGTTACAAATATTGAGTCATGAAAATTTTAGGCATTGACCCGGGAACTACCAGAATCGGCTATGGCGTTATTAGCGCCCATGGCTCTGATTTACAATATTTATCAAGCGGACTTTTAAAAATTATTTCTTTTGACAAAGAAAAGCGCCTTTTGGAACTGGCAACTGAATATGAAAGTTTGTTAAAAAAAGAAAAGCCCGATTTGGTTTCTTTGGAAAAACTTTATTTTGTGAAAAATGTTAAAACTGGTTTAGAAGTGGCGCAGTCGCGCGGCGTGATAATTTTTCTTACGAAACAGAATAAAATTCCGATTGTGGAATATACGCCTTCGGAAATGAAACTGAATATTACTGGAAGCGGCAACGCGGATAAAAAGGCGGTGGCGAAAATGGTAAGGTTGATTTTGAAAACCGATGAAATTAAAGGGCCTGATGACGTTTTTGACGCGGTGGCAATAGCGATTGTGGCGGCGAATCACGCGAAGTTTAATAAAAGCTAACAGGATTGACACATTGTAAAAATTTGCTATACTTTGAAAAGTTAATCCGCAGTTCGCGGATTTTCTTATATAAAAAAGTCTCGATGCCAATATACGAATGAATTCTAATTATACGAATATAATTTGCGCTCATTAGTATTATTAGTACAATTAGTATATTAGAATTGATACAAAAATTTTATGTTGGATTTAAAATCATTAAACTGGGCCATTAAACAGATTGCCGAAGAAAAGGGTTTGGAGGAAAGCCAGATTTTTGCCGCGGTTGAATCGGCTATCGCGGCGGCTTATAAAAAAGAATACGGCAAAAAAGGAGAGATTATTCACGTTAAATTGAATTCCAAAACCGGCAAGATGGATTTTTGGAAAGTTAAAACAATTGTTGACGAGACAACGGTTAGGATTATTAAGGAAGGCGAGGAACCCGCCGACACCGAGGTTATGGCGGGCAAAGGAGGCGATAAAAAGCAAGAGGAAATTAGCGAGGATGAAAAACTTCCGCGATACAATCCGGAGCGGCATATTTTAATAAATGAAGCCAAAGAAATAAAACCGGACGCGCAGCTTGGCGATGAATTAGTTTTTTCGTTGGAAGAACATCAGGATTTCGGCAGAATCGCGGCGCAAACCGCCAAGCAGGTTATTTTACAGAAAATACGCGAAGCGGAAAGGGATTCAATAAGAAAAGAATTCCAAAATAAAGAAGGCGAAATTTTAAGCGGCACGGTACAAAGGATTGAAAGAGGCAGCGTGTTTGTTGATTTCGGCCGAGCAATGGGCATTATGTTTTACAACGAAACTATTCCCGGGGAACATTATAAAATAGGAGAAAGATTGAGATTTTACATTGTCGCGGTTCAGGAAGAAGAAGGAAAAAGACCGGGTATTATTTTATCCCGCTCGCATCCCGAGTTCATAAAAAAACTTTTTGAATTGGAAGTTCCGGAAATTGCCGAGGGGTTGGTTGAAATAAAGGCCTTAGCCCGCGAGGCGGGAAGCAGAACGAAAATCGCGGTTGTCGCCAAAGAAGAAAGTGTTGACCCAATCGGCGCCTGTGTTGGCCAACGCGGCACAAGAGTTATGACCGTAACCAATGAACTTGGTAATGAAAAAATTGACATTATTGAGTGGTATGACGATCCAGCTAAATTTATCGCGGCGAGTTTGTCGCCGGCCAAGGTTCAGGAAGTTCAAATTATGCCCAGAAAAGAAGCGAAAGTTATGGTTCCCGAAGACCAATTGAGTTTGGCCATCGGAAAAGACGGACAGAACGCGCGACTGGCGGCGAAATTAACCGGATGGAAAATTGATATCCGTTCACAGTCAAGGCCCGAGGAAGCCAGCGGAGTGTTCGGGGAACAACCAACGACTAACGATAAACAACCAACAACAGAAGAAAAAGAAAAAACAAACGAAGAATAATAAACGAATTATGAATTATGGACTAAGAGTTTGTGTTCATAATTCTTAATCCATACTTCGTAATTCATAAATATAATATGTATTACCTAATATTTACTCCAGTTGTTGTGGCAATTATTTATACGGTTTATCTTATATTGTGGCTGAAAAAACAGCCGTCCGGCGACTCTAAAATGCAGGAAATTTCCAAAGCCATTCAGGAAGGATCATCCGCATTTTTGAACAGGCAATATAAGACCGTCGCCGTTGTCGCGGCGATTCTTTTTATAATTATCGGTTTAACTTTGGGTTGGACAATGTCATTTGGATTTTTAGTTGGAGCATTTGCTTCGGCTTTGGCCGGTTATATCGGAATGAATGTCGCGGTTAGGGCGAATGTAAAAACCGCGGAAGCCGCAAAAAAAGGTTTGGCGGAATCATTGTCATTGGCTTTTAAAGCCGGCTCGGTAACGGGACTGCTTGTTGTCGCTTTGGGACTTCTGGCTGTTGCCGGATTTCTTTTGCTCACTAAAGATGTCAAAGGTCTGATTGGTTTGGGCTTTGGAGCGAGTTTGATTTCAATTTTTGCCCGTTTGGGAGGAGGCATTTTTACCAAAGCGGCTGATGTCGGAGCCGACTTAGTCGGCAAAGTTGAAGCCGGAATTCCGGAAGACGACCCGAGAAATCCGGCGGTTATCGCGGACAATGTCGGCGATAATGTCGGCGATTGCGCGGGCATGGCGGCGGACCTTTTTGAAACATACGCGGTTACTTTAATCGCCTCAATTTTGTTGGGCGCTTTAACTATCGGTTCAATTGGAATTTATTTTCCATTAGCTTTGGCGGGTACGGCGATTTTGGCTTCCGTTTGCGGAATGTTTTTCGTCAAATTGGGAAATTCTTCGGCAGGTTCAGGACAAAACATTATGAACGCTCTATATAAAGGAATATTCGCGGCGATTATAATTTCAGCCGGTTTATTTTATTTCATCACGAAACTTTATTTTGCGGAAAATTATTTGAATATTTATTTCAGCGCGCTTGTCGGTTTAATGGTGACAATATTTATGGTGGTAATAACCGATTATTATACCTCTAAAAGATTCAGGCCTGTTAAGGCGATTGCCGAAGCGTCAAAATCAGGACACGGAACAAACATTATTATGGGTTTGGCCGTGGGAATGGAGTCAACACTGGCGCCGATTATTTTAATCATCTCGGGAATTTCCGCGAGCTATTGGTTTTCCGGGATTTACGGAATAGCGGTTGCGGCGTTGAGCATGCTTTCGGTCGCCGGAATGGTTGTCGCCATAGATTCTTTCGGGCCGGTTACGGACAACGCGGGCGGCATCGCGGAAATGACCAATCAGCCGCATGAAATCAGAAAAATCACCGACGCTCTTGATTCGGTTGGCAACACCACCAAGGCGGTTACCAAGGGATATGCCATCGCTTCAGCCGGCCTCGGAGCTTTGGTTTTGTTTTCCGCTTACACGGAGGAGTTGGCCAAACTGGCGAAGGACATTTCTTTTAATCTTAGTGATCCCCGCGTTATTATTGGATTGTTTTTGGGAGCCGCGTTGCCTTACATTTTCAGTTCAATGGCGATGAAGGCCGTCGGGAAAGCCGCGGGTTCGGTTATTGACGAAGTAAGACGTCAATTCAGAGAAATTAAAGGGATTATGGAAGGAAAAGCAAAACCGGATTACGGAGTCGCGGTTGATATTGTAACTAAAGCGGCATTGAAAGAAATGATTTTGCCGGCGATTATTCCGATTGCGGCGGTTTTGGCAGTCGGGTTTTTACTTGGCGCCAAGGCATTGGGAGGATTTTTAATCGGTTCAATTATTTCCGGAATTTTCTTGGGAATTTCAATGACTACCGGCGGAGCCGCGTGGGATAACGCCAAAAAATACATTGAAGACGGAAATTTCGGCGGCAAAGGTTCGGAGGCGCACAAAGCCGCGGTTACCGGAGACACTGTCGGCGATCCATATAAAGACACCGCTGGTCCGGCGATTAATCCTTTGATTAAAGTTATAAACATTGTGGCGCTGTTGATTGTTAGATTCCTGTAATAAATCAACGAATAACGAATTTAGTACGAATTAACGAATAAGCGAATTACAAATAAAAAAAGGCCGCTCCCGATGAAACGTGGGAGCGGTTTTGCGTTTACTTAACCACTATCATAATCTCTCCTGATTTCGTATTGAATGTTACATCTTTTATTTCCACCTTTTCTTTGATTTCTGTGACGATGTGCATTCCGATAAAAGGCGGAAATGGCAATTCAACGAAATTGATTACGTTGGGCTTGTGAAAATATGTCATACTAACTTTGATCATAAAACATCCTCCCTAATTGAAATTGTTAAATTGCGATTTTAACTCGCTTTTGCGAGATAATTTTTAATATGATAGCATACGTATTTTAAAATGTCAAGCTTGATTAATTTTGTTTGATTGGTATACTATTAAAGAAATTAAAAATAGAAAAATAAAAATGAAAAATGACAGTGAGAAGTGTAAAATTTTAAATTTAATTTTCAGCTTTTCATTTTCAGTTTTTAATTTGAAACATGGAAATATTAATCCCGACAGTTATAGAAAAAACAATGAACGGCGAGCGCGCGTATGATATTTATTCGCGATTGCTTAAAGAACGGATAATTTTTCTCGGCGGAGCGATTAACGACCAGGTTGCCAATGCGATTATCGCGCAACTTTTGTTTTTGGAACACGAAGACCCGAAAAAAGACATTAAACTTTACGTTAATTCTCCGGGCGGAGTGGTGACTGCCGGCATGGCGATTTATGACACCATGCAATATATTAAGCCGGATGTTTCTACTATTTGCGTCGGTATGGCTGCTTCAATGGGCGCCGTTATTTTGGCAGCGGGCAAAAAAGGAAAAAGATTCGCTTTGCCCAACGCGGAGATTTTGCTTCATCAGGTGATGGGCGGAGCCGAGGGTCAGGCCGCGGACATTGCGATTACCGCGAAGCAGATTGTAAAGATTAAGGATAAACTTAACGCGATTATCGCCAAGCACACCGGCCAGCCGATTGCCAAGGTTGAAAAAGACACGGACAGGGATTTTTATATGACAGCCGCGGATGCCAAAGAATACGGAGCGATTGACGAAATAATCAAAGGAAAGAACGGAAGATAGTGGAAAACGCCGCTTTTAAAAGCGGCGTTTTTTGTTTATAATTTAATTATGAAAATATTTTTTGCTGAAATTGAAAAGTGGGAACAAGATTATATTAAAACGCAGTTGCCGGGAGCGGAGCTGGTTTTTAGCGAACAAAAGTTAAATAAAGACAATCTTCCGCAACAAAATGATTTTGAAATTATTTCCGTTTTTGTCGGTTCAAAAGTTGACGCTGATGTTATAAATCATTTTCCGAACTTGAAAATCATTACAACGCGTTCCACCGGGTTTGATCATATTGATCTTGAATCATTAAAACAAAAAAACATTAAAACAGGTTACGTTCCGGGATATGGGGACAACACCGTGGCGGAATTCGCTTTTGGGTTGCTTTTAAATTTGTCCAGAAAAATGTATCAGGCAATTGACCGTCTTAAAGAAACAGACGCTTTCAATTATGAGGGGTTAAGAGGTTTTGATTTGAAAGACAAAACAATCGGTATTGTCGGAACAGGAAGAATCGGGCAATACGCGGTGAAAATCGCGAAAGGATTTGGAATGAACGTTATCGCTTTTGATGCATTTCCTAAAGCGGAATTGGCGGAGCAATTGGGATTTAAATATGTTTCTTTTGACGAGCTTTTAGGCCAATCCGACGTGATTGATTTACATGTTCCGTATATTGCTCCTTCGGCGAGCTCAGGACAAGCTGGCACGCATCACATGATAAATATGGGGAATATAGGTAAAATTAAAAAAGGCGCGATACTTATTAATACAGCGCGCGGCGCGATTGTGGAAACTGAGGCAATGGTTAAAGCGCTTAATGAAGGAATTTTAGGCGGAGCTGGAATGGATGTTTTAGAGGAAGAGGGCGTGATTCAGGATGAAACGGCGTTTTTGTTATACGGTCATCCGGAAGAGCATAATTTAAAAGCGGCATTGGCAAATCACGTTTTAATTAATATGCCAAACGTGGTAATTACGCCGCATACCGCGTTCAACACCACAGAGGCCTTGCAGAGGATTTTAGATACCGATATTGAGAATATTAAAAGTTTTGTTGAAAAAGGGGAAGCGAAATATCCGGTGCCGGTAAAATAATCTATGAAAGAAAAAATTAAGAATTGGCTAAAAGAAAATTGGTTGTTTAGAACAATAATGACGATAATAGCAGTTTTCTTCCTTATTCTGTTCATTTTCGAACCATACATTGGTGATATTGAGACTTGGTTTAATAAACGGAAATATTACAATACCGTAAGCGAAATCGCCTCGAAACAATTAGAGGGCATGTGGTATGGAAAAGATGCAGCGGTAAATAAAATGATTGCATTTCAAGCTGAAGCAGAAAATTGGATTTTTAGCGGTCAGGAAGGTTTTGCTCTTATTAAAACAGGAGACTTAGATGTGCCATTTGTAACATCGGCGCTATTTATATTCACCGATCCTAATGACGAGAACCGCCGACATATCTTAAGGAATACTTATATTTTTCATAATAATTACGATGCTTGGGTTCCCCTATCTTCTCATTTGATGGAATTCTTCAAGGGGAAAGGGAAATCAGTTAGTCGGTATGTAATGTGGCAGGGAGATTATGAGATTCCATTTTTCAAATAATAAATCAACGATACTATAATGGTAGCTGGGTAGGGCAACTTGTAGAAATTTTTAGAATTTATTATATTGCGTTTATGCTTAACACGAAAGGACTTATACCAAAACCAGAAATAACAGAGGAAAACTTGGATGAACTGGTAAAATCAGCTTGTAAAAACGGATACGCTCACATATCTGTTATTACTCTGCATAGTCAATCAGCCCGTCTCACCTTTAGAATACACAGAACCAAAGGTTTTAATCGCGTGGAGATCGATACTCATAGCTGTAATTGGGATATTAGCGAAGTGGGTCGGATGGCTTTTATGAACTTGGCCAAAAACTATCCTGAAAATATAAAAGATCCATATTGCGGTAAGTGTATTATGAGGGTTTATGTAAAGCACGATGACAAAAAAATGTGGGGTGTAGGACTGTGGTTATCGTATATGCTGGAAGTTTTGAGAAGGGGCGAAAACCTAATGGAGATAAAAATCTCCTGAAAATAGCGAGTAGTACAATAGCTAAATTTCAGTTATCTACAACCCTATTTTTCCCGATGGCCCGTTGGCTAATAAAAAATGAAATTAGATAATAAGGAAATTGCGAAAACTTGATTAAAAATTAAAGGCGGAAATAGTAAGTAGTTGGGCAGAGTAAATCGTAAATGCTTGTATTGTCCCTAAATCATCACTATACTAATATTATTATTTTTCTCTAAACCTATGAATAACAACGAAGAACTCATAAAAAAAGCTGATATTCAAAAGATAGCCGAAGAGGGGGCTAAAATCTACGAACAGATTAAAGTTAAGTATGACCCTAAAGAAAGGGGCAGGTTTTTGGCTATTGATATTGATAGTAAAGAAGTATATCTCGGTAATACAAGCGCAGAAGCATTGGAATTAGCCAGAGAGCATCATCCAAACAAGGTTTTTTATGTTGTAAAAATAGGTTTTGATGTTGCTGAAACGATGGCAAAAACATTTACTGACCTTTAAATTTGTAAAATGATTAGCGGTGTTTTCGTAGAAAATATACCTTTAATAAAAGTTGTTGTGGCTTGGGGGCAATCTGTGCAAACCCCTTTTGTTATATTAGACACTGGTTTTACTGGTGATTTACAAGTAACTCCAGAGATAGCGATTGAACTTGGTCTTAAAGTTGTTGGTGTTACTAAAACGCAAATTGCTAATGGTCAGGTTATTGAAGTTCCCGTAGCTCTTGCGATTGCGTCAATGGAAGGAGCGACAAATTACATTCAAGTTTTAATATCCGACAGTTTCCCGTTAGCGGGTATCAGTTTTCTGACAAAGTTTGGTTATAAAGCATTGGTTGATTGCAAGTATAGAACGGTTGTTTTAGAAAAAGTTTAACACTCTATTTATAATTCATTCTTTTATGCGTAAATTGTTATAAAAAAATTTTAAAATTTATTAAAAAATAAAATTTATTATGAAAAAAACAAAAATTGCAATCAATGGGTTTGGGAGAATTGGTCGCTTGTTTTTACGGCAAATTATTGACGAGTCAAACATGGAAGTGGTTGCTATCAACGATTTAGGCGACTTGGAAAATCTAGCGTATTTGTTTAAGTACGACACGGTCTATAGAAGTTTTCCGGGAGAAGTTAAAAGCGACAAACAGAAAGGCGTTTTGATTATTGACGACAAGGAAATCAAATTTGTTCAGGAAAAAGATCCGGCTAAATTGCCGTGGAAGGACTTGGGAATTGATATTGTTGTTGAATCTACCGGTGTTTTTGAATCGTATGAAAAAGCCAAATTACATTTGGACGCCGGCGCCAAGCGAGTGGTTTTAACCGCTCCGGCAAAAGACGCCGATAACGAACTTGGCAAAACAATTTTATTGGGAATCAATGAAGGCGACATGAAAAAGTGTGATATTTCTTCCAACGCTTCCTGCACCACAAACGGGATTTCTCCGGTAATCGCCGTGATGGCGGAAAGTGTTGGGGTGGAAAAAGCGGTTTTAAACACAATCCACGCTTTGACCAATACGCAATCGGTTGTTGACAGCGCCGTCAAAGGAGACGATTTCAGGCGGGGCAGGGCTAGCGGACAGAATTTAATTCCGTCCACGACGGGAGCGGCTATCGCCGTGACAAGAGCTTTTAAGGAACTGGAAGGAAAATTTGACGGCATTTCCATCCGCGTGCCGATAATCACGGGTTCTCTTGCGGACGTTACTTTTGTGGCAAAAAGAAAGACGTCAGTTGAGGAAATAAACGAGATTTTCAAAAAAGCGGAGAAAGACCCGAGGTGGCAGGGGATTTTAAAAACAATTGACGAGCAAATTGTTTCTTCGGATATTATCGGCGAGCCGCATGGCGCGATTGTGGATTTGAAATTCACCAAGGTCATCGGAGGCGACTTAGTGAAGGTTTTGGCGTGGTATGACAATGAATGGGGGTATGTGGTGACGCTGGTGAGACATGTTTTGAAAGCAGCGGAGAACTTATAAGAGAATCAAGAATAATGAATTATGAATTATGGAAAATGCAAAATTACATTCTTAATTCTTAATTCACACTTCATAATTCATGCACATCTATATTGGGGCTGACCATAGGGGGTTTGAACTTAAAGAATCTTTGAAAAAATTTTTAACTGAAGGCGACTATCAAGTTGTTGATTTAGGCAATGTTAATTATGACGCGAACGACGATTATCCGGATTTCGCAAAACTTGTCGCTCAAAAAATTTCCAATAATCCGGAAGACCGAGGAATTTTAATTTGCCGTTCCGGCGCCGGCGTGGATATTGTGGCGAATAAATTTAAAGGAGTGCGCTCGGCTTTGGTAACGGACGTTAAACAAGCGGAACTTGTCCGATATGATGACGACACAAATGTTTTAAGTTTGGCTTCGGAATTAACCAATGAAGAAGCCGCTAAAAAAATCGTTGATGTTTGGCTTAAAACCCAGTTTTCCGATTTGGAAAAAGATAAAAGAAGAATTGAAAAAATAGAAAAAAAATAATCCGCTAATGGCGGATTATTTTTTGATAAGTCCCAAAACCTTTTTCACTTGCTTCATTTTTTTGGCGGCTTGGGTTTCGGCTTTTTTGCGGCCGGATTCCATTATTTTTTCAACAAAACCGATTTTTCGCGACAATAATTTTTTCCTTGCCCGAAACGGCCTCAATGATTCAATAATAAGTTCGGCAAGGTCTTTTTTGAACTGGCTGTAAGTAGCGCCCTCAAATTTATGTTCAATTTCTTTGGCAGTCAAGTCGCTGAAGCCCTGATAAATTCTTATTAAATTGGAAATTGCCGGTTTTGATTCCGGGTGATAGGCGACTTCGCGGCCTGAATCGGTGGCGGCGCGTTTTATTTTTTCTTTTATTACATCCGATGAATCGTCTAAAAACAAGCAAGTTTGCGGGACTGATTTGGACATTTTTTTGGACGGGTCAAGTAAACCCATTATTTTAGGCGTTTCGGTTAAAAGTTCTTTTGGTTCAATAAAAATTTTTTTGAATTTTGAGTTGAATTTTCGCGCCAAAGTTCTTGTGAGTTCCAAATGTTGGAGCTGGTCTTCGCCGACCGGAACCACTTCGGCGTCATAAAGAAGAATATCGGCGGCTTGAAGAACGGGATAATCAAAAAGTCCAACATTAACTTCATCTTGACGGGAGGCCTTGTCTTTGAACTGAACCATTCTTTTTAATTCTCCTAAAGGAGTGATGGTATTTAAAATCCACGTTAACTCCGCGTGTTGCGGAATTTGCGACTGGACAAAAATCACGGATTTTTTCGGGTCAATCCCGACTGCCAGCAAATTCAAAACAACGTCAATTATTTGTTTGTATTTTTCAGACGGATTAAAATCCGCGGTGAGAGAATGAAGATCCGCGACAAAAAAATAGCACTGGTAGCGGCCGGAATTTTGGAGATAAACGAAATTTTTCAGCGCGCTAATGTAATTTCCGATATGGAGTTTTCCCGACGGCTGGATGCCGGATACGAGAACGGGCTTTGACACTGAATTAAGAATTAAGAATTAAGAATTAAGAATTAAGAATTGTGGATGGCCATAATTCATTATTCATAATTCGTTATTCATTATCTATACTTGTATTATCACTGGCAGCACCATTGGTCTGCGTTTCGTTTTAGTATACAAAAACTGGCCGATTTGGTCACGTATGAGCGCTTTTATATAATCGGGTTCAAGTTGCTGGTGTTTGGGAATTTTTCCGACGATTCCCTTGATTTTTCTTCTTAAATCTTCCACAAGCTCTTTGTTTTCTTTGAGGTAAATAAAACCGCGGGAAATGATGTCGGGATTTTTTAGAAATCTGCCGCTTTTTCTGTCCAACGTTGAGATGATAACCACCATTCCTTCTTGAGATAAAACCTTTCGGTCGCGCATGACGATTTCACCGACGTCGCCGACACCCAAGCCGTCAACCATAACGTAATAAGTTGGGATCATTTCTTCAAGAACTTCAACGCCGTGTTTTGAAAAGGCGATGATTTGGCCGTTGTCCACAAGTAGGATGTGTTTTTCGGGGATTCCGGTTTCTTGCGCAAGCGAGGCGTTACTGGCGCGCATGAAATAATAACCGTGAATGGGAATGTATAATTTAGGTTTAACCGTTTCAATGATGATTTTAAGCTCTTCGCCGGTGGCGTGCCCCGAAGCGTGAATGTCCACAAGCGTAGAATGGTAGACCTTGGCGCCTTGGCGGCTTAAATTGTCTTTAAGAACCTGAACAGAACGTTCATTGCCCGGAATTATTGATGAAGAGAAAATAACCGCGTCGCCTCGTTTGATTCTGACGCTTCTATGTTCGCCGTTGACGATTTTCATCAAACTGGCGTTTGATTCTCCTTGGGCGCCGGTTGATAAAATTAAAATTTTATCGTCTTTATATCTGTTGATTTCTTCAAGCGAGATAATGGTGCCTTTTTTAGTTTTGATATAGCCGAGATTTTGGGCGATTTGAAGATTGGTTTTCATTGAAAGTCCGGAGATGGCGACTTTTCTGTTGTGTTTTTCCGCGATTTTTATGATTTCCCCGATGCGGTTAAGAAGCGAAGCAAAAACGCCGACAATAATTCTTCCTGTGGCTTTTTTGAAAATCTCGTCAATGTTTTTCTCTACGGTCCTTTCGGAAATTGATGGCCCGGTTTTTTCCGCGTTGGTGCTGTCTAAAAACAAGCCGAGTATATTTTCTTTTCCGACCCATTTGAATTCTTCCAAGCCGATGGGCGAACCGTCTTCGGCGTAGTCAAATTGAACGTCGGTCGCGTAAACAAAATTTCCGACTGGAGTTTTTAATAGGATACTGACGGTATCGGGAATGCTGTGAATGATTCCAAAAAACGTGGCTTCAAGATTGTCCGAGAGTTTTATAGTGTCGCGGTTTTTGATGATTACAATGTCGAGTTTGGGCGCGTTGGGGAATTCGCCGTGTCTTTTTTTGATGATTTCAGCGGTAAGCGCCGTGGTGTAAATCGTCGGGTTGCCGATTTTTCCCAAAATGTAAGGAAGCGCGCCCATGTGGTCGTAATGCGCGTGGGTTATGACAAGGCCTTTAATGTTGTGCTTGCGCGGTTCCAGATATTCAACGTTGGGAATGATAAAATCTATTCCCGGAGTGTCTTCTTCGGGGAATTGCAGGCCCGCGTCAAACAGGACAATTTCGTTTTTATATTCAAAAACGGACATGTTGCGACCGACTTCTTCAAATCCTCCAAGCGCCACAAATTTGACCGCATCTTGGTGGGTTTCTTTTAAAACATGTTTTCTTTCCGGTTTTTCAGTCCTGAATATTCTATGAGTTTTTTTTGTTATCATATTTTATTATTTTTTTATTATTAATTTATTTAAAAGTAAAAATTGGTGTGCCCAGGAGAGGAGTTGAACCTCCAAGACCTTACGGTCACAGCGACCTGAACGCTGCGTGTCTGCCAGTTTCACCACCTGGGCGAAAAACGACTAACAACTGACAACTAACGACCAAAAACAATCGGAATTTAGCTATAAAGTGAAAATGTTATAAGTCGTAAATTGTAAGTTAATTTTTACTTCCCTCTACCCCCGTATTTTTCAAAGATTGTCCAAAAGTTTAAATTTTTTTCCGTTTTATTATGAACTTTATGAAAATCGCCGCGAGGAACAAGGATAATATCCTTGCCTTTAACTTTCATCGTTTGGTTAGCGACTTCTATCGTTCCTTCGCCGTCAATAAAAATATAAACCTCGTCGGCTTTGTCATGGGAGTGACCGGTGGTTGATTTTTGAGGATAAAGCTCGGTTAAAGAGACGGTTAAATTATCAAGCTCGGAGAGATCGTATACTTTATAAATTTCATTATCTCTTATAAGTTTAGCGCGTTGTTTATATTCTTCTATATTCATTTTAAGATGTCAATCCCTCACCCTTCAAATACGTCATTTTCACAAAACCTTTTGTAAATTATAGCGTTTTTTAATAAAAATCAATAATTTATTTTAATCTTTGTTTTTCAAGTAAAATGTCCGGGTTTTCGGTATTTGAAGGGTGAGGGATTAATTTAATTATAGCAAATTATTTTTTAAATATTCTAACTGTCCTTACATACCAATCTTTGATGTTTGAAAAGCGGTCGCCGGGAAGGGACAAATAATTTTGTTCAAATCCCCTTAAAGTTTTAGAGCTGACATATATATAGTGGGGCGAGTAAAGGAAAACAGCCGGAGTGTCGGCATTAATGATTTTTTGAAGTTCTTTTAATTCTTCTTGGCGTTTATTCGGGTCAAAATCGGTTCTAATGATTTCTATGAGAAAATCGGCATTTTTATTTTCGTAAAGCGACAGATTGAGGCCTGGGTGGAATTTTTGGCTTGAGTGCCAGAAGGAAAACGGGTCAAGATTTTTTCCGTAAATGTTTCCAAAAAGAAGCATTTCATAATTTCTCGGTTTGATTATATCTTCTTCAAAATCGGCCGGAGCCGGGAAGTTTAAATTGATTTTAACTCCGATTTTAGCCCAGTCGTCTTTTATTATTTTTGCGGTTTCCGTTAAAAACGGCGTCGGGTAAACGGTCAGGCCGAATTCCAGTTTTTTCAGAGACAATTTTTCCTTGATTTCCCTTACGCCGTCAGGATTTACGGTCCAACCGAGTTCGTCCAAAATCGCGCCGGCTTTTTCCATTGAGAAATCAACGCTTGGGTCGTAATCGTGATTTTGGAAAAGAAGCGGACCGTCAATCGGAATCGCCGCGTCTTTGAAAATCGTTTTGACGATTTTGGCTTTGTCCGTGGCGTAGTTTAAGGCGGCTCTTAGACCTTTGTCTTTAAGCAAGACATTGTTTTGCGGTTCAAAAAACACGGCATAATAACGAGGCATGACGATTTTAAAAACTTTGTGCGGAATGTAAATTTTTGAGAGATTTTTATAATCAGCCGGCGAAAATCCGTCAATTTCTCCGGAATTAAAGGCCTTAATCACCTCTTCTTCATTGGGATAAAAACGGAAAGAAAATTTATCAAGATGCGGCTTGTCGCCGGGAAAAGAATCATTTCTTTCCAGAATAAATTTAGTGATAAATCCGTCGCGCCTTTTTTCAAAACTGATGAATTTAAACGGCCCGCTTGAGACCGGCTCTATGTTGTAGGTGGAAAGTTTCATGTGCGCGAAAGGAATGCCGGAGAAAAGATGTTTTGGAATCGGCTTTAAATCAAGTAGGTTATTTTCAAAATAAGCGTAAGGATTGGGCAGAACAATTTTTATTTCTCGTTCGCTGGTTCGTTCCACCTTGACTCCTTTCCATGAAGAATAGAGAGGCGAATTGGTATCAGGGTCTTGAATGGCTTTAATTGTAAAAATCACGTCGTCGGTTGTGAGCGGTTGGTTGTCCTGCCAAATCACATCCCCTTTAATTCTGATGTTCCATACTCTTTTATCGTCGCTTACTCCGTAGGTTTCAATTAAATTTTTCATGTCGGCAAAAATCAGTTGGTTTAAGTCGTTGTCCGGCCCGCTGTTTGAAGCGATAACGGGATTGACGAAAACGGGTTGGCCGATGGCGCCTTCGGTATATTCGCCGCTGTCAACCGGAGCGAGTAAAGTATGTGTTTCCGAAAATCTAATTATCCAAAGAAAAGAGGTTGCGAGAAATATAAAAAAAGCCGCGATAAATACAATGCGTTCTTTTTTGGAAAAAGAATTAAAAATTTTGGGTAATTGTAAAAACAAAAGTTTGAATTAAGGGTTAATCCGTTTTTATACAATCAAATTAAGGAGCGACAAGACGGCGAAGGCGACGACTAAAACGACGGTTGCGACAAAAATTATTTTTTCAATGCCTCGGCGGGTCTGGTACGCGCCGGTTTCGGTGCCGCCTAAAGCGCCGGAAAGTCCCGAACTCCGTTCTTGAAGAAGAATTAAAATTATTAAAACTATTGAGATGATGATTTGCGCGATGGAGAGATACATATTATTAACTGATAACCTATAACTTATAACTAAAACTGAATACTATTTGGAAATATGCTTGGCTGAAAAATGTAAAATAATATTAACTACGCTTATGATAAGCGTAGCGTATATCAATGACGATACGCCGTCAATACTAACACTTTGGGAAAAATAATCAAGAATATACAAAGTCAGGGCATTGACGACTATTATTCCCAAGCCGAAAGTTAAAAATATAACAGGGGTTAGAACCAGTTTGAGAATCGGCCTAATGAATAAATTTATCAAAGTAAATATCGCGGCCACGGTTAAAAAATTTTTAAGGTCTCCGGAAACGGCGAATCCTTTGATAAAATAAGTAGCGGCCCAAAGAGCCAAGAGGCCGGAAAAAAAAGAAAATATCAATCTTGCCAAAAACTTCATTTCCATAATTTTATCAGAATTATGTTTTAATTTACAATAAATACGCCTGTGGATAGTGGGAACTATGAAAAATTTTCGTTTTTGCTATAATTAAATAAGAAATAATTCAAAAGGTCGAAATTAACAATACTATTATTAACTTAAATTAAATTTTATCATGTATATTCAAGGTTTAACCAGTACGCTTGTCGGTTCGCTGTTGAATGTTTGGGTTGGGGTGATTAATTTCATTCCAAAACTCATCGGCGCTTTAATCGTCTTTATTATTGGATTGATTATCGCGACGGTATTCGGTTCGGTTATTGAACAGATTATTCGGGCGATTAAATTGGATTCTCTTTTGCGAAAGATGGGAGTTTCGGTTTATATCGAAAGATCGGGGATGAATTTGAATTCAGCGAGATTTTTCGGCCGATTGGTTTATTGGTTCTTCGTAATAGTTTTCATTTTGGCGGTTTCCAATATTTTGGGATTGGAAGTTTTTTCAAGCTTCCTGGGGCAGGTGCTTATTTACATTCCTAACGTAATCGTCTCCGTGTTGATTATGTTGGCGACTTTAATCTTAGCCAGATTCCTTAAGGGATTAACTTCGGCTTCAGTTATGAGCGCCAAACTCCATGCTTCAAAATTTTTGGGTTCGTTCGTTTGGTGGGTAGTTGTGGTTTTCGGTTTCATCACTGCTTTGATGCAATTGGGAATCAATGTTTATATCCTTCAGACTCTGATTACCGGTTTGATTGCGATGCTTGCTTTGGCAGGAGGTATCGCTTTCGGAATGGGCGGCAAAGATTACGCCGCGAGATTGTTGGAAAAATTCAGACAACAGACCGAATAACGATAAAAAATATCATAGAGCGTATATTTTTACAAAAAGCCCCGTTACGGGGCTTTTTGTTTGTTTAAAGGGATAGGGTATAATGGATAAATAAAATTAAAAATAGAAAAATAAAAATGAAAAATGACAGTGAGAAGTGTAAAATTTTAAATTTAATTTTCAGCTTTTCATTTTCAGTTTTTAATTTGAAACGTGGGTAATTTTTTGATTTTCGCGATAAACAGAATATCTTTTAGAATTTCCAATTTCATCAGGCATTGGTATTTTACGAGCTTTCAAATTTACGCCGGTTTCATTGTTTCGCTTTTGGAAAAATTTGACAAGTTTTTCGCTTTTAAAATAACCCGTCGTAATTTATTCAAACCGCTTTATCAAGACAGTTCCATTATAGGGTATGTTTTGGGATTTTTTTTCAGGTTTTGGCGGCTGGTTTTTGGCGGCGTTTTTTACGCGGTTTTTTTGGCCCTGGCTTTAGCGGCGTTTGTGGGATGGTCCGCAATCCCGATTTTCATATTCTATAAAATCATCGGCTATTCCCCGGTTATACAACTCTTAAAGTGATATGGAAACAAAAATAAATCCTGAAAAATTATTATTTTCGGAGCCGCGACTGGAATTCCCCGCTTTTTTGAGATATTTGTGGCGAATATGCGCATTTTTAACATACGCTGTTTTGGTTACGGGAACGGCTACTTTTATTTTATCCGATGTTGACTGGCTTAAATGGTTGGGAATTTTAATCGCGATTTTTTTGGCAGATCGTTTTTATACCGCAAAAAAGGCCCTTCATTCCGTAACAGAGTTGAACAATCATTTAATTGAGGGAATAAACGTCGCCGACTATATTTCGCCGAAAAGTTTTCGTCTTATTGAAAAAGCTTTTAACAAGACACTTGCCGTTGGCGGAAGCTTTTATCTTTATTTGTTAAAATCATTGGTTCGCGGCAAGGGGATTCGCGGCGCTTTGTGGCGATTGGAAGTTACTCCCGAGGAATTTGAGAAAAAAATTGACGAAGAAATAGAAAAACTTAAAAATCAAAAACTTTACAATCAAAAAGATTTAATTGAAAAAGTCGCGGGATTTATAAAGTCGGCGTTTTTTGAAGCGTATGCGAATAAGGATTCTTTTATTGGGACGAATAATTTATTCGCGGTTTTGAGTTGCGCGAATGACGAGGCGATACGGAAAATTTTTTATCTGTTCGGAATTGATGGCGGCGATTTGGGAAAAGCTTTGATTTTCAGCAGATTTAGGGTTAAACAATCATGGGCGTGGCTGTTGCCTGAGACCTTGGGCGGTTTCGCGCGTAAACATACCAATAAGATCAGGCATCGCTATATGAACAGGGCTTGGACCGCCAAACCAACGCCGGTTTTGGATAATTTTAGCGTTGATTTAACAGACGCGGCCAGGGAAGGAGAAATCGGTTTTTTAATCGGCCACGAAAAGGATTATGAGCAAATGGTTAACGTATTGTCCAGACCGACGAGACCCAATGTTCTTTTAGTCGGAGAACCGGGCAGCGGCAAAGAAACGCTGGTAAATCATCTTGCTTTCAGTATCGTTAAAGATAAAATTTTTGAAAATCTTTTTGACAAAAGAGTGGTTTCGCTTCAAATAAGCAGTTTGGTCTCCGGAGCCGACCCCGCGGAGATTTCCAAAAGAGTGTTAAAAGTGGTTGAAGAAATAAGCGGCGCGAGTAACGTGATTTTGTACATTTCCGACATTCATAATTTGGTTAAGACCTCCGGAGAAAATTATATGAACGCCGCCGACATTATTTTGCCGATTTTGACCACTGACGTTTTTCAGGTTATCGGCGCCACTTATCCCAGAGAATTCAAACAAAACTTGGAATCAAGGAGCGATTTCATAAACGCTTTTGAAATAATCAGGGTTGAAGAAATTTCAGAAGACGACGCTATTCGGTTATTGACTTATGAAAGCGTGATTTTGGAACGCCAATACAGAATTATCGTGAGTTTTCCGGCGATTAAGCAAGCCGTGATTTTGGCGCATAAATATTTTCATCAAATCTTACTTCCCTTAAGCGCCGAAAATCTTTTGAAAGAGGCGTTGGCTTTCGCGACTCAACGAGGCGACAAGGCGTTAAGAGCGGACCACGTGATTTCCGTGGCTGAAAGAAAAACCAATGTGCCGATTCATAAAGCCACAAAAGACGAGGCCGCAAAATTGTTGAATCTTGAAGATTCAATTCATGTTGATTTGATAGACCAGGAAGAAGCGGTTAAAAACGTTGCCGGCGCTTTGAGGGAATATCGGGCCGGGCTTTCCAGAACAAGCGGCCCTATTGCGGCGTTTTTGTTTGTAGGGCCCACGGGCGTGGGAAAAACGGAACTTGCCAAAATTCTGGCGAAAACGCAATTCGGTTCCGAGGAAGCGATGATTAGATTTGATATGTCCGAATATCAGGACAAACAGAGTTTTTTCCGATTTGTCGGTTCGCCTGACGGCAAAATCAGCGGCGGCCTTACCGAAGCCGTTATTCAAAAACCGTATTCTTTGATTCTTTTGGACGAATTTGAAAAGGCGAACCCGGATGTTTTAAATCTTTTTCTGCAGGTTTTTGATGACGGACGATTAACCGACAATTTGGGGCGCGTCGTTGATTTTAAAAATACGATAATTATTTCCACTTCAAACGCGAATTCGGAATACATCAAAGAACAACTGGAGTCCGGAAAATCAATCAAAGATTTCAAAGACGAATTTAAAAAGAAATTAACCGCTTATTTCAAACCGGAGCTTTTAAACAGATTTTCTGACATCATGGTTTTTAAAAATCTTTCGCCGGACGACATTTTGAAAATCGCGGGATTGCAGCTTAAAAAATTAGGCAAGACATTGGAGGAAAATCAGGGAATAATTTTGGAATTCTCGGACGATGTTATAAAATTTGTGGCTAAAATCGGCTACGACCCGGTGTTTGGCGCCAGACCTTTGCGCGGGGTGATTTCGGAAAAAATTAAAAGCGTTTTGGCGGAAAAAATTCTCAAAGGCGAAATTCAAAAAGGCGGCAAAATTTCAGTCGGATTAAAAGGAGAGGAATTGGAGTTTGGCGTTAAATAATAATGTGGTGTTGTTTGTAATTGTATTATAATTAAGTTTAGAATTTTAGTATTTTGTACTCATAAATTTTCCTATATTATCTTTGTTCGTAGAATTTAGCGATAGCTAAATTCTACGAACAAAGCCAGAATAAGAGGAGAATTTTAGCTCATTCACAATTTAAAAAGGAGGAAGTGAATTATGAAAAAGCTCGCGGGGATGGCAGTGCTAATTGTTGTACTGGTTGTGTTTTTAACGGGTTGTAGTGGAGGCGGCGGATCAAATGTGATTCCTGCATCAAGTGCACCAAGTTTGTTTTCATATATTGAATTTGATATAATATAAATTATGAAAAAATCATTATTGTATATTTTGAGTTTTGTTTTGGGGTTTATGTCAGCTGTGGCTTTTTTTGTTAGCACTAATTATTTAATAACAGTAGATTTATTTAATATATTATCAAAATTTTTTGGGCAGGGTTACGATAAATTTATTCTTATTTTTCTTATCGCAGTAAGTTTTATAATACCAATTTTAATCTTCTTTTTAATAACATGGTTTTTATGGAAATTTAATAGTAATTTAAAAAACAAATATTCTTTTTCATTTATTGCTAAATTGAACGGAGCTTTTATATTGGGAAATATTGTTTTTTATATAATAGGTTTATTTGGTTTTAGAGGATTGTAGTGCTGAGCATTTGACAATCAATTAAAATCTTGGTATTTTATACTTATAAATTTTCCCCTTATTGGGAAAATTTAAGTTCTTTCACAATTTAAAAAGGAGGAAAAAGGTCATGAAGAAATCACTAGTAATAGGGTTGTTGGGTGTTGTTTTATTTGCCGTTGTAATGGGTTGTAGTAAGGGCGGAGGAAGCAATGTCGTACAACCAGTTACACCACCTTCCGGATATGACTACACAACAACCACCCGTCAAGTCGCATCACAGAATGTAAACGCGGCAGCGGGAGGCGTTATTCAGGTAGCCGATGACACAAGTATTATTAATGAATTAAAACTGACGATACCCGCCGGAGCGTTATTAAATGACACAAATGTGACAGTGGGAGAAGTTTCAAATCCACAGGCGCTTCCTTTGGGATTAAATTACGTCGGCGCGCCTGTTAATTTTGGTCCTGATGGCACAACTTTTTTAAGTCCCGCGATTGTTGAAATACCTTTTTCTGATGCGGCGTTAAGCGATGCTGGCATATCCAGCAAGGCCGGATTGAAATTGTATTATTTTGACAAATCTTCCGGAACTTGGACTGAAGCGACTGTTTTATCTGTGGATACCATAAACAACATTATGATTGCGCAGATAAATCACTTCAGTGATTATCAAGTAACCGGATGGAATGGCACGCAGCCACATGATATCGGCACTCCGCAGCCCGGAGATTTGCTATATAAATTGACGTTTGAAGGTTTGGGCGCGGGCTGGAGGCCGGGGCATGTTGGAATCTATACCGGAGAAAAAGAATGGTTAGGCGATCATCCAGAGTATGCCTCTGCTGATGTTCAAAGATGCCATAAGTATAATGTTATTGAGGCACTTTGGGACGGCATTCAGTATTCGTATTACAATATCCCAAATACTTTTGAATCATGCCCGGTAACTGCCGGCTTTGAAGACAATAGTATTTATATGGGCGCTCGGGAGCCAAATGGCGACATCGGCCCATTGACTCAACAGCAACGTGATATAATAGTCAGCTATGTTGAGTTGCAAGTCGGGAAACCTTATGCGCGGAAACAAACAACAGGAGTTCTCTTTGGAATGCTGAAGGGGTCATTAGTAAAAGGCCCTGATTCCTTTAACTGCGTTGGCCTTACAGAAGCGGCTTATGAAGCAGCCAGAGTTAATAATGATATAGGGCTAGTAAGTTGGGAACGTGAAGAAATCGGAGATAAGGTTGGAAATAATTCAAGATTGCCTCCGGCGCTTACGCCTGCCGAACAGTATATGGCGACAAAACCCGCCCAAGGAGTTGACCCAGTCCCAACAATAAACTGGGCGTCTTTAACTCCTAATTCCGGCACTGACTGCACCGAGGTGCTCGCGCAAATATCCGTATCGCACACTTACGGGTTAAGCTATATTGGCTCCGTTACCTATGTCACTGATGACGGGTATATAAATCCCAATATCTATATCAACGACGAAGGACTTAATGGTGATATAATAGCCGGTGATGGTATATACAGCGTCAGCGCAACCGCGGGTGGTGACCCAGCCATAGGCAGCATGGGACTTACGTTTACGGTAACGGATAAATCCAGCAAGTCAGCCAGTATTCGTCTTATTTACACATATACCAGCCCTTGCATGTAGCCAAAAGTACAGAGTGTTATGACAAACAGAAATGACGGATGGATGCGTTAAATCTGTTAAATGAAACAACTATCCCACAGGGTATACCCTGTGGGATTTTTTATTTATTTCTGGTTTGGTATAATAAAAAAATGAATAATATCAAAATTCATTTAAAACGTTTCAAAACAATAATTATAATTGAAGTAGTTATTATTATTTTGTTATCTATATATTTTCTAACTCACGATATTGGCATTCAAGATTTAATAAATGATTTTATATCTAGAGGATTCAATTTGGACACATTTGTTATATATTCTTATCTTTTTTTTGATGTAATATTTTCGTGGCCGATTGTGATTCTTCCCCTGACTTTATTTGCCTTATATTTTTTTATAAAAAGAACATCAAGCGAAAAACCTAAAAAGATTTTTGATAAATCAAAGTTGGAACGTTTCAAAGCAATAATAATAAGCGGGGTAATTATTATTGCTTTATTTTCCGTATATTACCTTCTAACCCATATTTATAACAATAACCAGTTTTATAGCAGGATAGAATACATTAAAGTATGGAAAAAAATTAACACTAATTCTAAATCAATTGATGTTAAAATTTCAAATTATGCCAGAACAGACGAACTTAGTTATCCCACAATCTTTTTTAATGACCAAAAATTCAAAAATATCAGCATTCCCGCCAAATTAATAATATATACAGAAAGAACGGGTATCCGCCGTTATCCTATAGACGTTCCAATTTTTGAAAAAAATATAATTATTAACAATTCAGACCAAACTTTTATAATAACCAAATCAGAATTGGAAAATGTTAAATCGTTAATTGGTAAGGAAAAATTATATTTGATGTTTCTTGAAATTCAAAAACCTGATGGTAAAAAGATTAATAATTCACGTTTTGGCTCTTCCGGCGAAGCGTATCTCCCTCTCTACAAAATTTTTGAATAGACATTAAGGGGCGCAGAAATGCGCCCTATTTTTTTAAAAAATATTTAATTATGTTGTATTAAATTTAATAGTTAATTTTATAAAATATGAATAATAAAAAAGGATATACTATTACATTAGTTATTATTTTAGTCGCTGCTTTGGTTTTGGGAATAGGCGGTTTTGCTTATTATAAATATAAAAAAGGGAAATCAATTTCACCAGGGGAGACTGCCCAAAATTTTCCGGTAGCAGTTACAAGCACTAATTTATTAGCAAAATCTGTATTGGATTGCCAAAATAATTGGAATTGTTTTATCCAGGCTGCTCAAAATTGTACGCCGGCAAAATTTACTAAGAGTTCTACTATAGATATTTTTGGCATTAAGATAACAGGCCACGGTATCAATGAAATCATCGGCGCAGAAGGATCTAAATGCCTTTTTTATTTTAAAAACGAAAAAACCGACCTGGCATTTCCTCCAGGCGTTTCCCAAAAAATTATTGATGAACAAAATACTCTCCAAAAGAAATCGGACGGCAAAGACGGCACTTGCAAATTTAACATACCGGACTTGGTATCTGTATTAAAAAAATGGGAGGGGGGTAATTTTTCTAGTGGAGAAATCACGTGTAACCCAACTCTTACAAGCAGTAATTGCGTTATAAAAGGGGGCGATCTGGAAGCCGCAGAATGTTCCGGAACTTTTTTCGATCAAAATTAAAAGTTAGTAGTGATTAGCTGACCAGATAAAAAACCTCCTTATATTACTTAATCCCTTTGACGCAATGTCAAAGGGATTTCTTTTTATAAAGTCAAAATTCTGGTATACTATACGCAGTTATGAAAATTAATTTTGATATCAGCATAAAAGTGAATCGCGTGGTGAAGTTTTTGGTTTTGTCGGATTTGCTTTTTTTAGGCGGTTGGAGCATGGTACAGCCGATTTTTTCAATTTTTGTGGTTACCAAAGTAGCCGGTGCCACTATAGTGACGGTCGGATTAATAATGGGCCTTTATTGGCTTGTGAAGTCGGTTTTGCAGATACCGGTGGCCAATTATTTAGATAAGCATGACGGCGAAAAAGACGATTTTTACGCCTTGCTTATTTCTTTGTTTTTGGCGGCAGTGGCGGCGTTTATGCTTTCTAAAACTTCAACGCTGTGGCAATTGTTTTTGGCCCAATTTCTTTATGCCATTGCGATGGGATTTTACGTGCCGTCATGGGCGGGAATTTTTTCAAGACACCTTGATTCCAAAAGATTTTCTTTTGATTGGTCGTTTGACAGCACTGTCGTGGGGTTGACATCATTTGTTTCCGCTATTTTAGCGGGCGTTTTGGCGCAGAAATTCGGATTTTCCGTCGTGTTTTTCATCGTCGGAGTTCTTTCTTTGGCGAGTGTGATATTGTTATTTATGGTTCCGGATCTGATAATTCCAAGGGTAAAAACGAAAGAACCGATAATTGAGGACCATTCGGTAAAAGGAATAGGGAGATAGGAATAAATTTTCAATTATTATTTATGGACGTTTTACATGAAAAAAAATTGAAATTTTTGGAAGAAATGGCCAATAGAATTCGCCAAGACGTTATAGAGGAACTTGTTGAGGCGGGTTCAGGCCATTCAGCCGGCCCCTTGGGAATGGCCGATATTTTTACAACTTTTTATTTTCATATTTTGAACCACGACCCGAAAAATCCCAATTGGGAGGACAGAGACAGGTTGATTTTATCCAACGGCCATATTTGTCCGGTTTTGTATGCCGCTTTGGCTCATGCGGGTTATTTTCCGATTGAAGAACTAAAAACTTTGAGAAAATTAGGAAGTCGTCTTCAGGGTCATCCTCACCGCGGTTCGGCGCCGGGAATTGAAACGACATCGGGGCCGCTCGGCTCCGGATTATCGCAGGCCATCGGATTCGCTTTAGCCGCGAAACTGGATAAAAATAGTTCGACAAGTTCACTACGAGGAAAGTATCGCGTGTACGCTTTGCTTTCGGACGGCGAGCATCAGGAGGGGAATTTGTGGGAAGCGGCGATGTTCGCCGGAAAAAACAAATTGAACAATTTAACCGCAGTCGTGGACAGAAATAACATTCAGATAGACGGGTTTACCGAAGACGTGATGCCTTTGGAATCGCTTCGCGCCAAATACGAAGCCTTTAACTGGCACGTGATTGAAGTTGACGGCCATAATATATTGGAATTCGTTTCCGCGGTTTCCGAGGCGCGCGCCATTTATGAAAAGCCCACGGTGATAATCGCGCATACCATTCCGGGTAAGGGCGTGAGTTTTATGGAGAGCGATTATTTATGGCATGGAATTCCGCCGAATAAAGAGCAAGCCGTTGAAGCGTTGAAGGAATTAAGAACACTCGGGGGCAAAATAAAAAGCGAACATGAATAATGGTAAAATTAAAAACAGAAAATGAAAAACTAAAAATGACAAGGAAAAATTCAAAAGTAAAATAATTAAAACAATTTTTAATTTCAAACTTTATTTTTCTTTTTATATTTTTACTTTTTAATTTGAAACATGGAATTAAAAAACATATTCAATTTTAATTTAAAAAAGTTCGGGCTTGGGTTGGCGATTATTATTATCTTTAATTTGTTTATTAATTACGGCATCAATACTTTTTATAAAGCGCCGGATTACAATAATTTTTGCAAGCCGGAACGGCTGAAGCAAGCGTTGAATACAAGAGAAACCTGTGAAAATGTCGGCGGTTTATGGACCGAGAATGTCGGTTATGAATCTCCCGCGGTTTCCAGAAAACCGGCGGATGTTCCAATAATAGAAATAAAAAATCAGCAGCTAACAGGGTGGTGCGACCAGGATTATTCGTGCCGTAAAGATTTTGACAGCATAAACAATATTTACAGAAGAAACGTGTTTATCATTTGGATTGTCGCCGGGACAATGGCGATTACCGGCAGTTTCTTTATAACAGCGGTTCAAATGATTTCAACGAGCTTTATGTTCAGCGGTTTATTATCTTTGCTTATAGGAACTTTGCAATACTGGTCTGCGATGCAGGATTATTTGAGGTTTATAATTTTAGGCATCGCTCTGGCGTTTTTGATAGTAGTGGCGTACAAAAAATTGAGATAACCAACAACTAACAACCAACAACTAACGACAAAAAATTTTAAATTGTCATTTTTAATTTTGATATTTTAATTTTTAATTTGAAACATGCAGGCATACGAAAAAATCGCTAAAATTTTAAGAACCGACAAAGATAATATACGCGCCATAACGGACAGATTGGAAACAGTTACCGGGAAGAAAGGAGTGATGGATAAAATCATAGAGGAAAATGAGGCGATGATAAAAAGCAGGTGCGGAATTTTGAAAATCTGCGAGAATCCGCGCGCGAAGAATATTTACGACGCTTTGATAAAAAGGGTTGAGTCGGACAACGAGGCGGTTCATAAATTTTTGGGATTTCCCAGAGCCAATTTTGCCGAGGACTGGGGCAAAATTTTAACAACCACAAAAATGATATTGAACCAGCCGAAAGGATTTTTCTTGAAAAAAGAAAAAGCGCTTGAATTTTTGAAAACCAAACCGCCTAACAGAGTTATAAAATCACTCGGCTACAGAAACGTTGATGAACTCATAAAAAACGAGGATTTTTTTGAGATATTTTCCAGTTTAAGGTTTGTGGAGGGAGCGGAATGGCTGAACAGCGAATTTTTGCCGCAATACGCGACGCTCAAACCGAGTGATTTTGAAGAAAGAGAATTTACGACAATCGCGCTGTCCAAAAAGTGGGGCGACTTGGCGCAAGAATTTATAAATAAAAAACATCATAATATAAGCCATTTGAAAGAACTGGGACTGATTTACATAATTCCGATTGAGTTGAACATTTCCGCGGAAACATTGAGAAATTTTGCGTTAATTCTCCATTATTTCAACGAAGTCGCGTTTTATTCAAAATTATTCATAAAATTGGCTCAAGACGAACAAACATTCGCCCAAAACTTCATTTCGCTGCTTCGCGGAGACGTGCCGGATTCAAGATTGCCAAAGTCGGACAAAAGCCAGTGGTTGATAATTCAAAGATATCTGGCCAAAGACGACCAATATGATTGGCGTTTGTTTGAACCGCACGTCAATCCCGAGGCGCTCCATTGGGAAAAGGCGGAACGAATGTTTATACTTATATCAAGAGAGTTACAAGGATTTCCCGCTGACTTGAGTTTTTGGCATGAATTGAATTGGATAGGCGATTATTATAAGACGGACGCTGGGCTGGATGTTTTGGTCAGTTTTAATTTAGTTGACGTGGCGATGGATTTGGTCAAAAGAAAAGAAATGACAAAATATTTATATCATCATCAGGAATCGCTGTGGAATAAAATTTTCATTGAATATTTCGGAGAGAAAAAAATGGGGGAGTTGATTGAAGATAATATTATTAAAGGATGGTTTGAGGTGTAAGTTTAGAAAAAGAAACTTTCTTTCGCTACCGTTTAGCCGCCCAGCGAGCGGCTTCACTGGCTCGGCTCCTTCGCTCGTCCCGATTTTATCGTGACACCATGCCCGCTCAGTCGCCGGGCCGCGCTACAATAAATTTTCTTTTTCTATTAGGTTTATTTTGTTTATAATTAAATCATGGTTTTATTTATTTTATTTGGTTTGCTGCCGAGTTTTATCTGGTTAAGTTTCTTTTTACAAGAAGATATTCATCCGGAACCGAGAAAAATGGTTTTTTTGGTTTTTTTGGGCGGAGTGTCCGCCGCCGTAATTGCCGTCGCGATTCAATATTATTTTCAGGTTTTTTTGGATAACAATACCATAAACCAAAATGGATTTTTTGCGGTTTCGGGTTTCGCGGCGCTGGAAGAAATTTTTAAATTCGCGGCGACATATCTTATAGTTAAAAAAAGCAAGTATTTTGACGAGCCGATTGACGCCATGATTTATATGGTTACCGCGGCCGCGGGCATGGCGGCAGTGGAAAACGTTTCTATAATGATAGGTTCCGAAGCGATGCCGGAAAAAGCGGGGATATTGGTTTTCAGGTTTTTAGGAGCCACTTTACTTCATGTTTTGAGTTCCGCTTTAGTCGGTTATTATTGGGCAAAAGGATTGATAAAGAAAAAAGGATTCTTTTTGTTTATTTTGACGGGATTGATTTTTGCCACTTTGTTGCATGCGATTTTTAATTACTTTATAATAATATTTAATGGAGGAGCGTTTTATTCCATATTATTTTTAGTATTTGTCGCGTTTTTCATTTTTTACGATTTTGAAAAGCTTAAGAAATCTAATAAAATATAATCCGAATTTACGAATTTATCCGAATACCCCGAATAATATTTATTTGTAGATTAGGATATCATTTGGGGATTAGGATTATATAAGCGAAGCGATTATGAATGAAGACACTAAAAAATTTTTTGAAAAATTAGCCGGAGTTTCCGAAGAAACGGATGATTTTGAGCCAAAATTGGTTAAAGCTGAAAAAGTAGACATTGATATGAAAGAAGATAAAAAAGGAGAAGAAATATTTTTTGACGAGGGAGACGGTCAGCTTACTTTGGATGTTTATCAGACCGATAACGATATTGTGATAGAGGCGCCTATCGCGGGTATTTTGACCGACGATTTGGACGTGGAAATATCTCCGGAGTCAGTCACTATCAGAGGTAAAAGGGAAAAGAAAGAAAAAATAGAAAAAAAGGATTATTTATATCAGGAGCTTTATTGGGGCAGATTTTCCCGTTCAATAATTTTGCCGCAGGAAATCAATCCTGACCATGCCAAGGCGGATTTCAAAAACGGGATTTTAAGGATAGTTTTGCCGAAATTGAATAAAACAAAGTCAAAGAAAATGAAAATCAAGTTTGAATAAAAATATCGCTCCGATGTACATCGGAGCGATATTTTTATTCAGCTTTTGTTTATTTTGACGGTCTTTATAAATTTTTCGGCATTTCTTGATATTCTTATGGTGTATTTGATATTGTTTGAAATTTTTAATTTTTGAACATTCGGATTAAAGCCTATGTTTTCAATCATTTTTATAACATCATTTGCTAAATTCGGGATGTAGGTAACAAAATTTACCATTTTATAACCTCTATCGCTATAAATAGACCCGTCGGTTTCTATTAAACCTTTTAAACATTGGATTGAGTGATTTCTATTTTTCTTTATCCAAAAAGGAACACTTACAGTTTGTTTTATTTTACTTCCTTCTTTAGCTTTCCAACCCAATAAACTTTCCCAATAATTTGAAAAACAGCTTATATCCAAACAATTGCCTTTTCTATGCACAATAGAAACTTTATTCTCCGGTAAAAGTGTTCGTATTGATTTTTGGATTTCCTTAATAAGAAATGGATATTTTTTGTCACAAGTTATCCTGAGCCGCACTGCTCTTCCGTTTGGATTTGAAAGATTCCCATCACCAAGAGCAAGACCTATTATATAAGCTAATAATTTTTTATCAGGATTGAGTTGTTTTTGTTTCATCCAGTACCGGGGGAGGGACTTGAACCCTCACGGCCTTACGGCCACATGATTTTGAGTCATGCTCGGCTACCATTACGACACCCCGGCAAAATAACCTTCTATTAAATTTTATAGATTTTAGCTTGTTTGTCAAAGTTCGGCAACGGGATTGACATATTGCCGAACTATTTATAGAATTCGGCAATGATTCAAAATCTTGAATTTATCAAAAATCGGTCTTTTGAAATCGCTTGGGCGGTTTTTCGTTGCGCGGTCTTGGTCAAGCAGGATAATTTGAAAAAAAATCTGGAAGACGGGGCTATTAATTTGGTTCATAAATACGGCCATTCTGATTTAAAAAGCGACGTTGTTAAAAATGTTTTTGAAATAGAAAAATTAATATCGCTTATACGGCTTGCGGAAGCCATAGGAGAGATAAAAATCGTCAATGCGAGGGTTTTGTACCGCGAGCTAAGTAATCTTCATAACGCTGTTAAAAAACATGAGGAATTATTAGTAAAACAAGCATCTCAAAATCCGGAAGAAGCGGTTTTTATTGAAAGTATTTTTTCACAGCCGCCAATGGCTATGGGAGAGTTTGTTGATGTAGTTCGGCAGCCGGCCTTAGAAATTCGGCAAAATCAGGATTCTAATTTGGCAAAGAAATCAAAAGAAAACAATAGTTCGGCAAAGCTCACTACAAGTAGTTCGGCAATAGTGATGTCGGGAACCCGGCAAAGCTCTTCGCAAGTAGTTCGGCAAAATCAGAGTTCGGCAATTGCCGAACTAAATAATTCGGCCGTGTCTATCGGCAGGCAGGCAATAATTCGGCAAGAAACAGCGCAAACTGATGAAGAAAGCGTTCAGGATTCATGGCAAAACCTTATTTACAGGAAAATTAAAGAGTTCGGCAAGGTTTCAACCAAAGAAATTGCCGCATTTTTCCCGGAAATAAGCGAGAGAACTATTAGATTTTATCTGCAAAAGCTTAATGATTCCGGCTTAATTGAAAAAACTGGCACTTCAGGCCCTGGAAGCTTCTATACGTTGAAGAAATAACTAACAACTAATAACCGACAACTAACTACTAACTACAAAAACGCAGGAATTAAGCCTTAAAATTGTTGTAAGTTGTAAGTTATAGGTGGTGGGTTAAAAATGAAACACTCGTTTCATTTTGTCGTTATATTTATTGATATCCCCAAAATATCCAATTGATTTTACTGAATGGGGTTGACAGAAATTTTTAAGGGATTAAAATTAAAAATACATTGAATTTTAGTTTGGAGTGAGGACTAAACTAAAATCATAGAGCATAGAGCTTGAAACATGGAACATAAAAATCCATGAATTAAGTTCTTAAATTTAGTGTATTTAGTTGTCCTCACAATTTAGTGAGGATTTTTATTTTTAAAAATCTTTACTAAAGATGCTTCATGATCCATGTTCCATGCTTCATGATTTAACTAGTTGTCAGAGTTATTGTGGTATTAAGCTTGCGGCCTATCCTCACAACGGCATGGCAGCGGGTCGATTAATAAGACGATAACTTTCCGAAAATAATTAAAATAATTTAGAAAACAGAATTAAAATCAGCGAATAACAAAAAGCCCGTTCAACAAAGCTCTGGGCAAGCTATTCGTTGATGATAAAAACAAGAAAATAAAGAAATGAGTAATAAAGTAAAGAAAGTTGCTGCGATAGGACTTTCTTTGGCGACTGCAATTACATTTGCGGGCGGAGTGATGATCGCTTCGGCTCAAACCGTTACGATTGAGAGCTTATTGGCTCAAATCGCTCAACTCCAAGTGTTAATCGCGCAGTTGCAAGGAAGCCAAGCGGCTACAATTTCAACAACCTTTACCAAAGACCTCACCTTAGGTTCAAAGGGAACTGAAGTTAAGGCCTTGCAGCAATTCTTAGTTAGTAAAGGAGATCTCGTAATCTCCGTCACGACAACCTACTTTGGTTCAATGACCAAAGCGGCGTTGGCAAAATATCAGGCCAGAGTCGGAATTTCTCCGGCAGCCGGATATTTCGGACCAATAACGAGGTCATACATCAATTCATTGGCGGTAGGAACAACACCGACAACCCCTGGGACAACTGTTCCAACCAGCGGTTTAGTTTTAGCTTTAGATTCTACGAATCCGGCTGGTACAACTATTCCAAAAGGTGTTTCTGGCGCGGAATTCGTGAAATTCACGGTTTCCGGCAATGGGACAATCACAGGGCTTACCTTTAAAAGAAAAGGAATCGGCGCGACAGCTGATTTTGCTTCAACCGGTTTTTATCTTTATGAAGGCAATACACGATTGACCAGCGGTCGCAGCATCAATTCAACCACGCATGAAGTTTCGTTTCTTAACCTCGCTTTAGCGATTAACGGAACAAAAACTTTGAGCTTAAAAGTGGATGTTGCTTCTGACGCAAGCGCCGGCAATATTCACTATTTTGAATTAGTGTCTGCTACCGGCGATACAACGCCGACAGGCGCGTTGGTAAGCAATACGATGACTATCGGCGGCCAGGCAGTTGGCGGCGTTACCGCTACTTCAACTGGTTCGCTTTCCAATCCGTATATCGGCCAACTTATCGCTCAGGTTTCCGAGTTTAAATTAACCGCTTCTGCGACAGAAGACGTTTTGATTAAACAACTCGCGTTAACTCAGGGCGGTTCAATTTCCAACAGCAATCTTTCAAATTTTGTTTTGAAGGATGCTTCTGGAACTGTTTTTTTGGCAAAAGCGGCTTCAGTCGGCGCCAAAGACTTAGTAACTTTTGTTTTTGACACGGCTTATCTCTTGGAAAAAGGACAGGAGAGGACATTCAGGGTTTATGTTGATGTTGCCGGCGCCGCCAAGGTAAGCGACACTATTAAGCTTTACTTTGACAGCAAAGGAGATGTCGTTGCCACAGGCAAAACCTATGGCTATTCAGTTAACCCGGATATCACTGCATTTGACACCGCCACCGAATCGCACGCGATTACGCTCGCCGGAGGCGATGTAACAATTACCTTTAATGGTCCGATTACTGGAGATATCGCGATTCGCGGACAGGATGTTGAAGTTTATAATTTCACCATCGCTTCCAAAAACAACATTGAAATCCGTAATTTGAGATTCAGCACAACCACAGTCGGCGCGATAGGGATATATAGTGATGCTAAAGTATGGGATGTAAGTTCTAATTCTGTGATAACGAGCGCGACAAATCTTACCACAACGAACTTTACCTATACTGACATCATTAATATCAGCGCTGGCACGTCCAAGACCTTTAAATTGACGGTTGACGTTGATTCTACCAATACCGCGGACGGCACGCTCAAAATTAATCTTTTGGCGTTTACGGCATCCGATATTAAGAACTTGGACAATAATCAGTTTGTGGCAACTGCCAATATCGTTCCGGCGTCAATAATTGCCGGGAACGCTCAAACTGTTAAGGCCCCGACTATTGATGTTCAGTTGGCTTCAACACCGTCGTCCCAGACTTATGTCCAGGGCGCGACCAGTAAAAATTTGGCTGGCTTCAGTTTTAGGGCAATTTCCAGCGATATCAAGTTGAGCACTGTTAAAGTCACAGCCACTTCTTCGTCAGGCACTTTGACTTCAGGAGAAGTTCAGAGCTTAGCCCTTTATGATGGTGATATTTTAGTTTCAACCGTAAAATCATTGGATTCTTCAGCTTTGACCGCTACCTTTGACAATTTGAATCTTACTATTGCCAAGGGTGTGACAAAGGTGTTGATCCTGAAAGGCAGTATTTCGGCGAATGCCACTAACGGCGATGTTTATTATTTCAACATTGCCGCGGTAAGTACGGCCAATATTACTGCTAATGACGCGGATGGAAACAGCGCGACCTTAACAGGTACAGCTGCTAATTCCGGCGGTACGGTAAGTCATACCATTACCACTTCCGGAGATGTTTCGGTTGTCGTTGCTCCTGATGACGTTGATTCAGAAGCAGGCATCGTAATTGCCAATACTGAAAGTGTCTTGGGCAAATTCCGCTTTACCTCAACGAACGAGGATATGACTGTTAACAAAATGCGAATCTTGGTTGCTGCCAGCAATAGCGCGACAGCTACCACGACCGCCACTGCCGATGACGCGCCGACCATCAAACTTTATGATGGCGCGACTCAAGTTGGCGCCGCGGCTGGTTACACAGTTAACGCTTCGGGCGACAACGCGGGTATCGCGATTGTTGAAAACCTTGGCTGGGTGATTCCTAAAGACTCTAATAAGACCTTGACTGTTAAAGGCGTTCTGAATTCAATTTCAGCCGGCGCCGATACCGGTACATCGCTTTATGTGAGCGTAATGGGCACTTCAGGCACAACCTTTGAAGCTGTGGGTTCAACTGCCAAAGACAACGCAGTTACCGCCGCCACAGGCAAACAGAAAGTCGTCTACAAGACAAAACCGACTTTCGCGGCTCCGACTGCTACTACTGAAAAACTTGCTACCGGCCAAAAAGCGGTAATGAAGTTTAAGATTAAAGCCGATGGTCCGGAGACCGTTGCTTGGAAACAGATTCAATTCAAGGTATCAATGACCGGAGCGACTATGTCAGCTGTTGCTGCTGTTCCAAGCACAACGGGCAATGTTGCCTTGAAAGATGTTTCAACCGGTTCTAACCTCGACCTTGCTTCAGCTTTCAGCTCAGCTAGCGCAACAACTGGCGAGAATGTAGCGATTCAGGGCGGTAATACCGGTTATGTCTCGCTTCTTCTTGCCTCCGCTCAAGAAATTGCGGCTGGGGCTGAGAAGGAATATGAACTGCAGTTAACCTTTGCCGATGTTTCCGGCACCGTTGGCGCCGCTTCAGCTCAGGTTAATTTGTATCGTTCAGAGACGACTCTTGTAACCGCCACGACTGTTGCTGGCGTTCGCGGCAGTCTTGGTACTGCGACCGACGCGGCTCCGTCATTCGTTTGGTCTGATTACTCGGTGGTCGGACATTCCGAATCCACCGCTGATTGGGCAAATGGCGTGCTCGTCAAGATTTTGCCGTCTAGCTCAGTTACTGTTAGTAACTAACCGAATTGAGTTTCCCGATAGCGAATAATCGGACCTGCCTGCAACAAGCAGGCAAACCAAAAACCGCCGACGGGCGGTTTTTGGTTTGCTTTTAAATATTGAAACTTTTATACTTTATTTAATTTTGTAAATTGTTTATGAAATTTTTTCAATCATCTATAAAATTTTTCCTTTTTCTAACCGCCCTTACTCCCTTAATCATAAGCTGGAGCACTATTTTCCCTTTTATTTTAGGCAAAACTTTGTTTTTCAGAACCGTTATTGAAATCGCCCTGATTTTGTTTTTAATTTATCTTTTTTTAAACTTTAAAACATTTAAACATTTAAACTTTCTTAAGAGCCCTCTCTTTATCTTTCTTTCTTTATTCTTTCTTTCTTTGGCTGTTAGCGCTGTTTTCGCCGAAAATTCTTACCGCGCTTTTTGGGGGGATTTGGAAAGAGGCGAAGGGCTTTTTGGAATACTTCACTTCTTCGCTTTTTTAATAATGGCGGTGTCGGTTTTTGAAAAAAAGGATTGGCTGAATTATTTCAAAATTTCTTTAGTTGTCGGATTCGTCGTCATTTTCTACGCTTTTTTGCAATATTTTGGCGTTAAAAACTTCCCTTTCGCTTTAATGCCGGAAGCGCGGCCGATTTCCTATGTCGGCAATCCCGCTTTTTTGGCAACTCATATGTTTTTCCTGATGATGTTCGCCGCTATCGTATTTTTTGAAACCTCGAAGCATCCCGCTAAAGCGGGAGTTGCGGGGCGGGTTTTTAAACTCTTAGACTCTGGAACTTCTAAACTTTTATGGTGGCGCTATTTCTCTTTATTAATAATTGTTTTGTCGGCGGCAATGATTTTTATCACCGCCACCCGCGGCGCGATTTTAGGATTGGGAGCCGGAGTTTTTATCCTACTAATTTATTTTTCAATATTTGGGAGTCAATTTAAGGATGTTCAACCTCCTATTAGGAGGTTGAACATCAAAAAGTTAAGCATAGGATTGCTAATTTTTATTACACTTTTCAGCGCTGTTTTTGTTATCACCCGTGGCTCGGAAATATGGCAAAAAATTCCCGGCCTTAATCGTTTGGCGCAAACGAAAATTTTGGACGTCAACGACCCCTCAACTCAATTTCGGCTCATTACTTGGAAATTAAGCTGGAGCGCTTTCAAAGAAAAACCGATTTTGGGTTGGGGATCGGAAAATTACATCGTTGCTTATGAAAAATACTATGACCCGGAATACGCGGTCTATGGCGAAACCTGGTTGGATAGAGCGCACAATAAAATAATTGACGTGGCGGTAATGCAGGGAATTTTCGGTTTAATCGCTTATCTGGGAATATTTTGGTTCGCACTTCGTTCTTTATTTAAATCCCGCGCTTTAATTAATAGTTATCAGTTACTAGTTCCTGTTATAATGTCCGGTCTTGTCGCTTATTTTGTCCAAAATCTTTTTGTTTTTGACCAGATTATTTCTTATATGACTTTTTTTGCTGTTTTAGGTTATGTGATGTCTGAAACAGACGACCTTAAAAACTTACCAACTTACCAACTTAAAAACTTAAAAACTAGTTTAAAATTTCCATTAGCGTTTATAGTTACGGCATTTATTGTTGTTCTTGGGTATAGTTTATATTTCTACAATCTCGTTCCTTATATTCAAGCCCGGCTTTTTAAAGCTTCTCCTGGCATAAGCAAGGATGTCAATGTTGTTATGGATTATTTGAAAAAAGCGATGTGGCCTTATAATTTCGCTCAACACAATATTAGAGGTAGCGGCATTGATACTATTTATATGGACCAGTTTTTTTACAAAATTGAGTACGTTGGCAATCCGAAATTTCGACCGCTTGGTGATTTGTTGATCAAAGGAATGGATGAAGTTGCCAGAAAAGAGCCATACGATATCAGAGTGTTAATCAGGGAGGTTGAAATGTTGAACGGCATAACGAGAGTTGTAAGCGAAGAAGAGGCTGTCCCGCTTTATCAGAAAGCGGAAAAGTTGATGCGGGAGGCGGTTAAACGCGCGCCCAACAGGCAGGAAGTTTATTATCATTTGGCTTTTAATCTGGCGGGACAGAAACGTTATAATGAGGCAATCGAAACCGCTCGCTACGCTATTTCTTTAAATCCAAAAGCGGCGCGAGCTCATTATCATTTGGCTTTAGTATCAACTATCGCCGGCAAAAACAAAGAGGCCTTGGAAGCGCTTGCCGAAGTTGATAAAGTTGATCCTAATTTAAGCGCTTTAATGCTGGGAGACAAAGACGCAACACTTTTGATTTATAATGTTAATGGTCGGTTGGATAAAGTGGCGGAATTAATCACCGAGAGCTTGAATCGGGGAGAAAATCTCGCTTTTGACCGAAAATACTATGAGGCGGCTTTGCGATATTACGCTTTTAAAATCGATGCGGAAAATTTTATCAAGGTCGCTAATTATTTAAAGCAGTTTAAAGACCTAAAAGACGATATGGAAGTTTTAATTGATTTGGCGCAAAAAGGAATGTGGAACATAATAAATAATTTGTAATTATGATTAATTATTTAAAGATATCAAAATTTTTTCTTTATCTCGCGCCTTTTAGCGCGGCAATCGTTTATCAAGGCACTTTGTTTCCTTTTATTGTCGGCAAGTATGTTTTTTTTAGAATTGTCGTTGATTTGGCGCTGGTGTTTTTTATTTGGGCATGGGCGACAAATAATAGAATTGCGAATTACGAATTGAGAATTACGAATTTATTGCGACAGCCTTTGGTTATCGCAGTGGCGATTTTCACGTTTATTTTCGTTTTGGCGGGATTTTTCGGCGTGAATCCAACGGCGTCTTTTTGGTCTAATTTTGAACGGGGCGAAGGAAGTTTACAGCTTATACATTTATTTATTTTTTTCGCGCTTCTTGTGGCGATTTTCAGAGATGAAAAATCCTGGAGAAAAATGTTTATTGTTTTGGTTGGGGTTGCCGCTTTGGTTATCGGCTACGGATTGGCAGGCGCTTTAAATATTGGGAATTTTATCGGTTCCAATTTATGTCTTAGATTTTCCGGCTCTTTAGGCAATGCGGCTTATACCGGAACATATCTTATTTTCGCGATATTTTACGCCGCGTATTTGGCCGTTGAAGAGAAAATAAAATTTAAAAGATTATTTTTTATAGGTCTGTCAGCTCTGTTTTTTATTTTTTTGCTTTTTACTCAAACCAGAGGAGCGCTTTTGGGTTTGGGCGTGGCTGTAATCGCGGGGCTTTGTTATCTGTTTTTTTCTCTGCCGAAGGGAAAAATAAAGAAAGTCATCTTATTGTCGGTTGTATTATTGATTGTTTCCGGAGGGTTGGCGATAAAATACAGGCGTTCAATAAATATAATGCCGTTTTGTTCATCGGAGGTTGGCGGCGGAAACAGAATTTTGGACGTCAATTTTGGAACCGAGACGTTTCAGACGCGTCTATTGCTTTGGAAAGAATCAATAGAGGCGTTCAAAGAGCGGCCGATATTGGGATGGGGTCCGGAAAATTTTACCGTGGCTTTTGAAAAATATTATCAGCCGCAATTTACAACCTGGTATGACCGGGCGCACAATATCTTTTTTGATTATTTAGTGATGACCGGAATGTTGGGACTAATTAGTTTTTTGGGGATTTTTATCGTTTATTATTGGCAATTTTTTAAATCAAACTGCAATAAAAATCAGTTATCAGTTATAAGTTATAAGTCATTAGTCGGCAAGGCGTTACTCTTTGCCTTGCCTATTGCCTATCTTGTTCAGGGATTGGTGCTTTTTGACGTTCTACCGATATATATTAATCTTTTCTTGTTTTTGGCGTTTGCGAACTGGAAATTTACGAGTAAATAATTTTCAATTTTTAATTTAAAATTTTCAGTAAATTTAAAATGACAAAATTATCAAATAATTATGATTTAGAAGAGAGAACCGCGAAATTCGGAGAAAATATTATTGAATTTTGCAGAAACGTAAAACAGGATATAATTACCAAACCTATTATTAATCAGATTATCAGATCTGGAACAAGTATTGGAGCAAATTATATGGAAGCTAATGGCGCAAGCTCAAAGAGAGATTTTAGAAACAAAATTTTTATTTGTAAAAAAGAATCGCAAGAAACTAAACATTGGTTAAGAATGATGGTAAAATGTATTCCGGATAAAGAAGAGGAATTGAAAAAAATATGGAATGAAGCGCAAGAATTAACTATGATTTTTCATAAAATTGTATCTACTATAGATAAAAACAATCTTTAAATTATTTAATTGAAAATTCAATGAAAATTAAAAATTTTAAATTTTAAATTATTCTTTATGTCCGCTACTTTCAAACAATTAATCGCTTCAGTTTTTACTATTACTGCTGTTGTGGCGGTTTATTTCGGCTCTTATTTGCCGTTAAGAAAAGCCCAGACGCATATAGATGCGGTTTTAAATCTCCAAGGCGGCAAAGTCCGCACGCTTGATGATTTTAATAATTTATTTAACCCGGTTTTGGATTTTTATTCGCCTGTCGGCCAAGACGAAATAACCCAATATTATCTGGGGATTTTAATTAACATTATAAATCAACAAAACGATAAGCAGGTTATTGATATTTTGGCGAGGCAGGCCGAGAATCGCATGGCGTTAATTTTAAAAAAAGAAAAAGGATTCAATTTCAACCAAAATTTATACACATTAGGTTCAATTTACAAAATAGTCGCGCTTAAATTTAAAGATGAGAGCTATTATTTGAAAGCCGTTAATATTTTCCAGAAAGGATTGAAATACAGTTCCAACAGATTAATTTTTCTACAAGGACTTTTTGACCTTTATATGGCTCACGGTTATAACGATAAAGCGCGTGAAATTGGAAAGCTTATCTTAAAATATTATCCAGAAGAAGAAAAAGTCAGGAAATTTGTGGAAAACATTAAAACATGAAATCATTAAAACATTAAAACATAAGTATAAAATTAATTGATTTAATGCTTTTTGTTTTGGTGCTCTAGTGCTCTAGTGTTCTAGTGCTTTAATGTTTAAAAATGTGCGGAATATCGGGCATCTATCAAAATAAAGGAGGAAATCTAAACGAGTTGAAAGACGCGGTCGAAAAAATGAATGATTGTCAGAAAAGAAGGGGCCCTGATGATGAAGGGGTCTTTTTTGATAAGTTTAAATCAAGCGTAATAGTTTTCGGGCACAGGCGACTTTCTATTCTTGATTTGTCATCAGTGGGACATCAGCCGATGAAATTCGGCGAATCATGGATTATTTTTAACGGCGAGATTTATAATTTTTTAGAACTCCGAAAAGATTTAGAAAAAAAGGGTTATGTTTTTAAAACTCAAACCGACACGGAGGTTATTTTGGCGCTTTACTCGGAATACGGCGAAAAATCTTTTGAAATGCTTCGGGGAATGTTCGCGTTTGGGCTTTGGGATGATAATCAAAAAAAACTTTTTTTAGTCAAAGACCGCTACGGAATAAAGCCGCTTTATTATTACAACGACGAGGATAAAATAGTTTTTGCTTCGGAAGTTAAAGCGTTGGAGAAAAGCGGTCTGTTTGCGGCTGAAAAAAATCCGCAAGCAATGATTGGATTTTTGCTTTTTGGTTTTGTGCCATTGCCGATGACGACGATAGAAGGGATTTTAGCTGTCCCGGCCGGTCATTATCTTGTAAGAGAAGCTGGTGGCAATCAAAAGATAGTTAAATATTATGACGCGCTTGACGCTTTTTTAAAAAAATCAAATGACAATTTTGAAGCCGCAAAAAAGAAAATAAGGGATTTATTGGAAGAATCAGCGAGGTTACATTTGATAAGCGACGCGCCGCTGGGCGTGTTTTTAAGCGGCGGATTGGATTCTTCGGCTTTGGCCGCCTTGGCGGCAAAACAAAGAAAAGAACCCGTATCAACACTATCAATTGTTTTTGACGAAAAGGAATTTTCGGAAAAAAAATATCAGGAAATGGTTGTAAAAAAAATCAACAGCAACCACAAAGAAATTAAAATAACAAAAAATGATTTTGAAAGCGGTTTTGATGAAATTTTTGAGGCGATGGATCAGCCGACAATTGACGGCGTGAATACATATTTTATCGCCAAAGCCGCAAAAGAAGCCGGAGTAAAAACCGTTTTATCCGGATTGGGGAGCGACGAGATTTTTATGGGCTATCCGAGTTTTAAAAAAGCGGTTTTATTGAGGAAAATCCAGAAATTGCCGGGATTTTTAAAATTTCCGCTTGGGATCTTTTCATTATTCGAAGGGCGCTTGGCAAAATTAAATTATTTAAGAAAAGACACGCCGCTGAATTTTTATTTGACGATAAGGGGATTATTTACGCCAAAAGAAGTTGCTAAAATTTTAAATATTAGCGTTGCTGAAGTTGAAGATTTTATAAGAGATTTAGAAATCCAACTTTTAACTTTTAACTTTAAACTTTTAACTTCCTTGCATTCCGCCGACCTACTTTCCTATCTTGAACTGAAATTTTATCTTCAAAATCAGCTTTTAAAAGACACGGATTTTATGTCTATGCGGCATTCAATTGAAATACGCGTGCCGTTTTTAGACCATCCTTTGGTTGAATATTTAAGCAGTTTGCCGCCGGAGGTTAAATTGAATTCAAGTATTAAAAATTTAAAATTTAAAATTAAAAATTTACGACCCAAACCTCTTCTTGTATCTGCCGTGCACGATCTTTTGCCGAGAGAGGTTTGGGATCGTGATAAGATGGGCTTTACTTTTCCGTTCCAAAAATGGTTTACAGAGGGACATAAAAACATAAAAACACAAGAACAAAAAAGCATCAAAACACATTGGGCAAGATTTTGGGCAAAGGTTGTTTTAAATAAATTTAATTAGTTTAATGTTGCTGATGATTTTATAAAGGCGTATAATAAAATATATGAACAATAAAATTAAGTTATTATTTCTTTCGGGTATTTTGGTTTTTAGTTTTGTTTTTATCGCCAATAATTCTTTTGCGGCTGACAATTTATTTAATATTGACATTAATACCGTTGCTTTATGGAGGTTTAATGAGATAAGCGGTAGTACTGTAATTGATAGTGTTGGCGTTAATAATGGCAGCGCTATTGGCACTACTATTGTTGACGGCAAATTTGGCAAAGCCAGATATTTCAACGGACAATCTGATTATATCACTGTTCCTCACTCTTCTTCTTTAACAAATTTTTCTCAATTTTCTATTGAGGTCTGGGTTTATCCGACTGGTTTTGATTTGGGCTGTTGGAATCAAAATCAAAGTTTAGTTTCTAAGGGAGATAGGACTTTGTTAGCCACAATAGATTATGATTTAGGAATTAATAGAAATGTGGATGCTGGGTGTGGAAGCGCGACAAGTTTTAGACAATTAAAATTTAGCGGTCAATTTAATGTGGCAGGAGTGGAAAGTTCTGTTTGGCACGAACCAAATCAATGGTATTATGTTGTTTTTGCTTATGATGGGAGTTATTCCAAAATTTATGTTAATGGCGTTTTAGAAGCTACCAGTAATTACGCGCCTAATTTAACTTCTTTTACTACTTATCCTTTATACATTAACCATCATACTTGGAGTTATGGTTATGCGAGTTCTCAGAGGATACAAGGCATAATTGACGAAGTTAGAATTTCTAATGTCGCCCGTTCTCAACAAGAAATATCTAATTATTATAATCAAGCAGTCCCTTCGCTGAATCAGCCGCCGACCATTTCTAATCTTGGACAATTTAAATCCGACGGCTTAAATCAAATTATTGAAAACACAATTACCACTGATTCAGCCGTAATTTTTAAAGCCATTCTTAATGATCCAAATAATGATCAAGCTAAACTTCAAATAGAACTCAAAGAAAAAGAGCAAAATTTTAATGAACAAAATTTATTAGAGAGCGATTTCGTCAATTCCGGTAGCGAAGCGATAATAACGAAAAACGGTTTAATTGATGGCCAATATCATTGGCGAGTAAGAGCGGTGGACGACAAAGGCAATGTTTCACAATGGCAGGAATTTGGAACAGCGGGGAATGTGGATTTTGAAGTCAAATTGCCTTTATCCATTAAAGCCGCAATACTTGCGAAAGAACTGATTAATCAACCATATTTATTGGGTGGCAAGGGGTGGGGTTATAATTTAAGCGAATTTGTTGCGCCTAATATTATTAAATCGGGCTATGACTACAGAACAGCGAAAGGCACAGCGTTTGGAGCAGGAGTAGATTGTTCTGGGCTTATAATGTGGGCGTATAATCGCAGTTTTGATCCATATAAATCTCGTTTCAATAATTTTGTTAAAGCCGAAAATGCGGATGGGCAATATCATGATAATACGACATCAACTACTGAGTCGGAGCTTCGGCAGGGAGATGTGATGTTTTTTAATAACGATGTTGATCCCGAAATTGACCATGTGGCCATGTATGTCGGAGATAGCGGGGGATATGATGTGGTTAATGCGGCAAATACTGACTTAGGAATAGTGGGTAGGCTCAAAGATAACTTAAAACAATCAAGTACCGGTTTTGTCGCTTTCAAACGAGTTGTTTCTGCGCTTCCCCCAGCCGTTTTGGTAACCGCTCATTCTCCCGTTGATCTTATCGTAACCGACCCCGATGGGTCCACTATTACTTCAACAACAACTATTCCATCTGATACAGAATATCTCCGCGAGATTCCGGGCGTTCTTTATTATTCGGAAATGGAGCGTGGAGCAGATGGCAATCCTGTCGACCAAGTGTATTCTTACATCGCGAAGACCGGCGATTATATTATTCAAGTTCTTCCTGAGCCCGGCACTTCGCCAACGGCAACATACACGCTTGATTTTTCTGCTGGTAATCAATCGACAATTCTTGCCCAAGATGTACCAATAAGTCAGATACCTAGTCAAGGTTATGGCGTAACAAAATTAGAAATTGGCACAATAAATTCTTTTATTCCAGTATTAATTGATATCAAACCCGGCAGTTACCCGAACAGTATCAATTTGAAACCCAATGGAGTTACTTCTCTCGTAATCTTCGGTTCCGCAACGTTTGACGTTAAGCAAATTGACTTTACTACAATAAAGCTTGCCAATGCCAGTGTGAAATTAAAAGGTAATGGTCAGCCGATGGTGAGTTACGAAGATGTGAACGGTGACTCATTCGTCGACATTGTTTCTCACGTCATTACCAAAGATTTGCAACTGACGCCAAGTGATACTAAAGCAAACCTGGAAGGCAAGTTAATTGATGGAACTGTAATTAAAGGCTCGGATTCTGTGCGGATTGTTCCTTAAATACAATGATTAGTATTCTAAATAGGAAAATACTGATTATTTTAATTATACTTATTGCGCTTAGCAGCATTATTACTTGGTTTGTTTATAAGTACAAACAAGCTGAAAATCAGACGAAAATTTCTTTATACCAAAGCCAGGAAATAAAGCAAAAATCAGATAATGTGTCCTCAATGCGACAGATAGCTGCTACTACCACAATAGCTGCCGAATCGGGATTAAAAATTTATCGAAATAAACAATTTGGTTTTGAGTTTCAATATCTGGACAATTGGTCTTTTTATGAAAACACTTTTTATAGCCCGTTTAGTAAGTTTAATTTGGTAGGTGCTTCACTGGGAAAAGATTACCAAATTAACCCTCCCGTGTTGATAAACATTGTAACCCCGGATTTCGCTGATAGGGCTATTTTGAGCAGGGAAAAATTAGGGGCTGTTACGTCCGACATTGTAGTGGGAGGTATTAGTGGTAAAAAGTATGAATACACAGAAGAATTACCAAGAATTTCTATAGATCTCCCGTTTGGAAAATATCGGATGATCCTAGGCGCAAAAAAACAATACGAAGATATTTTCAACCAAATTCTCGCTTCATTCAAATTCTTAAAATGAATAATGGTTATTCAAACTGGCGGAAAGAACATTTTTATCATTAAATAAAAATAAAAATATATGAAACTTCCCGATACAAAACAACAAATTTTTGAAATTTTAGGCGATTTTTTTCCTTCTTTTGGCGCTCATTTGATAGTTTGCGCCAGAAATAAAACTTGAAAACACAAGAATACAAGAACAAAAAAGGATTAAAACCCATTGGTCACGCCAGTGGGCAAGGAAAGTTTCAAAAAAATTAGCTTATAAGATGAAAATTTTATTTATTGCCGCTGATATTAATAAAATTGGCGGAATCGAAAAATATAATAGGGAATTTATAGACGCGCTTCGCGAAGCGGGAGCGGATGTTTTTTTTATACCGCTTTATGGCATTAAATTATTTCAAAAAATCTCTTTTATTGTAAGGGTTTTTTTAGAATCTTTTAGAAAGAAGCCAAATATTATTTGCTGTTCACATATTGCATTTACTCCAATTTGTTATTTTGTAAAAAAAATATTAGGCATAGAATATACGGTTAATGTTTATGGCATTGAAGTTGCCAATATTCCAGTGCTACATAAGAGCGCGTTGAAATCAGCAAAATTTATTATCAAACTTTTTGATCAGACCGCTCAAAATATTATCAGGCAAATTCCAGAGGTAGCCGAAAGAATTCTTGCTCTACCTAATTCTGTTGATGGAGAAAGATTTTATATTAAAGAAAAATCTCAAAATTTAATTAAAAGGCATAATTTGAGAGATTCAAAAATAATTTTAACCATCTGCCGTTTTTCATATTCAGAGGTTGATAATAAGGGTTATGAAAAAGTAGTAAGAGCGATGTCCGATATTGTAAAGAAAATTCCAAATGTGAAATATTTGCTTGTTGGAGGAGGTAATGACGCGGAAAGAATGAAAAATCTTGTAAAAGAATTGGGATTAGAAAATAATGTTATTTTAACTGGTCCGGCAAAAGATGAAGAAATGGTCGATTATTATAATTTAGCGGATGTTTTTATTTTGCCGTCAAAAAGAGAAGGTTTTCCGGCGATTGTTTTACTTGAGGCGCTTGCTTGCGGCAAACCGATAATTGGCGGTAATCAAGGCGAGGAATATGAGAAAAAAAATTTTGACGGCAAATTGGGATATACCATCAACCCCGATAATCAAGAAGAATTAAAAGAGGCGATTATTAATGTTTTAAAAAGAAAGGCGCCTAAAAAATTTTTTGACCCTAAATTTTTGCGCGATAGCATTCTTAAAGAATACAGCAAGGTTTGTCATAAAGAGCGTGTTAAAGACATTTTAAATTTATTTAAAATTCCTAAATTAGCAATTATTATGTCGCACGCAATACAGTATCAGGTACCGCTACTGCGAAAGCTCGCCTTTTCTGAAAAAGTTGATTTAATGGTGTATTTTAACTGGGATTTTGGCGTAAAAGAAACTTATGAATCTGATTTTGGCGTAAAAGTAAAATGGGATATTCCGATTCTTGATGGCTATAAACATAAATTTCTCAAGAATTTTTCATTGCGTCCTTCCAGTGGTTTTTGGGGGCAGTTGAATTTTGGGATTATTTCTGCATTAGTCCGCGGGCGCTATAAGGCAGTTCTAATTTACGGTTGGAATTCTTTTGTTAATTGGCTGGCGTTTTTTACGGCCTTAATAATTGGTACGCCGGTTATCATTCAGGGAGAGAGTCCATTAAATCAGGAGTTATTAAAAAGCGGTTGGAAACAGAAGGTTAAAAAATTTATTTTCAAAAAATTATTTTTTCCGCGAATTAGCTCGTTTCTGTATATCGGGGAAGAAAATAGAAAATTTTACAAATATTATGGGGTACCGGATGAAAAATTATTTTTTGTTCCCTACGCGGTTGATAATGAACGATATATAACAGCGAAGAAGGAATTAGGAATTAAGAATTATAAATTACGGGAGGAATTAGGAATAAAAAAAGATGCCATAGTTATTCTTTTTGTCGGAAAATTGATAGAAAAAAAGAGACCATTTGATTTATTGAAAGCGTATAAAAATCTTGAAAACATAAAAACACAAGAACACAAGAATATTTCATTAATTTTTGTGGGGGACGGTAATTTAAGGCGAGATCTTGAAAATTATGCCCAATCACACAATCTAAAAAATGTTCATTTTGTCGGTTTTAAAAATCAAACCGAATTACCGGAATATTACGCATTATCCGATATTTTTGTTTTGCCTTCGGGCATCGGGGAAACATGGGGCTTGGTTGTTAATGAGGCAATGTGTTTTAGTTTGCCGGTAATTGTGTCTGATATGGTTGGTTGCGCCCTTGATCTTATAAAAGAAAATCAAAATGGATTTATTTTTCCATTGGGTAATATTGAAAAATTAGCCGAATATCTAAAAGAATTAATATTAAATGAAAATAAAAGAAAAATATTTAGCGAAAAATCTTTTGAAATTATTCAGAATTATAGCCATAAAAAAGATATTGAAGGGATATTGGAAGTGTTAAGATATATTAAATAGACCCACTGAATAATAATGAAAATTTTATTTATAGGCGATTTAAATGAATATGGCAGGAGTTTCCAGAGATTTCATGCGTTAACGGATTTGGGCAATAAAGTTAAGGGATTTTCAATGGTCACTGTTCCTTTTATTCCAGGTATAAATAAGCCGAGTTTTTTAGAACGATTGTTTTGGAAATTAAAACTGCCGCTTGATTTAACTAGGGTAAATAAAAAAATTCGCGAGGCGGTAAAATCGGAAAAGTTTGATATTGTATGGATTGAAAAAGGAAATACTATTAAACCAACAACACTGCGTTATATTAGGCAAAGATTGCCAAATGCAAGATTAATCTCTATTTCTGAAGACGATATGTACGCGCGACATAACCGTTCTTTATATTACACTTTCGGACTTAAATATTATGATATTGTTTTTACAACCAAGGTTTATAATCTTGAAGAATTAAAACTTCTTGGCGCGAAAAAAACTGAATTATTTTTAGATTCTTATGATGAGAAAGTTCATCGGCCGATGATTTTAACTGATGAAGAAAAAAAGAAATTTGCTTGTGATGTCGGGTTTATTGGTTCATTTGAAAATGATAGAGCTGAAAAAATGCTTTTTTTGGCTGAAAAAGGAATTAAAATTGTTATCTGGGGAAATGGCTGGGGTTTGTGGAAAAATAAAAACCCGAATTTAATAATTAAAAATCAACCGCTTTATAGCGATGATTATGCGAAGGCGATAAGCGCCACAAAAATTAATTTATGTTTTTTGAGAAAAATAAACAGGGATGAAGTAACGAGTCGCAGCGTTGAAATTCCGGCTTGCGGAGGATTTATGCTGGGAGAAAGAACAAAAAGACATTTGGAATTTTTTGAAGAAGATAAGGAAGCCGTATTTTTCGGTTCAAACGAAGAGCTTTTGGAGAAAATAAAAAAATATCTGGCTGATGGCGAGGCGCGTTTAAAAATAGCCAAAGCTGGCAGAGAAAGATGTATAAAAAGCGGATACAGCATGAAAGCGCAGTTAAGTAAAATGATAGGAAAAATATAAAAACCACATATATTGATAGTTTTACTCGTTTAATATATTATTTTTTATATGTTAACGAGATTGAATAGGCTTTATTTAATAATAAAAACTACGCAAAATTGGCTCGGTGTTCTATCTATTTGGTTTCAACTAAAAGATAAATGCGTCGCGAATTTTCGGAACGGTTATAAATTTGAATTAAGTAAACGATCTTGGAGCGAATATATACGTCGTGTTTATCTGTTTTTTCACTTTCCAACCGCAAAACTTTATGATAAAGAAAATAAATTTATTTTTCTTTATCATTCTCGCAAATTAGAATTTAATTTTGGCAAATGGGGATTTGATACAGTTTTGGAGATTTTTGGCGGAGATCCCTACAAAGATTTTTTAAAATTCGCTCCAGTAAAAAACAAACAAGTTGTAGATATTGGCTCGGCTTTTGGTGACACGGCGATTTATTTTCTAATAAAAGGGGCTAAATATGTGTATGCATACGAAGCCTTTCCCGGATTTTTTCATCTTGCGAAAGAGAACTTGCGGACCAATGGTTTTTCCGACTCGTGCGTTCTTGTGTTAGCTGCCGTTAGCGGTAAATCAGGCACGATGATGATAGACTCGAAGATGGACGATATGTTTGGAACAGGAATTAAAGAGCCCATTTTCGGAGAAAAAGTGCCGATTATTACGCTTAGGCAAATTGTTGAACAAAATAATATTCAAGACGGATTCCTCAAAATTGATACCGAGGGATATGAATATGAAATTCTATTAAATACGCCGAAGGAAATTTTACGGAGATTTTCAGATATGCTGATTGAATATCATTACGGCTTTGAAAAACTTGAACCTTACATTAAAGGTGCTGGGTTTGAGATTTTTCATACAGGCCCAACACATGTTTATGTGCCACAATATGCGAGCGATGAAAATAGAAATATGTATGTTGGATATATTACAGCAAAAAGAAAATAAAAAACTATGCAAGAAAATTTAAATGAAAATCCTAACATCGAGAACAAAAATAAAGAACATTCCCCTCTATTATTAAGTATTTGCGTTCCTACATATAATCGCCCCAAAGATTTTGAACGTATGCTTCGCGGGGTTTTGCCGCAATTAACTTCAGAAACGGAATTAATAATTCGAGACGATAGCGTGAATTTAAAATCAGTAGAGATTTTTAAGAAACTTGCAGATTCTAAAATTAATTATAGGTATTTTAAAGGGAAAAAGATTGGTTTTGATAGAGCCTGCTTTTTTTTGGTAGATAAAGCGAGAGGAAAATATGTATGGTGGTTTAGCGATGATGATGAAATGGCCCCGGGCGGCATAGATAGGGTTTTGAAATTAGTGAAAGAAAATTCAGATATTAATTTTGTCTGGGCCAATTTTTTAGTGATTAATAACGGAACACTCGCCGTGTCCCAACCTGACAAATTCTTTAAGAATGGCGATGAAGCGCTGGATGATATAGGAACAAACATTGGCCTTGTATCTACTTTGATATTTAATAAGGAAATGGTTCGACCGTTTTTTGGCCTTGTTCAAAAGTATCTTGGCTCGGCTTTCGCTAATATGGTTATTACTTTTGGTATTATTTCTAGCCCCGGCAAATCTTATTTTTTGAGAGGGCCTTATGTAATTTGTCATTTGTTATCAGAAGAAGAATTAAAAGCGGCTGTCTTGACGGGGAATCGTACAATGTCGCAGACAACTGATAAAATAAACACAATTAACAATGATGGGTTTCAAGTTTACGGAATAAATTTTTATAATATTATTCACGAATTTGATGGAAAATTTTCTAAGGGAGCTATCCGTCGGATCTTAACAAAAAATTTTGCTTCTCTTTGGCGAGGTATGTTAGTTGGTTGGATTGGCGGTTGGGATACGCCGAAAGGGAAAAGATGGAAAATGTTTAAATATTATTGGAATTTTCCGGAATTTTGGATAGCCATGCCGTTATTTTTAATGCCGCTTTGGGTTAATAAAATTTTATATAAAATATATAAAGTGTTTTTTAGCCATAGGAAATGGATTTTTGGAGAAAATTTAAAGAAATTTTTTAGATAAGCATTATTTTTTATGAGGCCTTTTATAAAAATAATTATTAGAAGAATTTTAAATATTATTCCCCAAAAAGCGGTGGTATTTATTTTATCCGGACCGTTACGGGGAATGAGGTGGGTAAAGGGTTCGGGAGTAAACGGCTATTGGATAGGAACTTATGAAAAAGGCGAAGCTGAAAAATTTAGCGGGATGATTTCTAAAAATGACGTTGTTTTTGATGTCGGGGCGCAGGCCGGTTATTATTCATTGATAGCGGCCAGAAAAGGGGCAAAAGTTTTTGCTTTTGAACCGCTTGAGGAAAACATAAAAAATCTTGAAAAAAACGCTAAACTAAATAACCTTAATATCAAAATTTTTCCTTACGCGGTTTCAGATAAATCAGGAACGGTTCTTTTCGGAAAAGTAAGCGGAGGAAGTCCGCTTGAAGCTAGAATTGGCCAAGGCAAAGAAATAAGTTGTGTGACTTTGGACGAAATCATTGAAAAGGAATCATTATTACCCTCAGTCATAAAAATTGATGCAGAGGGTTATGAAGATAATGTGCTTATAGGTGGGGGTAAATTCATTAGGAAATGTCATCCTAAATTAATGGTGGCGACAACAGGAGAAACATCAGTGGATTTGGTTAAAAGTTTGGGATATAGTAAAATAAATATAATAAATAATAACTCAATCTTCGCCGAATAAATAAGGCAGAGATTTAAAAATTAATATGAAGAAATTATTAATTTCGGTTTCTGCGGTTATAATATTTTTTCCAGCAATAAGTTTTGGAGCCATTGCTTTTGATAATGTTTTAAATGATCAACCAACCAGTGGCACCAGTCCTTTGACTTTTTCTTTTGCTAATAACGGGAATATGGTAATTGTTGGTTTTACAATGCTTTCAAAATGCGTTCCAAGTGCCGCTCCCACTTATGGTGGTCAGGCAATGACATTGGCCGTTTCCAATACTAGCGATTCAAATGAAAACGTTTATCTTTATTATCTTCTTAATCCTCCAACCGGGGCGAATAACGTTAATATAACTTGGAATGGCAGTTGCACCGCGGTTGCGGGTTCGGCTTATTCTTTAAGCGGAGTAAAGACATCGAGCCAGCCGGACGCTATTGGAACAGTAAGCAGCGCTTCTGCGACTAATTTAGCGAATACTTGGTCATCCATGAGTGACAACTCTTGGGCGTTAGAATTTGGGAGAAATGCTACAGGGGGAACAATCGGGGCAGGAATGGACACTACCAGAAGAGAAACATACAGTTCTCCCACATTTGGATTTTTTGAACCAACTACTAATCCAAAGACACCCGCCGCTTCGCTTACTTTAAACACGACTAATTCTTCCGCTGGCCGTATGATCGCGGTAGGAATGACCGTAACTCCTGCCACCACCACTCCTTCCATCACAGGTTTCGGAACCCCGAATCGTATCGCAAAATTTATATCATCAAGTGTAATTGGTGATTCATTATTCGCAGATGACGGGACAGACACTACGCTTACAGGCGGCAACTTGTTTTTACAAGCTGGTAAGGCACTTGATGTTGTAGTAAGCGGCATACTTAATATTGGAACGTCTATTGCAAATGCCATTAATATTGGAAAGTCTGGTATTACTACCACTATCCATGGCTTGCTTAATTGGACAAAAATGGGCACAACTTCCAATTGTAGTTCTACGACCTCACCGGCGAATTGCGGTTCAGCCCCCGCAGGAAGTGTGGTTATGCCTGCTGGTAATGATACTTTAACTGTTAATACAACAGCCGTAACCGCGAATAGTCAGATTTTTATCACAGAAGATTTTTCATTAGGTTCAAGATTGGGTATTATCTGTAATACAAGAGAAGGTCGCATCTACAGCATAAGTAGTCGCACTACCAGCTCAAGTTTTGTCATAACCTCTAATAAAGCTCCTGTGACCAACCCGGCTTGCTTGAGCTACCTTATAGTGAACTAAAGTTTTTGGTTATTATAATTCCGTTTTTTATCTCCTTGGATTAAAAAATTTTATATAAAATATATAAAGTGTTTTTTAGCCATAGAAAGTTTGTTTTCAATGAAAATTTAAGATCGTTTTTTAAATAGACATTATTTTTAAAATTTGATATTATTTTTAAACTATGAGCGCTGTTTCAAGGATTATAAATAATTGTCGCGTTTGCGGATTTGAAAAATTAACGCCGATTTTATCTCTCGGCGATTTGTATATTTCAGATTTCTTAGAAGAAAATGAAATGAATGAAGCTGAAAAAGCTCCGTTAGAGTTGGTTCTTTGTAATGAAAATGATGGCGGTTGCGGGCTTTTGCAATTAAAACACACCGTTTCTAACGAAGTAATGTATAGGAGATATTGGTACCTTTCCGGAACGAATAAAACTATGACGGATGAATTGAATGGAATTGCGGCAAAAGTTGAATCGCTAATTTCTTTTGAACCGGAAGATTTTGTTATGGATATTGGAGCTAATGACGGCACCTTGTTGCGCGGCTATAAGTTCTCCGGATTAAATTTAATTGGGTTTGAACCCGCGAAAAATTTAGAGAAATATAATAGCGTTGGAACGACAAAAATTATCAACAATTTTTTCGGTTATGAGGCATGGCAGAAAGAATTTGGGGATAAAAAAGCCAAGGCCATAACCGCCATCGCGATGTTTTATGATTTGGA
>ERZ1292625.489-Hain-H41-01um-R1-489-length-60227-cov-9_pt1 | contig 60227 bp, 59 predicted proteins | sample MGYA00564400_ERZ1292625 | MGnify/ENA primary metagenome ERZ1292625 (study PRJEB36523, sample SAMEA6512639) | groundwater metagenome | collected 2019-01-08 | study: AquaDiva: Metagenomics assemblies of 32 groundwater samples | reverse complement strand
AGAATTTCGCCATGTCTTGAATTGAGAACTATTAACTGTTTTTTCCATAAAGCTCAATTATTGACTTATAATTACGATAGATCTGCATGGGGGATAACTTGGGAATATTAAAACTTATTCCGGTCGTTTATTTATTAGCCACAATTAATGCTTTTGCACAAGACAACTCTCAGCAACCACTTTCGGAATTGGCTTTGTTTAATCGTTGTTACGCTCACCTTACCCAAAAAGCGCTCCCTTTAAAACACGCTTTAAAAAATCAAATTAAATCTGGAAGCATGACCGCCCTGAATGCCTGTATGCAAATTTTGGATAGTGCAAGGCTTATTGAATCGGGTGGCAATGAAGGAAAACTTATTTCTGACACAAGTGAATCGCGAGATGTTTTATTGAGTCTGAATGATTTTCATCGAACCTGGTTTACGAATGATCATATAGTGAAAGCCATTTCATATTTGGAAGACTTTAATGGTCAACCTTATGTTCATGATGAAGCAGAGGCCGGACTTCATGTTACCCGCGTTTTACTTACGAACAGTGCTAAATTTTCCGAAATAGTCACTGGTAATTCGGCGATGGAGGCCTTGCGAACGAATGGTCCTTCTTTATATGATCAAAATGCTCCTGAACTTCCTATAAACAAAAAAATGGTGACATGGTCTTCAAATGAATCAACAGCAGTTAGAGTGCCGCTGAATCCTCCCTTAGTACAAACCGGAGAATTAGTCGGAATTAGAAAGTTGAGTTTGAATCCAACAAAACAAAATTTCGTGTCTACAGCTCGTAATGGCACTGAAGTCGGCGGCAAATACTTTAAAACACCAGGGTCAATAAGAATGAACCAAGCCTTCGGTGGTGGAATTATCGGTACACAATCTTATTTATTGTTAAATTTAGGACGCCCTAATGAAAAGGCCTCTGATGGCGGTTTGGTTATGAATCGGCGTTGGTCAAAAACGGTTTTGAGTGATCTTCTTTGTCGAGATCTTCCTGCCGTTCGATTAAGTGATGCGACACCCTTAGTTCAAACATTTGAAACGGCTCAAACGCCGCCCTTTCGTAAAGCAGGCTCATGTATGAGCTGCCACTCGACGATGGATCCACTGGCCGCAGTTATTCGTAATCTTTCATATACGGCTGTTTACTACCCATTGCTTATGGGTACAGTGCACATTCGCGCTTGGCCGACAACTCAGCCCGCAGAATCAGGACCTGTTGATCTTGACTCAAATTACTTTCAACGTCCAACTCGTGGAGCTCTTTTCTATCGTTCCTATGATGGATCTCTTAAAAACGATGCAGTAAATAGCTTGCCTGAATTAGGCCAGGCCATGGCGAACAACAATGATCTTTATATTTGTACCGCAGCTAAATATTTTCGCCACTTCACTGGTGTAAAAGTTAATCTTCAGGATGAAGGAGATCCTTCAAACGCCCGATTGCCAGCAAGTGATAAGGCTTACCGCGATCTTGTTATTAACCTTGGACTTGAATTAAAAAAGACACAGAGTTTAAGAACTCTTATACAGTCCATTTTATCTAGCAATGTTTACAGAAAATCATCAATGAGACTTCCTGAAAAACAATAGATGTAAGGAAAATATGAAAAAGAATAAACAAAAATTAATTTATCCTTCACGTCGTCAGTTTTTGGGTATGATGGGCTCATCAGCTCTGGCGCCGTTAGCGGTCAGTCCGTTAACAGTTCTTATGACCAGTCTTGTGGATGGAATTTTAGCTAAATCACAAGCCCAGGCTGCCGGTATGAGTCTTCCACCACGAAATTATGTGTTTATAAATTTTGCTGGAGGTCCGCCTCGATGGGTTTGGGATATGCCATTGACACCTTATAAGCAAGAGGCACTGATTAAAAATAATCATGTCAACACTCGATTTAAAAACTCCACTGAAGCTGAATATGTAACGACAGCGATCACTCGAAAAGGCGTCACGCTGAATATGCCTCACCTATGGACATCAACTATTCCGACATCCTCAGGTGGCACAGTGCCGATGAGTGTATTACTTGATAATATGTTGATGATCCGAGGAGTAAAACTTCCTTCCGATGGTCACGAGAATAATAATTTTAAACAACTTCGACCTGTAAATACGGCCCCCAGCCTTAACGGGGCTGTTGCCGATCGCTCAGGATCGCCAGTCCCAGCTGTAGGTTTGCCTCATTCTCCTAATGACAATTATAAATCTAGCAAGAGCATTGCGCAGACAGTATTATCCGACATAAGGGGTAACCCTATCCAATCCATACTTTCTCCATTTGATAATTCTAAGGATGGTGTGAGTCAGAGTTTCAGAGATAAAAATAAGGCAATTGATGCTGTGGTTAATAAGGCCTTGGCAGATTTAGCAAACCAGGCCAAACTTTCAATCCCTGGATCAGATGCACTTTTTTCAATGCGAAGTGATGCAAACAGTCTGTTGCGACGAGGGATCGGAGATCTTCAATCCGTCTATAGTTCTCTGGTAAATAAGTACAAGCAGCTTATAGCTCGCGTTGCGGGATCATCAATATCTGGAGTGACTGATGTTCCAATTATGCAGGGCAATTTACGAGATCCAAAAGGAATTATCCAACACACTATCGTCGAGTCCGGACACGGATTTTTAGGACCACAGGCAGATCTTCGTCAACTTATCAACGCAAATACAACAATTGCTGGTTTAGCAGAAAATTTTGCTATTGCAGAATATCTTTTAGTTAATGGATATAGCAATGCGGTGAATATGGGTGCTGGTGGTGTCACGGGATTGGCTTTACAAGATGTTTACGAGATTTTGAATGGTGGGGTTGGTAAATATAAAGGGAATTTATTTGGTGAGTGGGTTCATGACGAGCATGAAGGCGGTGCATTTGCGAGTTTAATTATTAATAGTTTTGGATTTCGAGCTGTATCTGCTTGCCTTTACGAGTTTATCTCAACTTTGAAAACAGCAAATTTATTTAATGAAACCGTTATCCAAATCGGTGGAGAGTTTAGTCGATCTGCCAGAAACACCTTTGGTGGTGCAGATCACGGTTGGATCGCGCACGCGACGAGTTTATTTTCTGGAGCAATCACTAAGCCTATTGTTCTTGGCAACACACTTCTGCAAGTGCCTGATTGGTATCCTAATGGGAATGCTTACAAAGGAAGTTGGGGAGAAGCTGCTCCTGTAAAAGTTGATGGGATAGATCAGGAGCTTTCTCTAGGGCACACAACTTCCACCGTTGCTCATTTGCTGAGAGTCGAGCCACCATTAGCCAATAATTCATCATTGGTTATTGAAGGTGTAGGCGGAGTAACGCCAGCTATTGAACTTGCAAGGAATATTAATAACACTTAGGTAGGGTCGATCGTGAAAAAATTAATTTTTTTAATAACTGCTTCTTTTGTTTTAATTTCGATTAATTATTCCGCATGTTCCCCTACGGGGTTTGACGCCATTGATTTTCAGAATTCGACATCATTATCTAGTCAAAGCTCAGAATTTACAGGTCAGCAAGCCTTTGCTAAATCTGTCTATTTGATCACGAGTAAAAACTGTATTCCTTGCCATGTTAATATTCAAGCGCCTTTTCATGCATCCAGTGATTTAACGACGGCTTATTTAGCAGCGAAAAGCCGGGTGTCTTGGGCGAACGTGCCATCCTCTAAACTCATTATGAAAATTCAAGATGGTCATTGTGGAAATAACAACTGTAAAACTGACGGTAGCGAAATGACCAAAGCAATTAATTTTTGGAAAACATATGAAATGTCAGAAATTGCAGATGGAGGCGTTGGAGGAACATCTTCAAGTCAAGGTTCAGACTCTACTTTGCCTCTGAGTGGACACAAATTTGTGCAAACGCGATTAGACGATATATTTGGTCCTACGGCTGTTGCTGCAACCAGCGGGTTAATTGGAAATAGCATCGGAAGTTTTGGCGGTCCTTGTGATAAATATAAAAAGGATTTCAATGGAGGACCAAATTATGGTGATTGCAAGGCTATTGCAGAATCACAAGCTTCACTTATTGGTCCAGCATCTTCTTCACGTCAGTCATTGATCATTCGAGCTTGTGAGTTGATAACTCAAAATGACTCTGCCATTAAAATGGCAGTAACAAATGCCATAGGTTCAGATATGACGTCACGATTACCCACACAAGGTGAAATTCAAAGTCTTTATGAATTGTTTTATACTGGAAAAATTGCTTCGACTGAGGCATTAAAAAGTTATAATTCTATTAGCCTGGCTGTGCAGCAGAAGACTTATCCTGCTTTGGACTCTTGGCGATTTGTGCTATTTGTAATGTGCTCTAGCCCTGATTGGCAGCTCCCTTAGAAGCGGTCTCATAAATAGTGATCCTTCGTTGCCTTCGTCGGATTCTCCCTGCGACGTACAGGAAGTACGCCTCAGTCGAATCCTCCTCGTCGCCTCGGCTGACTATTTATGAGACCGCTTTTAAGTTATTTCCACTTAAAAAAATCAAAACAATAGACGTAGGCATTCTCTTCTTTTGATGAGCCAATGGATATCAAAAAATCAATGGCTTCATTCGCTATGTTCATAAAAATCTGTTTACCTAGTGCTCATAATTTGTAAATTATGAGCACAATAGCAACAAAATTATAAATGGCTAGAGCTGCAGATGCCTTTTCCCTACCTTCTGGTCTTTCTGAAAAAGAAGATCGTCGAACTTTTTGACGGTGACTATCAGCGACTCATTGTAAGTGGTTTAGTCACCATTTTACCTTCTAATTAAATAAAACACATTTTAAACATGGAATGCTTCTCGCTAGATAATTCCTCGAAAGATCGCTCTAGTTTGAAGAAAGGGCAATTAAGCCCACAGACATTGGAACGGTATCAAGTTAAAGGAGATTTTATGAGTTTTTTTAAAAGCACTCTATTCTTAGGAGTTTTGTCTTTATCTCAATTTGCATTTTCGGCGCAGAAAGTTGTATGTACCTCTGCCAATCATGACGTTATCGCCATTATTGACAGCTTGAAAGATAGGACAGTAATAAATCTAACGGTAGCTGGAAAGAAACAAGAGCCAGTGGCCTTAATGGGAATGAAAATTAATCCGAGCTTGCCAATCCAACAATGGGTTAGCGCTGATCAAAGTAACTATTACAACGTACAGCTTATCAAGGATCCGAAGACTCAAGGATTATTCGCTCAGCTATTTGTTAAGCATTTAAATCTTATTCGACAAGGTAAGACGGCGCTTAGGTGTTATATCAAGTAGACAAGCACTTAATTATTGAAAACAAAGATTTGTAACTAAAAAAACAAGGAGATCTTATATGATGAAACAAGTAATTTTGGCAGCCGCTTTGGTTGCTTCTAGTTTAGCCCATGCAGTAACTCAAACGGTAACCTCAGCGACTGGCAAATCCCAAGTGATTGCAGTGTCGGGGTGCACATCGCCTATATTAGGTGTAGTTTCAAAAGTCTATGAATCAACATTCTCAAAGGTAATGTGTGTTGAATACCAAACATACGATGTTGATATTGAAGGCGCATTTTGGAATAAGAAGGAAGCTTCAGCACGCAATGTGAGAAGTACATATTATCAGAAGGAATCAGTAAATGTTCCAGTAACAAACTATGATTTTACCCGCGATTCTCAGTCAGGAAACGATGTGCTTGATGTTGTTTTGGATGGCGCAAAAGCCACTGCTCATATATACAACGTAAAAAGCAAATGTGACAATATGGCTTTAAGCTTACAAAGTGTAGCTGTTCCTGTTTCTCAAACTCCATGCGCTCAACAACAATAGTATTTTTTCTTATTTATCTTAGTTGCATCTCATCTTATGGATGGGATGCAACTTCGCCCAATGAATATATAAAATCTAAAATTAAATCTTCACAGCTTCTGCAAGAGAAGGCTTTATCGTTAATCCTTACCCAAAGATGTGATACGTATTTTAATGAAGTAGAATCTAACAGTAAATCGACTCGTGCCTGCCAACAAACAGTTCAATCTTTTTTGCGACAAATGCCTTTAAAGGTTGTTAGTCTACAAGATCCTTCGAGCCTTGAAACGGGAGCCACCACCATCATTTATCCCTCAGAGCTCCGTCTTCTGATTAGACAAACTCAGATAGCTCAGTTTTTAAGTGCGCTTTCAAATCAACTTGATTTAATTCCCGCCGTGAATTTAGATCTTTATTCTTTAGCATTACAAATTTCTAAAAGTGAAATCAGAGCCAGTCAGTGGATGGCCGTTTTATTTCAAGACGTATCTCCGGGGCAAGCGCACGTAACATGGCTTAAGAGCTTACAAAAAAAATATCCCGAAAAATTTAACGAAGTTAGCAATTATAATATAGATCTTTTAGATAAAGTTTTACAAAAATTACGCCTCCTTTTATCGACAACGGCTCTCGATAAAACACCTCATCGTTTTTATCCACCGACATTGGATGGTCAGCTAAAATTCTTGAATTCATCAATTTATCATTATTATGTGATTAAATACACCGCACTCACAATGGTTCGGGAAGGCCTGCCTTCTGATAAAGTATTTTTTGTTAATTTTATTTTTAATTATTTATACGAAGTGTTTGATCAAGGTCCGGCACATTTATTTTTTACTGAGGCAAAACAACTTCCACAAGAAAGTTGGTCTGATGTTTGGATGGGTTTGCTGGGAGCACTGGATGGATCAAGTAAAAATAGTGCAGATATTGTTTCTAATTTAGATCCTCAGAAATTATTTCAAATGACCCCAGAGCAAATGATAATTGAAATTACAAAGACTGTTTCCTTAGCCGAACAAGCCACACGCAAGCTCCAAAAAACAAACCGATACTGATCCAGCTTGAAATTGATAAAACAGCGACAGGTCCGCGAAAATCATCGCGTAGGAATTCGACTAAAAACCTTCCAATAGAATGCAAAAGCATCCATGTAGCGAAAATAAGCCCAGGTTTGCGAATTTTTTTCTTTTCGAGTCCAAGTAAAATAAATAAAACGCCAAATTCCCATAATGTGGAATAGATTTGGGTTGGATGTCGTGCATTTATCGCCCATGGGAAGTCACAAGCTTTTCCAAAGCAGCAGCCAGCCAGTAAGCAACCGATTCGGCCAAGCGCATAACTTAAGCTTAGAATTGGCGCGTACAAATCAAAATAATTTGTCGGACTTTGTCCAGAATAGCGCGCGAATAAAACTCCACAAATTGCAGAGGCAATAAATCCTCCATAAAAAACGAATCCACCTTCCCAAAGAAAAAAGATATTTAAAGGATTAGATATGTAAAAATCGAAATTTTCATAAAAAATATGAAATAATCTGGCTCCAACAAACCCGGATAGCATTAATATCAAGGTCAGATCTGCAACAAAACGTAAATCTAATTTATTAGCTTCGGCTCTAGACATTGTCCATACGAAAGCCAATGTGGCAATCAATGCACTGACAATAAAAAAAGTTGGTAGAATGACTGGACCAATTGTTACCCAAGGGTACATTAAGACTCCATTTTTTTCCGTAATCTTCATGAAAGAATAAATCAATTTTTATTTTTTAGCAGTGTGTTTTTACTTTTAAACCGAATTAAATCGAAAAATTCTTACAAGACTTTAGTCGCAGAATCAAAAATATTTCTGTCGTCATATCCAGATGTTGTCATAATTTATATTATGAAACTGCACCCGGCCGAGATAGCCAAAGAGATAAAAAACTACAGCTTTTTTAAATCATTTCGAGAAGATCTTTTGTTGCAAATTTGCACGATGACCGAGTTAAAGATTTTTAGCAAGGATGAATTTCTTCTTAAAGAAAATGAAAAAAACACCAAACTTTATTTTATACGAAAAGGCTTCGCTGAAATTTTACTAGCGGGTGAAGTGGTTGCCATTTTACAGAATGCTGGTGAAGTTATGGGTGAAATGAGTGTGGTCCTTAACAAACCGGCAACTTCGACTATTCGTGCAGCTTCAAGTCTTGAATGTTGGGTTTTAGATTCTGAAAACTTTGCCCATGTGAATCCCAAAGATCTGGATCATTTTCAATCTTTGCTTTATCGCATTTATTCCATCGTACTTGCAGATCGTCTGACAAAAACCAATGAAAAGGCGCGATTTTTTGAAATAGCAAACCGGGAACTGCATCAGGCGCAAATGGCCTTGGATACGACTGGAAATAAAAAAGTATTGCTGGTGGATTCCGACCGCAAACAGCTCGTCATGGCTAAAGTCGCCGTCGGCAGCACAGGCGTAAAAATGGACACGGCCTCTGATCTGGCTACCGCCCAGACCTTGGTTGCAACCAATCCCTATGATGCGGTTATTTGTGACGAGCAATCGATCAGTCTCTTAAAGGAACTTTCTGATTCAAATAACCCCGCAAAACTGATCATGATGACTTCAAAATTTATTAAAACTAATTTGAAACATTATCGAGGCAATGAATTTGTAAATACCATTATCACTCGGGATGTCGAAGATCGACCTTTAACCATTCGAACAATGTTAACAACCCTGACTAAAATTCTGAGCCAAGATATATTTGGTCTTGAGAAATATCTTTCTTGGGGAGTTGAGGTTCAAACAAGAACCGTCAAATCTTCCATTGAAAGGGAAGAATTGAAATCTGAAATGGTCAATTACTTTCGTCATCTGGGGGTTCGTCAAACGGTTTTAGATCGTTGTAATACAGTAGCGGAAGAGTTGCTGATGAATGCAATTTATGATGCCCCAATGGACTCTAACAGAAAGTCCTTGTTTAATCATTATTCGCGAAGAACGGAAGTCAGATTGGAAACGCATTTGCAATCGCAATTTAAATATGCCTGCGATGGAATGCATTTGGCTCTGGCCGTAGTGGACCCATTTGGTGGACTTACGAAAGATATTATAATTAATTATCTGGAAAGTTGTTATGAAGGTCAGGCCGGGACTTTGAACGACGAGAAGGGTGGGGCTGGCCGAGGCCTGCATCAGATTATCGAAAACTCTGATTTAACAATTTTTAATGTTAAGAAAAATTTTCGGACTGAAGTGATTTCATTGTTCTATGTCGAGAGCAATAAAAAAGAACCACAGCCGTCATTTCATTATTTTTTCACTTGAATCATTTGAGGATTTGAATTTTTGGCTTTTCGTCCCTCAAGAAACATCATTCCAACGAGGATAATAACTCCACAAACGATGGCGGAGTCAGCGACGTTAAAGGCCGGCCAAGAGTACTTTTCTTGAAGGTGAAAATCCAAAAAATCGATAACATAACGAAAGCGTAATCGGTCAATGTAGTTGCCAATGGCGCCACCAAAAATACAGGATAAAGCAGTGACTTGCCAGCGATCATTCTCGTCAACACTTCGAAGAATAAGCAAAATAATAACAATGGCAACAGGTGGCATTAGCAAGAAAAAAATCTCGCGAAATTCGGGATGACTGTTGGCAAGAAAACCGAAAGCGGCACCAAAATTTCTTACATAGGTGATATTGAAAAAATTTCTGATTACAACTAGGGATTCGCCCAAGTGAAACTGGGTGTGAACATACAGTTTGGTAATTTGATCAAGACTTATCAAAATTCCAGAAATAATAAGTAAATAAATATATTTTTTATTCATGTCAAAGCCTCTACGCATTTGGGGCAAACGCCCGGATGTTTGGGATCTTGGCTAATCGTTGTCGCATAAACCCAGCAACGCACACATTTTTCGCCAGCTGCCTTTTCAGCATCTACTGAAAAGTTTCCCGATTTTATTTCAACTGCAGAAACAATAAAAAATTCTCGAAGATCCTTAGAAAAAGCTTGTAAAGATTTTAAGGTTTCGCCGTCCGCTGATAAAATGACCTTGGCTTCTAATGAAGCGCCAATCACTTTTTCAGCTCGAAGTACTTCAAGTTTTTTTTGAACTTCAGTGCGCACGCGCAACAGCTCAATAAAAAGTTTTTTTGCTTCTGGATTTTTCCAATCGGATTTGAGTGTGGGAAAATCAAGAAGAAAAACGCTATCGGCGTCTTTCTGTTTCATGTATTGATAACTTTCCTCACTCAAAAAAGACAAAATGGGAGCCATTATTCGAATCAAGGCCTCAGTCATTTCATGCAATACCGTTTGCGAACCTCTTCGCGGTTTCCCATCAAATTTCCAAGTGTAAAGACGATCCTTTAAAATATCCAAATAGGTTGCAGACAAGGTGACAGTGAAAAAAGTATTCAAGGCGTGATATATTTTATAGAAATCATAATTATCATAAGCTTCGGTCACTTTTTCAATGAGCTCATTGAGTTCATTCAATGCCCAGCGATCCAAAGTGGTCATGTCACTGATCTTGACTCGATCTTTATTCACATCAAAATCATTCAATGCACCCAACAAAAATCTCATGGTGTTGCGCATGCGTCGATAGGTTTCAGTGACTCGAGTTAACTCTTCAGGGCCGCAGGAAACATCTTTGCCATAATCTTCATACGCGGTCCAAAGACGAAGAATTTCAGCGCCACTTTTTGCAGCGACATCATTGGGATCAATGACATTACCCAAAGATTTACTTTGTTTTCTTCCCTGTGAATCAACAACAAAACCATGAGTCAATAAAGTCTTAAAAGGAGCGCTATCATTCGTCGCCATCGAGGTTAAGTAACTCGTGTTGAACCATCCGCGATGTTGATCACTTCCCTCAAGATAAATATCTGCAGGGAAACTCATGTCGGGATGTCGCTTTTGGACTGCGGCGTGATAAACGCCAGAGTCAAACCACACATCCAAAATATCTTTGCCATGACGAAAACCTTGCGAACCAAAGTTTGGGAATTTTTCCATATCTTTGGATTTTTGAAATTTTCCGATCACTTCATCAGGAGACGTTTGGTGATAGGCTTCAAGACCACCCTTGGTTTCGATAAGGTCAGCAATTTTCATCATGACTTCGGGATCAAGTAAGGGTTCGCTGGTTGCTTTGCAATAGTATATTGGAATCGGTACGCCCCAAATTCTTTGCCGACTCAAACACCAGTCAGGACGATTTTCCATCATGGCGTGAAAACGGGCGCGTCCCCATTCAGGGACAAAACGAATGTCAGTCATCGTTTTCAATATTTTTTTTCTAATTTCTGTTTTTTCCAAATCCATTCCCAAAAACCATTGGGGAGTAGTGCGAAAAATCAGAGGAGTTTTAGATCTCCAGCAATGAGGATAACTGTGTTCAAACTCACTGGCTTTTAATAAATGTCCTGAAGATCTTAAGAACTCAACAATTTTTGGATTGGCTTTGAAGATATTCATACCTTGAAGTTTCTCGCCGTTAGGCAAGTCCCCAGCTTCGGCAGTAAAGGCACCGGCCTCGTTCACAGGACAGAGCACAGGTAATTGATATTTAAGACCGACTTTGTAATCGTCAGCTCCATGTCCCGGTGCCGTGTGCACGCAACCCGTACCTGCATCCAGACTGACGTGCAGACCAAGAACAATCATTGAGTCCCGATTGATCCAAAGATGTTTTGCTTTAAGTCCCTCAAGATCTGCACCTTTGTATTCGCGCAAAAGGTTTAAATTCAAACCAGTTTCTTTTTCAAAAGCTTCTTTTAAACCTTTGGCGATAATTAAGTAATCATTTCCCGAATCATAAACTCCATAATCAAAATCAGGGTGCAAACAAATAGCGACATTCGCAGGAAGTGTCCATGGCGTAGTAGTCCAAATAACAAAGCTTAATTTTTTTGGAGCCAAGGCCGCACTGCCGTTACTAAAACCTAATTTTTTTGCTGTCGCGAAATCTTCGACATCAAATTTTACATAGATCGAAGGGGAACGGTGCATATGATATTCCACTTCGGCATCAGCCAGCGCCGTTTTTAATGTCCAATTCCAGTAAACCGGTTTTTCTCCGCGATAAATCAAACCTTTTTTAAAGGCGCGGGCAAACTCACGAACTTCTTCTGCTTCATAAGAAGCGGACATTGTTAGATAAGGATTTTTCCAATCGGCGATAATTCCTAAGCGACGAAATTGTTCGCCTTGAATGGCAATCCATTTCGCCGCTTCTGCTCGACAAAGACCTAATATTTCCTGATCTGTTTTAGTAATTTTTTTCTCGGACAAATCTTTCATCACTTTGTGTTCGATGGGAAGACCATGGCAATCCCAACCAGGAACAAATGGCGCCGAAAAGCCCTTCATGTTTTTGTATTTTATAATGATATCTTTCAGAGTTTTATTTAAAGCATGCCCCACATGGATAGAGCCATTGGCATAGGGAGGACCATCCGGCAAAATGAACTTGGTTTTACCTTTATTTTTTTCTAGTAAACGATGATAAATTTTCTTCTCATCCCAATTAGCAATGATCGCGGGTTCTTTTTGCGCAAGATTTCCCTTCATAGGAAATTCGGTCGTAGGTAATCGCAGGGTATTTTTATAATCCATTTATAGATATGTAGCTGATTTGATTTACGAAGTCAGGGTTTAATTCAGAGGCTATTTTTAATTCTTGCGGAACCAATTTTAATTAAAGCGCGTAAGGCTTCCATGTCACTCGATAGATTTAAATTCTCTTTGACTTCCTGAATCATAAACCAACTCTTCGAATCCAAATGAACTTGATAGGCGCTTGTATTGCTCGTTTCATTTGAATAATTCATTGCACTTGCCAGCGGCGGAAGAACTGGCGCTACCGAAGGTGCCGTAGGCATCGGAGCTGCCGGCGCCACTGGAGCTTCTAAATCACCCATCATCCCAGCAAGTTGTTTCAGTTCATTTTTGAAATTTTGGATACTTGGTCGTGACAGAGCCCCTTCACCATCCCGAGTGGTCTTAAGATAAAGACTAACCAAAATATCGGGGGTACTAGCTATTTCTTTAATATTATTTGGTTGGTTTTGTAACCAAGAATAGGCTTTCAGTAAAGTGTCTTTAGTATAAGCCTGTGGAGGTAGTGGATTCATTGTCATGAGGGTGTTGAAATTAATGGCAGACCTTCTTTTCAGTCAACTCTAAAGAAGACTTAACACGCGAAATTCCACTAACAATTTAATAAAGGAAATGACACCAGGTAAGATCTTAAGCAAAATCCTAAATAATGCCTGATAAAATTTTAAATCTTATTTTTTTTCACTTGATTTTTATTTCTTTTGTTTTTTCGACCTTGGCCAAAGCTGATCAGGAAAAAGAGGCGAAAGAGCTTAGGAAAGAAATTGTTAAAGAAATTTTAAAGACGGCTCCTGAGTTAAAGATAGGAGCCCCAGCCATTTCTGACGAACATCGAAAGCAATTAGAAGACCCTGAGCTTAGTCGTTTTATAAAAGAATTTTGCCCCCGCATGAATTATTTAACTTTAAAGACGAAATGGGAAACCAACACAAAAATCTATAATCAGCGAATGGAATTGGTAAAAAAAGATGGAGCTCAAGCGGTAAAATGGCGAACACCCAACTTAGGGCAAAACTCATTTTCGCCCTTCTCGTCGGCGCGATTTGAGGGTGTTCGATCTCAGCAAATCAGTGTTCCTTCACTGCAAAACCTTAAAGTTTTCCTCGATCAAAGATTACGTGAAATTTATCCTCATTGTGATTTTACCATGACCAGAAAGCCTCAGTTTACAGGAGATAAAATAATCCATGACCGGCGGCTTTATCTTAAAGATCTGTCTATGTCCCACCCCGAAAATGTCCTGGATTCCGAGATGATTGAGCTTAAACTTTTTGATCCCATCCAAGCGGCTGATCGCAAATCGATCGTTTTTATTAACGTCACTGCGCATGGATACAAGATTCGCTTCCAAGCTCCCGGGAAAAATATAATTAAAAGCCCAGTTAAACTTGTTTTTTCCGTTAAAATCCTAAAGTCCGGTTTTTTCTTACGAGATATGCAAGAACTCAATCCTGATTCAGGGGTGGCACTCCCCAGCTCTGAAATTCAACGGGCTCAGATGGATAGCTACGCCTTGTGAAGATCGCTTAGCTCTTTAGCTCAATAGAGCCTTGTGGGCTTGTTTACAAATAGCACCCATTCTTTTTCGTCTAGGCGCCACTTTCGGACATATTCCGCTTCGATCTCACTTAAATTCTTTGCGGCCCTCGCCCTTTAACTACTAAACAGCCAATTCATTTAGTTTTTAAAGCTAATAAAGAGTCTTTGTGTGGAGGTTTTCGTACATACCGTCGATATTTTTTGATTCGAGCTTCAAAGCGATCTCAGGTGCAAAATTTTTTTCGCGTGTTTGCGGGGCAGATAGCTCAGCGATTTGAGCAGGAGGGATTGGTGACCGATGCCCCCAAAAAACAAAAACTTTGGAAGTATCGACCCTTTACAAGAGTCATAAAAGGATGGAAAGCGTATAAAATCGTACGAAGTTACATTCAACTCAATGAACGAGAAGCTTTAGGCGTCATACCGTATCGCAAAACACGTCTTAAAGGCTTATCATCTACAGAGTGGGAATTGTTATGGACGTAAATCAATTCAATTCAAAGCGACATTGTGCTGAGTAATTCTTCCCTTTGTATTGGAGATTTAAAAATCCACTTTTTGCGGGCAATTCGATAACGCTGTTTACAAGAACATCTTCAACGGTGAGGGACATTTGATAAAATTGTCCATCGACATCCCATCGAGCATTGGCTCGAGCCGCTCCATTTTTCATTATAATATTGAGGTCTTGGCCTTTTATGTATTCAGCGACAACGGAATCTAAACTTGGAACACCGTCTATAATTTCAGCAACATTGCAATAGGATTTACTAGCCAATGAATTTGTAGACACAAGAAATAGCAATAGTGAAACAAACCATTTCATAATTTTTTCCTTAAATGACTGAAGTAGCTTTAATAAACCTAATTTTGGTGCGAAAAATCTTTCGCTACAATGCCGTACTTCTCAATTTTCCTTAACAAAGTTTTTTTAGGGATATTGGCATGCAAAGCTGTTTGATTGATTCGACCTTTGAAGGTTTTTAAAGCCTTAATAATAAATTCTTTTTCAAAGGCTTCTTTTTGCGCATTAAAATCTAAGGTAGCATTTGCAGGCCCAGGACCAGATGCAGAACCAAGGCTCTCTTCGCCTCCAGAATCCTCACCCAAGGCCGGATCGATGTCTGAATCCAGATCATCATCCGCAGAATCTAAGCCGGAATGAGCAGCAATCGCACCGTGCAAATTATTTTTAGCCTGAGCGAGTGTTTCAGCAATACTTTCAAGCTCGATAAGGTTAACCCCAACTGCAGCTAATACATTTTCAGGTAATGATCTTAAAGAGATCGCATTGGTATTTTCTAAAACGAAAGCATGTTCAATAACATTCTCAAGTTCGCGAATATTTCCCGGCCACTTGTATTTTTTTAAAACATTTAAAGCATCAGCCGAAACTCCAGTGATTCTTTTTTTGTGGGACTCGTTAAATTTTTTAACAAAAATATTTACCAGGCGTTCGATATCATCTTTTCGATCATCCAAAGCAGGCAAAAGTATAGGCACAACATTCAAGCGATAAAAAAGATCTTCGCGAAATGTTCCCACTTTAATCATTTCCTCAAGAGGTCTGTTCGTTGCAGCAATAATTCGCACGTTAGATTGAATTTCTCGATTCGAACCAACAGGTGTAAAAAGCTTTTCCTGAAGGACGCGTAAGATTTTTACTTGCATGAGTGAGGGCATATCGCCAATTTCATCTAAAAATAAAGTTCCACCTTCAGCATATTGAAATTTTCCGATTTTGCGTTGATCAGCTCCGGTGAAAGAACCTTTTTCATGACCAAAGAGCTCAGATTCAAATAAATTTTCGGGGATCGCAGAACAATTGATGGCAACAAATTTTCCATCTTTTCGGCTTGAATTGAAATGGATCGCTTTAGCGACTAATTCTTTACCAGTACCTGAAGCTCCTCGAATCAAAACCGGAGTTTCAACTTTGGCTAAGCGATGAATGATATTGAACACTTTTTGCATTTGTGAAGTGTTGCCAATGATTTTTTTCCCAGCTTCAACCAAAACCGGAGCACTGGCAGCAATATTTGAAATTAAAGTGTGAGCTGAAACTGCTTTATCAACTAAGGCTATAAGTTCATCGCCCAACACAGGCTTAGAAAGATAATTATAAGCTCCATCTTTTACTGCCTGAACAGCATCAGTTAAAGCGGCGTGAGCTGTCACCATCAGGACGATCATGCCTGGATCTTGTTCTTTTATTTTTTTTAAAGTTTCTAAGCCATTCAATCGGGGCATATCAACATCAAGGATAGCAATGTCGAATTTTTTATCTGTATGCGCACGAATTTTTTCAATAGCATTGATGCCGTCAAAAGCTTCTTCAACTTCGAAGCGACCGGTACCTAACAAGGAGTTTTTCAATGAAAAACGTAAACCCTGATCATCATCAACAACTAGAATTCGCAACATTTCAAAGCCTCCCCCGAGACAAAAAAAGCTGGTCCATAATTACAAAATATTAAGGAATCGCAGCAATCTAGGAGGATGCTACCACATTTGTGCTCAAGGGCAAAGAGACAGTAAACACAGAACCCGCTCCGGGGACCGATTCTACCTCAATTTTGCCCTTATGGAGCTCTGTAAAGTATTGAGCGAGATACAGGCCCAATCCAGAGCCTTTTATAGGAGAACTTTTTGCATTTTGACTGCGAAAAAATTTCATAAAAATGTGAGGTAAATCATCTGTGGAAATTCCCAGGCCCTGATCCTTTATTTTAATGACGACAAAGCCATTTTTTTCAAAGCTGTTTATTTTGATTTCAGTTTCGTCTGGGCTGTATTTAATGGCGTTCTCTACCAGGTTCGAAAGAATTTGGCGTATCAATTCGGGGTCCATCGGAATAGGAAATAGAGGTTCTAGCTCGCTGGTGACCTTTATTTTTTTAACCCGAGCTAAAAATTCATGTTTGCGTATAACCTCAGTTAACAAAACGTTTATATCTTTACTTTGCAGATGAAGTTGTACGCCTTGGCTTTCAATTTTAGCGTAATTTAAGATGGAATTAACGAATTTAAGTAAATCATCGCTAGATTGACGAATGGAATCAACCGCTTCTTGCTGAAGCGAGGTCAAGGTCGTTGTGCTTTTAAGCATCACTTCGGTCATTCCTTGAATTCGCGCAATCGGAGTTTTTAAATCGTGGGACATCATAGAAATAAAATTGGTTTTAAGTTCTTCCACTTGCTTCAGAAGCTGATTGCGTTGGTAATATTCCCAGCTTCGACGATTTTCGATAATCAATCGATAAGGAATGAAAAAATAATAACAAAGAAAAATGGCAATCAAGGGATGAGCCATGGAAATCCAAATTCCGAAGGGCCAAAATAGGAAAAAAGAAAATAAGGAATATAGCCCGCCGGTGAAAGCAATGACCATGAGTCCACGGGCAGGACGCATCGAAAAAACCACATGGACGGTGATGATGGAAATCAACATTGTAAATAATAAATTCCAAATTTCATTGGATTTTCGAGAAGCATTATTTAAAATTAATGTATCAATCATGTTCGCATGCATTTCTGCTGTGGTCATAGCGACAACGTCACGCGAATAGGGTGTAAGAATATATTCTTCTTCACTCAATGCTAAATGCCGACCAAGAATGATAATTTTATCTTTAAATTTTTCCATGGGCACTTGGCCGCTCAGGACGTCTGCAAAACTAAAGGTCGGATAGGCGCCAGTGGGACGAAAATTAATATAAGTCTGTTCCGAATCAAAAAAATCAAAAAGTCCTCTAATTTTTTTGCGATCAATAATTTCAGGATTAATCTGACTTGCAAGAAAAGGATGAACCATAATTTGATCTTGGTAACTCACCAATAATCTTCTCGTGACATTGTCTTTTGCGAAATTGGCGCGATCAGAAGATTTTGGACCGCTGAAAAGTTTTATTTTTTCCAGCGGAGGACTAAATTTTAATTTCCCTTTTTCTCCACGCATTTCCAAGGCATCGGTGATGACAAAAAACTGAGCAAAAGCTTCGGTCGCTGCGGCAAATTTCTTTGCTTCTTGTGAAGTTCCTTTCAGTTCAGGAACTTTGAGATCATAAAGTAAAGCTCTGGGTTGAGTGGATTCAAGTTTTTGTAAAAATTCGGCGTGCTGCAAGAAGCTCGGCGGGCCTTTTAATTTTTCGACGGTTGCGGGGTCAATCATGATCAAGACAACATTTCCAGAACTCGAGGGAGCCGGCCTTAATCGTACACGCAGATCGTAAAAATAGGATTCAAGATAATCCAATTTGACTTGAGAAATGAAAGTGGCCAAGGCCAAGGCCAACCCCACTCGCAGTGACAACACCGTATATCGCTTAATCGTTTGTCTTTTGGAGGGCTCTTTGAGCGAGGGGGGGAGTGCCATCAATAATTATTCATTAGCGAATTGGAATGCAGCCTTCGCCCGGGCCTTTTGCAGAAAGATTCGGCTTTTCAGTTTTTTGCGGCTTCGTTTTTTTGATATGACTTTTTTTATTCATATTTTTTCCCATTTTATACCTCGTTGTTTTGAGAGGCCTCACGGCTTCTCTTATAATACATTATTGATAAAGAAACCAGAAATCTTGTGCGTTCGCAAAATTCGGGGTCTTTGGTGTGCTTATTGCCTGTTTTTCCGTGATGAATGAACATACAGCCACCACCACAAAGAAAACGTGCCCAGCAGGTTCCACAGTTATTTTTTTCGACCAAGGACTCTTTTAAGGCCGCAAACTTGCTCATGTCCAATTGGGTGCCATCCCCCATCTGCTCACTAGCTTGGCCGACAGTCCATGGGCAACTGTAGAGCCGATTGCGCGCATCCACTATCAACAGACTTTTCCCAGATCCACAGTGATTTTCCACTCGTTGCTGAGCATCCAGAAGTTTAAAGTTCTGATTGAAATTAGAGATTTTACGAAGTTCTTTTTCTTGTCCTAAATTCCAAGCCTTATTGGCGATTAAGGACATTTTTTTCATGTATTCTTGGTTGAGTTGATCGTTATGTTCATTAACGGCATAAGTAAATTCAAACCAATCAACGCCTAAGCTTAAATAAAACTCGTAAGCTTTTTCAATTTCCATATTATTTTGATCAAAAACCCCATGAAGTCCAATTGAACCCAGCTGTTCTTTATTTTTAAGAAGAATTTGAAGGCCTTCAGTAATTTTTCCTGTAATCGGCTGCTTATTTTTCTGAGGACGTACTCGATCATTAATTTCTGCAGGACCATCAATGCTAATAACGATATTGCATTTAATCAATTTTAAGGCCGCCAAAACTTTTTCGTTAATGATGGTGCCATTGGTAGTCACTTTGAATGAAACAGGAATATTTTTTTCACGGCCGATTTCCATAGCGTATTCGCCAATCATTTGAATGGCTTCAGGATAAAGTAAAGGTTCGCCGCCTAAAAAGCTGATATGAAAACTTTGTCCTTCAGTCAGTTTTTCCATGAAAAATTTAACTTGAGGTAAAGTTTTTTCTATCGAGATTTTTTTTACAGGATCGCCGTAAGTTCCATCTCCACCAGCAGCGCAGTAAGTGCAATGCAGATTGCAAATTTGTGTGACATTGATCGTAAGATTTCGAATACCAAATTCGACGGCGCCGGATTTAACTTCTGGATTTTCTTCTTTTAACCATTCTTCAGCTGCTTGTAAAACTTCGTTATTTTCAGTCGAATTTCCTATTTCTATTGGCAATGAGGATCTTAAATTGCTCGGGACAAGGTGATTCCAAAGTTCTTCAGAAATCTCAGCAACTTCCAAATTTTTTGCATGAAACGCCGTCGGCGCTTCGACACCTGATCGGAAGGCAACAATATCTTTGTAACGACGTAATTCCAAAATTCTTTCCTTACTCATTTTTATGTTTCAGCTGTTGTCCTGAAAATTCCTCGCAAGATAGGTTCCCAAGTTGCCTAACTTTTGTTTAGTTTCTGCAAAAAATGATCCATAAAAATTTCCGAAGATTAAAAAATAACTTAATTATTTCATATAGTTACGATATCGCCACTGGGGCCTTTTCGCACCATAACATCTTTAAATCTATGATCCCTTGAAAAATCTTCGCGTGAGGTCAAAAACTATGCAGTTTTACTCAAAAAAAGCCGATCAAATTTCATGGTGAAATATTTACGACTTTTAGTCATTTTGTTCATGGGAATGAGCTTACAGTCTTGTCGAGATGCCTTATCAGATCCATCGAATAACATGTCCAGCGTAGGTAAAGCTGTCGAAGAGCCTTGTGGCTTTGTGCAAAACTCTTATGGGGCACGAGTTTCTTGGAAAAAAAATATTCCAGTCACTGTAGAGGTCGACCCTGAGTTTTCCGCAGAATTTTTCAATGCGGCCACATTAGCTGCCGATCAATGGAATACTTCAGCTGGAAAAAAACTAATCGAACTTGAAAAAGTTTCTTTTGATAAATTGAATGATCCAGGTCGAGATCAAACATCTCGACTTTATTGGCGAACAGATTGGCCAAAAGAGAATAGCAATCAACAGGCGCTAACGGTTTTATTTTTTAGTGCAAATGAAATTAGGGAAGCTGACGTTAAAGTAAACGCAAAAGATTTTAATTTTTATGCAACTGCGCCCAACTCAAATCGTGAAATTCATATGAAAAGTTTATTAGTCCATGAGTTTGGACATTTGTTGGGACTTCGCCATTCGTCGGCTTGGCCAACAGTGATGTGGGCAACACTTGCCCCCACCACCGTTCGTGAAACGATTTCAGAAAAGGACCTTGCGTCCTTGAAATGTGAGTACTAAGTGGTAAAAATTAAATTCAGTAAAAGAAAATTAGTTTTCCTTATTGGAATTTTAGGCTGCTCACTTTTAACGATGTTTATGTTTTTAATGAACAGCGAGCTTAATCGACATGGACGCAACATTGCCAGTGAAGAAATTGATGAAATTCCTCTTGAAGTTGAATTTGATTTAACGAATTTCGAAGGGGTTACTTTAAATAAAAGAATTAAGTATCGTCTCTTTGAGCATGCAAAATGGATTTCTGATGAAAATACACATGGTTTAATTCTGGGGAACGTGAAATTTAAAGATGCTAAAGATAAAACGGTCACTTTGTGCGAAGCTTATCCAACGATTGAATTAACTTTCCAAGCTGAAGGGGTTGCCGTCGCCGGTGAAACTCCAAAGATTATTTTGCGAACTCCCTGCAGTTCAGAAGTTGATTCGCCATTTTTAAATACAATAACACTTCCATGGAAGCGAATTAAAAGTCTAAAGCCAAATGAAAAAAATTATAAAGAAGGCAGTATCACTTTGTTTTTTCGTTCTTTAGATGAGTTTTGGCCTTTGGAGTGGTCTTTGTTTGAAATTAAACTATATCCAAGTGATGTAAAAAATCCGTTTATAACTACCGGTTATGATGTGGCCGCTATTCGCAATGAGCCCCTCAACTTTTTCTTATTGCCAAGAAAAAGTTGGCGATGATTTATGAGTACGACCAAAGTCATTTATACCATTAATAAAAAAACCACAGAAATTGAACTCGAGTCCGGACGGACACTTTTAGATGGCGCTTTGATAAATAAATTGGATCCTCCTTTTTCATGTTTAGAAGGAGTTTGTGCGAGCTGCGAAGCACTTGTTAAAGAAGGTGAAGTGGAAGAGCGAGTAAAAACTTGCCAAACTTTCCCAAAGTCCAGTTTTGTGACCGTGAATTATGATCTCGACTAAACCTCAAAAAATAAGAATTGCGAAGTTCAGTTCCCTACGAGATTCTGTAGGCCTATGTCTCTAAGCATCAAGTACTGGGGAGTAAGAGGCTCTCTGCCATCATCGAAGACACCGCAAGGTTGGGGCGCTCATATTGAAGGGGTGCTCAAGCACTTTTTTAATTCCGGTTTCAAGGAAGCTTCTCAAATTCAAAAATTTCTTCAGACATATGAAGTTCCCACCTTAGGTGGTTATGGAACGGCCACAACTTGTGCTGAGGTTTATTCATCAAAGCAGCAAATCATTATTGATGGCGGTAGCGGGATTCGAATTTTGAGTGAAAAAATGATGAGTGGAACAACCCACAATTCCACGCGCGGACCCTTTCATATTTTTATGACTCACTTTCATTGGGATCACATGATCGGATTGCCTTTTTTTACTCCTCATTTTATGCCAGGAACCAATATCCATTACTACGGAGTGCAAAAGGATTTAGAAAAACTCATTCGTGGAATTTTTCAAAAACCCTATTTTCCGGTTCCTTATGAAGCTTTGGCTGCAAAAGTTCATTTCCATGTTTTAGAGCCCTACAAGCCAATCATGATAGGTGACTTGTCCATTACACCTTATCAGTTGGATCATCCCGATCCTTGTTGGGGCTACAAAATTTCTTGCCAAGATAAAACTTATTCTCACTGTGTTGATACCGAGGGAACTCGGGTGAGTCGCGAGGAATTGGGTCCTGATTTGCCGCTCTATCAAGGAGTGGATCTGATGTATTTTGATGCGCAATACACTTTTCCTGAACTTGCTGAAAAAGCAAATTGGGGGCATAGCGCAGCCCAAATCGGTCTGGACATTGCTTTCCGCGAGGGAATTAAGCAGATCATTTTTGCTCATCACGATCCAGGTGCGACTATTCAGCAAATTCACGATATTCAAAAACAGACAATGGAGTATTATAACTGGCGTTTGCAACATGCTCAGCAGAGTAATGAAAGTATTGGGGAAGTTAAGTGGAGCTTTGCTTACGATGGCCTTGAAGTTAAGTTATAAGCGGGGGAGCCTATCCCAAGTTTTCTGACTTTGGATCGGAAATATCAGTTTATGTGATCATGGGGCCATAAAAAAACAAAGCCCTGTCTTGGCCGACAGAGCTTTGCTGAAGCGCTAAAGGAATATTCTCAAGTGTTATTTGATCATTGCTGGAAGCTCATCAACAAATACCTTTTGGCCTTCAATAACGTTAACAATCTCCCATGCTCTCTTGTAGTCACCACCTATAAGCTGGTTATAGTCATGATCAAGCCATGCTATGAGTTCTTGTCGATTGAGTTCAGTATAAATCATCTTTTGCAAAGCCATTAAATGGAGATGAGCAAGAACTTGAGGACTTTCCTTCTTATATTTCTTAAGTAACAAGGATTTATTCGCATCAAAATTTGATGCCAAATAGCGATGAAGGAGTTCGTGAAAGACAACGTCAGAAAATCCATACATCGGTTCATGACCACCAAGAGACACGAGCCACCTTTTAAGTGGGATGATAATTGGATCGCTAACGCCAGGTACGTTGCAACTCGTAAGGGTTACTGACTCTTCACTTCTTTTGAATCCTCGGCCAACTTTTAATAGTAGTACTTTAAAAAAATCAGGTGAATTTTTTTCCCAGACGGAGATAAATTCGTTAATTTTTTTTGAACCTTCCATTTTTGCCGGCGAAGGAATGGTCTGTTTCGATAGGCCCTCACAGACCTGGTCAAATAAAATTCCATAGGAAAAATAAATTCGTGGAATTTGGTTCGGCATATATGCGTAGGTGGTTGTTGCGCAGCCCGTGGTTAGAAATAGAAGAAAAATGACAACCGTTTTCATTGGACTGAGATAGCAGACAAGTTTTCATCGGTCAGCAAATTAATGATCTTAGCGGCTACTTGTAAATATAGAGCACTGGCTTTTGAGGTAGTCTCACGCCTAGCTTCAAATAGGTCGTTTTTAAGGGCATTTCGGGTGTTGGCCCAGTTTAACTCTGTATGATCGCATTGGGTTAAGCCGTTTCTCATCAACTAGCGGTGAAACCTGACGGCCCAATTATAAAACTGGAAAAGCTCTTTGATATATATCATGCATATGATATGCTCTTATTGTGGTTACAGTAATTAAACTAAGAAATTTGAAGTTCAAGGTTAATGCAAATGACCATCAGCCCCCTCATGTTCACATAGAAGGCGCTGGATCGTCAATAAGGGTTAACTTGCTCACAATGGAAATCATGGATGGCAATACGGGCTTTTCAGAGTCGTTAGTTAGGCAAATAATTGAATACGTATTAGATAACAGAGAAATTTTATTGGAAAAATGGGTGGAATATCATGAAAAATAAAAAGATTAAATACGGCAAAATCAACTTAAGCCCAGACGAGTTTAGGGACGAAAATGCGCTTATCAGAATCTCAATGATGATTCCTATGAACACATACAAAGAATTAAAAAAACTAAGCCTTACGGACGAATATAGCGGCAAGTATCAGGTCTTAATTCGAGACATACTTATTAACTATGCAGAAAAAGGCCCTAAAGGAAAAAAGAAGAGCATTGCCTGAATAAAATTAAAGTATTTTAGTTTAGTGTCTGTACCCATGAGAGTTCAACGAGTGCTCGATCCATTTTGGAAAATGAAATCTTCATAGGGGCTTATTAGAATCGTGGTTCAGAGCCTTTTTTGAAGATCAGTTCGACCGGAGAATTATCTTCAGCTTCTTTTTCGGCGCCGATTTTTTGGAGATTTTCGGGGGACAGGGTTACTTTCACTGTATTTTCAGGCCAGCTGAAGTCTTCCGGTGGATAAATTGTGGAGACCTTTTTCATAAATTGAGTCCATATCGGCGCGGCGCCACTTCCCCCAGTAAGTTTGGTGGGAAGATTGTTATCATAGCCCACCCAAACCAGAGTTGTAATGAATGGCGTAAAACCGACAAACCAAGCGTCTTTGTTATCATTTGTTGTTCCGGTTTTTCCAGCTGCGGGTTGGGTGAATCCGCTTAAACTTACCGAGCGCGCTGTTCCTGTCAGTAAAGTTTGTTTCATCATACCCAGCAACACAGCGGTGTCTACGGGATCGTAGGCTTGAGTTAATTCAGGAAAATTTTCAAAGACAACTTTTCCATCGGAATCCATCACTTTTCGAATAAAACTGAGTTTTGGTTTTTGTCCGAAATTTCCAATGGTCATATAAGCTTGCAAAACTTCTTTTGGATACATTTCAAAAGAACCAAGAACTAAAGATGGAAGTGCTTTCATTTCTGATTGAAGTCCGAAGGCATTGGCGGTGAGTATAATCTTATCCAAACCAATTTTCAGTCCCAAAGAAGCCGTCGAAGCGTTCAAACTATTTTTTAAAGCATAAAATAAAGGTACAGTTCCATAATATTTTTTTCCATAGTTTTCCGGAGACCAATGTTGTCCTTCGTAACTTACCTGAAATTTTGTATCATCCAGTAAACTGATTGGCGTGTAAGCTTTATTTTCATTTTCCATTTGTGAAAGTGCAGTCAAATAGACAAAGGGCTTCATAATCGAACCCACCTGACGGTGGCTATCGACGGCGCGATTAAATTGGGTCATTTTAAAGGAGCGGCCGCCAACGGCAACACTGACCAAGCCGGTTTCAGGATCTCCTGAAAGAACCACGCCCTCGAGGGTCTGACCTTTTTCTTTTTTTTCTTTTAAATATTTATTAGTTTTTTCCAGATTATTTAAATGAGACTGAAGAGCCTGCTGAGCTTCTTGCTGAGCTTCAAGATCCAAGCTGGTGTAAATCTTTGCTCCTTCTATAGATATGCTGAGCTCCTGAAGTTGTTTTCGAGCCGCATCGATGAAGTAGGGGGCAGTTTCTGCGGCCTTAGCTGCAGGCTTTATTGGCAAGGGATCTTTAAGTGCGGAATTGTATTCGGATTCGGATATCAGCTTAAGCGTTTTCATTTTTTCAAGAACCAGATTGCGACGAGCTAGGGATTTTTCAGGCTTGCGGAAAGGATCGTACACGCCAGGACCGTTCAAAACGGCGGCCAGAGTGGCGCACTCGGACAGCTGCAACTCAGAAATATTTTTCTGAAAATAATATTGAGCAGATGCGGGAAAACCGATCACTTGAAAGACACCACTTTGTCCCATGTAAATAATATTAACGTACATTTCAAGTATTTGATCTTTGCTGAATTTTGATTCCAATAAAATTGCCAGGAAGAGTTCGTTGATTTTCCTTCGATAGGTTTGCTCACTTGATAAAAAATAATTCTTTACCAACTGTTGAGTGATTGTGCTGCCACCTTGTTTTTTGCCACCGGTAATGTTTTTGAATAAGGCACGGGCCAAGCCGGTAAAACTGAAACCACCATGCTCAAGAAATTGGTTGTCTTCGATCGCCATAACGGCATTCAGGCAAGATGGGGGAATTTGACTGATGTTCACAGCTTCCTGCATAACTGGGCTATTGCCTATATACTGAGCGAGCAAGGGAGCATCCAAAGAAACTTGCACGCCGGGGTGCGCGGGAATTCCAAGATAGACGTTAAGAATGTTTTTATTTTCATTAAAAAGAATCCATTGCACGTTTTTGTCTGAAGTCTCGTCAGTTGGAGTTTCCAGCTTCGAGCTTCCTTCGCTTTTTCTAGAAAAACCCAAGCAACCACTGGTTATCTCTGGGATCTCCGCTTGCATTCGGGTAGCACATTCTTCAGCGCTTCCAATCAAGTAATCTCCGGGAAGTAATCGTTGATGAACATTTCGACTGCGGTAGTTTCTTTTAACAAGAAGTTCCTCGATCGCTTCCCGAGAATAGAGCATTTTGGATTTAAAACTTAAAGGCGCAGCAAAATACTCTGTCGGAAGGATATATTTTTTAGCCTCGAGCTTTTCAGACAGCTCCTTATCAAAACTAAAAAATAGCAATAGCAGGACGATGATCATCAGCGTCAGAACTGTTGTAAACACGAGTAAAATGGTCTTTAATCGTTTTCGAAGCATAAGCCTATCCTAGTTGAAGAGGACATTTTTCACAATGAAATTGACTCAACTTCAAATTGAAGTGATCGCCCATAAAGTTCTTGAGCATTGGAAAAAACAGAATCTGATCACTTTCAAAGTTGATGAGAAGAAAGTTTTTATCAAAATGATCGATGTCATTAAAAAAGATCTGCAAAAAGAACAAGATCTTGAGCACGAAGTGCATCGCATGCTCGATCAGCTCGAAAGAACCAACCCTGGCGAGTTTGAACGATATAAGATGTATCCCATTCTCAAAAAGAAAATAGCTAAAGACAAGAAGGTTATCCTGTGATTATTTCTGAAGATCGGCAAACTCATTGGGCACATTTGTTGACAGATGGTGTATGGGGCGAAGATATCGCCGATTTTACCGATGACGATCATGCTTTGCGCGCCGCCAAAAGAGCCATCGCTGAATTTGTTGCTGAAGAGCAAGAAATTGATCAAAAAGCTCGAGATAAAGTGGCTTCGCTGAAACGCAATGTTTTAGAAAACACTCCTGAGTGGGATATTATGTACAAAAAATATTATGAAGAAGAAAGAGGCAAGCGTGGCCAAAAGTAAAAAAGCTGTTAAAAAGTCAGCTTCTAAGAAAAAAGCACCTTTGAAAAAGAAGGCGCTTCAAAAGCCCACAAAAAAAATAATTGCAAAAAAAACGGCAATTAAAAATGTAAAGGCAAAAACCTCTGCAAAGCCACAAATGAAGTCCACTTCCCAACCGGTTATTAAAACGAAACCTCAAGTTAAATGGTCCGAGTTCTTAACACCACTTGACGACAGATTGATCGTGCAAATGAGTGAACAAGAGCGAAAAACTGCGGGTGGACTCTATATTCCAGATACGGCGGCTGATATTTCTGGAAATAGACAAGGCGTTGCTGTTTCCGTGGGGCGCGGGCATCGCGATCCTCAGGGTCGGATTAGATCTATGGATGTGAAATTAGGGGACAAAGTGGTCTTTCCCGAGTATGCAGGATCGAAAATTGAATTATTAGGTGAAACATTGGTGTTGCTTCGTGAAAGCGAAGTGATGGGTATTTTGACTTCTTAAGGAAACAAGATTGATTATGAAAACAAATTTATTTTTTAAACTTTTTATTAGCGCACTTACAATTTTCGGAGCGAGCCATTCGTATGCGGTGGCCATGGATTTTACTGGCATCTATCGTTTTGAGTGGATGGAGTTGGATCGGCCAAGTCTTTCTGATCCTTATCAGCGCAAAGCCTATGGATTAAACTATTTAGGTTTAAATGGAAAAATCATCGCTTCTGATGGCATCAATATTCACACTCGATTTGATATTCTTTCGAATTCAGATCCTGCTTACCAAAATACTCAATTTGGACAGCAATGGGGCTCAGGGAATACCAATGCTTCTACTTATCCAGCGAATTCGAACGCAACTTCTAAATCGCCTGAGTCGCAATTTTTAAAAGTCAGTCAGCTTTATTTGAATGTCAGTCAGGAATACGCTTCTATTATTGTGGGACGAGCACCTTTTCATTTTGGTTTAGGTATTAACTACAATGCGGGACTGGATCCTTTTGATCATTACTCGACGGTTATGGATATGGTTGCCGTTAAATTTTTAATTGATAACGTAAAATACATGCCGATGATTGCGCAAGTTTATGATCCTTCGATTTCGCAAGGTGGATTGCTGCAATCGCAATCTTTTTTAGTCGAGTACGAGAGTCCTGATAATGGAAATTTAATCGGTGTGATGCTTGAAAGAAAAAAAGGCAGCTCCGGCGTAAATGATATTCCAGTGAATACCGGAGTTGCTCCGTTTAATAATCCCAACGGAATTAGTGCAGATTCCGGAACGGATCGCAGTGACATTGCATTGCAAAGAACAAGTTTTGTTCTGGGCAAAGAGTGGGAGCCCTTCGGATTTAAACTCGAAGCAGGTTTCGTCACCGGTGACCTTGGTATTCAAAAAGCCAGTCAAGGACTTCATTGGAATGCTTACGGTATTGCCACCGAAATGTATTTTCCACGACCCCAATCCAAATGGGATTGGAGACTTCATATGGGATTTGCCACAGGTGACAATCCCGATACCGCTGATTACGAAAGTTTTCATTTTGATCGCAATTACGACGTCGCCTTTTTGCTCTTCAATCATCGTTTAGGTTCTGGTTCTTATGATTTGTTAAGGACGGGATTGATCAGGGACCAATACAATCCTTCGGGGGGAGTGCGGAAATCCATAGCGGAATCATTGGATGATGAAGCCATAAGCAATACGCTTTATGTATCGCCGCGAGTAAAATATATTTGGAATGATAAATTAGATCTTGTTAACACCATTACTTTTGCAAACCTCGTAGCAAACCCTCTATCTGGGGTGAATGTTAATAAGTCTCTTGGCTTTGAGTGGGATGTTAAGTTGGTTTATCGACCTCGCGAAAAAGTACAATGGGTCAATGAAATCGGTTTCTTATTTCCGGGAAGTGCATTTAAAGTTGATTCAATCACTGACTCGGGAAAAAACTTTACTTATGGATTTTCATCGAAAGCCGTCATCAGCTTTTAATTCTTGATTGCAACTTGTACGACAGCTTGATGAGTAACTTGACAAAATCTTTTGGCGGTAATCAGAGCCTGGGGGTGTAGGCCCCCAGGCATTTTCGTTTTTCCTAGAGTGCGTTCTTACTTTTAAAATCTACTGCGAAATTCAAATTTTAGTGGATTTCAGCGTTGCTCGTCGGCGTTATAGCTCTGCTATAACTTCTCCTCGCGCCTTGAACTCCACTAAAATTTGAATTTCTCGTTACGATTTTAAAAGTAAGAACGCACTCTAGGAAAAAGATCGGGGAGGGGGAATGGAGGAAACGGGAGCGGGGAACGGGCAGGAGCGGGAATGCCAAAACGGGCTCGTCGTGAGCCCGTGGAGGAAAGCATTTAGATAAATAATATTTTGTTTATAATCCGCGAGATCGAAGTCCGCGGCCGCCGAATTGAGTGGCGTTGATTTGAGGAAAGAATCCATCGTTTGTTAGTATACTTGGTCTGTCATTGAAGAAACCGTCATTGTAACGGTCATTACCAAGAAGAGATCTTCGTCCACCAAAGTAAGAGGTTTGTCCTCCGCGATTAGCGGTGGTGAAAAGTCCACTGCCACCGCCTTGAATACCGCGTAGACCTTGGCGTCGAAGGCCACGGCCGTTGCTGTACCTTGAGTCACTAAAAAAACCGCGATCATATCTGTCGTAGTTAAGATCATCGAGGCCTTGGCGGATGCCTCGTCCATTTCGTAGTCCAAGTGAATTAATTGCAGATGTTCGATAATTCCAGCTATCAAGGTCAAGAAGTCCTGTGTTCAACAGCATATCTGCTCTTCGCGGATCCATACTACCGATATCAGCAATTCGATTTAAAATGCCATTGCTGTAGTTGCCAACAGAGTTGTAGATGTTACTAGCATATCGAGAATCAATCAGACTGTTGTTTACTGCAGCAACTAGTCCCGATCTATTTGCGGTAGGCAAAATGCTTGTCATCAGTTGTAACTGATTAAGGGCCGCGTTTTCTGCGTAAGGAGCATCAATTGCACTTGAGTGGTGATAATTATTTATCTCTGTCGCTTTTTCAGCGATAGCACGGATGCTGACGCTGGCAACTCGTTCACGAATGTAAGAGTATTCTTCACGAACTTCTTCTTGCATCTCTTTTATTTTTTCTGAAAGAGAAGTCAATTTTTCTCGGTAATCGGTCAATCCACTGGAAGGCCACACTGAATAATCAGCGGTGGAAGAGTTCAATTCATTTTTAAGTGCAGTTTTAATTTGTTTATCAAAAAACTCGGTTACATCTGATTTTTCATAAGTGATTTTTGTATTTTTGAGAAGTTTAGTTAAGCCATCGATGTTGCACTCAAGGCGATCTGTTTTAGTTTTCTTGTCACAAGTTAATTTAAGTTTATCAAAATCTTCCTTGTGATTCGTTTCTTCGACCTTTGCAACAACAGCAGCTGGAGTAGCTACAACTGCAGCAACTGGCTGAACTTCAGCGTTCTTAGCGGCAACAACTGGTGCTTCAGCTTGTGGGGTGCATTTTGAAAAACCTGCGGCATCAAAGGCATTCGCAAGTTCTGCCAAACTGCTATTAAAGTTAACATCTAACAAAGCCACATTTTGAACACAATTCCCAGTAGGACACTGATTGCTTTGAACGGCTTTGCAAGCCGCGTAAGTTATCTTGGTTTTACCATCGGATGAAGATTGAACACTAACGTCTATATATTCACCATCGCGTTTAAGAGCAACTTGTTTAGACGATGTCGTCCCTGCACTTGCTTCAGTTTGTTTTACATCTTTAGGAGTTGCGGAACTCAATTGAGTCACGCCTTCAATCTTAGGACCTTTGGCTAACATCACCGGTTCGAGTTGTTGTTCGGTAGCTCCTAATTGAGCATAGTCTGGTCCCGATTTTGGTGAAAAGTGCACCGAGAGATTAAATCCCAAGGCGATAAGTAGACCTGTAGTTAATGCCCACTTTTGTTGTCGATCTGTGAATTTCATAAATCCTCCTATTAAAGCAGACCTCCGGCCTGCGGCTTCAAACCTAATTAATGCCACAAGTGGTCCACAACAGCGTCTTAGCTTAAATAATCCTATCTATATGAAATTACATAATTAAAGCAAATCTACTTGGTCTTGTTTCACATTGAGAATCTGTCGAAATTCTAGTGTCTCGTATTGAGAATGAAAAAAGTCCAGGTGATTTCAGGGGATTAGCTATGATAGAAGGCTCAAGTTAGAAAAGCGTGTAAAGGACTAAATTTGGCGAAATTTTCATTTAAAAAGAGCCTTCCGGCCCCCGAAATCAGTGAAAATCAGTGGCAGGACTGGACCTGGCAGCTACGTAATTCGCTTAAATCGCAGCAAGATTTTCAGAAGTATTTTGTACTTTCGGAAAGTGAAAAGGCAGGTTTTGCGGCTGGTAAAGAGATTTTCAATATTCGCACGACGCCCTATTATGCATCCCTTGCTGGTTCCCATGAGCATGATCCTTTACGACGAATTTTTATGCCTCGCCAAGAAGAGCTTGAGCTTGGAAATCAGCAAATGCTGGATCCTTTGGGGGAAAAACGCAATCAAGCGACATCGCGATTAATTCATCGTTATTCTGATCGCGTACTTTTTTTAATCACGGATATTTGTAGCGTTTACTGTCGTTTTTGCACACGAAAACATTTTACTGGCGCAGACCAAGCGATGATTAAAACCGAAGAGTATAATCAATCATTGGAATACATTCGAGCCCGACCCGGCATTCGTGAAGTGATTTTATCGGGGGGGGATCCGCTGACTTTATCGGACGCGCATTTGGATCGGGTGCTTTTTGATTTAAGACAAATTTCACATATAGAGATTATTCGCATTGGTTCTCGTATTCCTGTCGTCGCCCCTCAGCGAATAACGGAAGATTTAAGTCAGCTTCTTAGAAAATACAAACCCGTGTTTTTAATGACTCATTTTAATCATCCCCGAGAAATTACCGAAGAAGCGGCAATCGCTATCGAAACCTTAGTGGATCATGGAAATCCGGTGATGAATCAAATGGTGCTTCTGAACGGAGTAAATAATCACGCCGCCATAGTGCAAGCGCTATCGCGAAGATTATTATTTCTGCGAGCAAAACCCTATTATATGTTTCAATGTGATCCTTCGATCGGTACGGATCACCTGCGAAATTCAATCGAAGATTCCTTGTCCATTCAAAAAGAACTTTGGGGACATTTATCAGGATTAGCGATGCCAAACTATGCAGTGGATATTCCCAATGGTGGTGGCAAAACAGTGCTCACTCCTAATTTTCAACTATCTACAGATTTAGAAAATGAATCGCAAGGCGTGACAAGATCTTACCGTGGTTGGGATGGTATCGAGGCCGATTATGTCAGCCCCGACTTAGAAAAAATTATAAAACCTTTAGATTACGAAGATTATCTTGATGAGTGGAATGAAATTAAAACATCGCGCCAAGAGCGATGACCGCGATACCTTTAAAATCTCCAGTTTGATTAGACATTTTGAGTCCACCCATCAGTTTCATGCGAGTTTTGTCGGGAATAATTTGCGCAGCTAAAAGAAATTCAAATGATGATTTAGCATCAACATCGGTGAAATCTTTTTCTTGGCCAAAGGCAATCCCCGGAGCAATTAACATATTTGTTTTTGCACTGATATCATTTCTGTACCATGCCATTCCTAAACTGTAAGAAGTGCGGTCGACAGTCAGCTCGGTATTTGAAAGCTTTGGACGTTTTTCCTTAGCCGAAGCGAAAGAAGCCGAAAAAAAACCAGATCTTTTTGGCGTAGAAAAAAACTCAATTGTCACATTTCCATTCCCTTTAACCAGCTCGGCAATATTGCTGGTCATAGCGGCAGAATAATAGGGTTTCTCCGTTGTAGAAATCGAGGTTACATCTGGTTGAGCCCAAGCAAATGGGCTCAAGATGGTAATAGATAGAGCTAATAAAGATTTAGACATTCACACACTCGCTTAAAAGAATAAAGAAAGGTTAAGAAAATAAATGCTGAAAGTCATATCTTGGCTACCGATTTTCCAAATGCGTGCTTCTGGAGAATAAGTAATTTGGTTCCAAAGAGGAATTCTTTTTCCACCACCTGCAAAAAATCCAAATTTGCTTTCATCTTTGCCAGTGTCGTTGATCGTATTAAAAAGTCCCAGCCCACCTTTAACATAATAAGTGTCTTTTAAAATTGAAGTTAAATTGTAAACGCCAAATCCAGCAATCTGAAAGTAACTTCTGGAAACCGCTCCACCGCTGTTATTATAAAATGAAAGTTCAGCTCCACCTTGAATATTATTTTTAATTAATTTTGCGATGGAAAGTTTGGCTTCTAAAGCGGAAATTGAGGTGGAACCGGATTTGCTTGTTTCGTATTGCCCACCGGAAAGCGAACTTTGAATTTCATACATCTCTTCGCTGCTCCATGAATTCATCATAGGAGTGGCTGGTGCTGGAGCCGAAGTTCTTACAGGAGCAGAAGCCTTGCTTGACGGCCTAGCTAAAGTGGCTTGAGTAAAAAAAGTGACTGTTAATAAAGCCATCCATCCGCTGATAAAAAACCCTTGAAATCTTCCCATAACATTGCTCCTTCAAATTGTTAAAAAAATACAATATCTATACCTTCTCTAATCTTGCGTATTTGACAACAAATTTTTTGATAGTTTGATCCGCAAAAAGGATGCTGACCTTCAATTGTTCGCCCTCACCCTCGGTGGAAAAGACCGATCCCACGCCAAATGTGGGATGTCGCACTTGCGTGCCTTTGGCATATTGCGAAGAAGAAACACTTCGCTCTTCATCTTCGGGAAATCTTTGAACTTCGTTTTCAAAATTGCTGTGAAATGAGGCTTTATTGTTGTATTGGCCAAAGCCATAATCTGTTGTGTCGCGACTCGAATGGCGTTGGAAAAACCCACCACTTTCAACACTGGTCTTAAACTCAGAAAGTTCTTTAGGAATTTCTTTGATGAATCTTGAGGGAGGATTCATTTGTTCTTGACCCCAAACTCGACGCATCCGCGTGTAAGTCAGCCACAAATTTTCTCGGGCTCGGGTCATTCCGACATAAGCTAGGCGCCGTTCTTCTTCCAGATCCTCTTCGTTGCTGCCTTCTTCAAAACTACGGCTAGGAAAGAGATTTTCTTCCATTCCAACTATAAAAACATTGGGATACTCCAAACCTTTTGAAATATGAAGAGTCATCAGCGTTACTGAATTGAGATTGTCATCCAGATTATCGGCTTCAGATACCAGAGCCATTTCTTCCAAGAAACTTTGCAAAGTGCCCTCGTCGCCGCGTTCTTTAACGAACTGGGAAATAGCATTGTCTAATTCTTCTAAGTTTTGAATGCGCGCCTGAGCTTCAGGGGATTCATCTTTTTTCAGTGCAACTAAATAGCCACTTCGCTCGAGAACAATATGATAAAAATCGTGAATCTTAAATTCAAGAGCACTACTTTTGAGCTCAGTCATAAGCTCGAAAAAGCGTCGCAATTTCCCCGTGGTTCCGGCATTAAAGAGGCGTTGATCCAAGGACTGCGGTAAGGCGTCCATTAGGGTGAGTTTGTTTGCGGTGGCGAATTCCTCAAGTTTTTCCACGGTGGTTTTGCCAATTCCCCGTGTTGGAACATTGATGATTCGTTTGAAAGAAAGATCATCGGCAGGATTCAACGAAAGTTTAAGGTAACCTAAAATATCTTTGATTTCCATGCGTTCGTAAAAGCGAACTCCGCCAACGATTTTATAGGGAATGCCAAGCGTGCGTAATTGTTCCTCGATTACTCTTGATTGAGCATTAGTTCGATAAAATACGGCAAAATCGTTGTGTGCGTATTGTCCTTCGTTCAAAAGAGTTTCTATGGTCTTCGCTGCAAAACGAGCTTCATCGTATTCATTCTTTTCTTCCCGGATGCGAATCAGCGAGCCATCTTCATTGGAAGTGAAAAGTGTTTTGTCTTTTCTTTGTAAGTTATTTTTAATAACTGCCGTGGCGGCCTTAACAATATTTCCCGATGAACGGTAATTTTCCTCGAGCTTAATCACTACAGCTTCAGGAAAGTCTTTCTCAAAATTTAAAATATTTGTAATGTCGGCGCCTCGCCAGCTGTAAATGGACTGATCTTCATCACCAACCACGGCCAGATTGCGATGGGCTTTCGCCAACATTTGGACAAGTAAATACTGAATGTGATTGGTGTCTTGATACTCGTCGACCAGAATGTATTTGAATTTATTTTGATACTCTTTAAGCAAGTCAGGATACATTTGAAACAACAAATGGGTTTTTAAAAGGAGATCATCAAAATCCAGAGCGTTGGCTTTTTTTAATTCGGCTTCGTAGGCGGTATAAACCTCAAGAGATTTTCGATCCATAATTCCCCGAGGATTTTTTTCGATGGTTTCTGGAGTGAGGCCTAACATTTTGGCATTGCTAATCCGACCTAAGAAATTTTTTGGTGGAAACATTTTGTCGTTAATATTTAATGCTTGCAGAGTTTTTTTAACGACACTGAGCTGATCGGAAGAATCATAAATAGTAAAAAAAGGTTTGTAATCAAGAAGCTCTAAATTTTTTCTTAAAACTCGTACACAGAAACTGTGAAAGGTGCTGATCCACAAATCGGCTCGAATCGGAAAATCGACATCTGAAAGTAATTTGAAGATTCGACTTTCCATTTCGCGTGCCGCCTTATTCGTAAAGGTCACACAAAGAATCTCATCGGGGGCAGCCAAACCTTGGGCGATCATATTCACCATACGATGAGTAAGCACACGAGTTTTACCCGATCCTGCCCCCGCCAATATCAGCAATGGGCCATTCAGGGTTTCAACCGCCTTCTTTTGTGAAGGGTTTAGATTTTTAATTAAAATCTCTGGAGAAAGCATCCTTTTGCGGTCCTTTGTTTGGCCCTAAATTTGATTTGGGGCTGAAAATGGCTAGGTTCGAATAAAAGCGACAAAATTTGTCCATATATAAGTTTTTATTGAGAATTTTTATATTGTTTTGTATAAATAACGCATGGCAATAAAACCCTATATTCTGCGCCTTGCAGGCGTCCATATTATTTTTCTCGGCTTAAGTCTGACTGGCTGTGGGGTTAAGTTGAGTGATAAGTCCACGACAGGTGATATTGATGTGCAATTGCCAATGCCGGTTCAAAGAAGCGATGCCGGGGATACAACTCAACAGCCCTACGAATTCCAGATTGTTAAGCTGCTCAATGTTTTTGAATTGAGCAAAGTGCGTGGTCAATATGCTCGCTTTTATTTAAGTCCAAAAATTAAAGATAATCGTCTTGACGGAGCCTTCCCCAGTGCCGATTTCGTTAAAAACAAAAAGAATGTTTACACTCCGACGAATGAAATAAGCACGCAAATGGCGAGTATTTATTTTCATATGCAAAATATGGCTTTATTGGATGAAAAACTTGGAGCTGGTTCAGTTAATCGTTGGCCCAGGGATATCGGTCTGAATGTGAAAATGAAATCCCCAGAAGGACTTATTCATAATAATGCTGTCTATGACGGCGCTTATGATGCAATTTTGTTTGTTGCAGACGAAAACAATAACTTACCAATTGCAGTCAATGGTGGGATTTTAGCTCATGAGCATTTCCATTCTTTGTTTTATAAAATGGTGTTAAAAAAATTATATCAGGAAGAGGTCATTCCAAAAAAAGTTCCATTGGGAACGTCTGCCGAAGGTGTTCAGCCAAGTGAAGAGCAATCACGACAAGTATACAATTTAGTTTTACTCAAAGGACTAAATGAAGGTTTGGCTGATTTTTGGGGCTGGATGTACACCAATGACAATAACTTTATTGTTCATTCTATTCCAATAGTAGAAGAAGGAAGAAGTTTGAAGTTAAGTAAACCCGAATTGCAAACTCTGGTGCTGCCAACAAAACAAGAAATCTTTGAAGACACTCAGGTTTATATTCGGAATGGTTCGCTTTTGGAAGCCAATATGAATCGTCTTTCCTATGAGCTCGGCACTCAGTTCGCACGAAATTTAAAAGGCTTTGTCGTGCAACATCAAGAAAGTCGAAAAATAAATTTATTACAAGCCAAAGAAAACATTGCAAAAGCTGTGATCAAATTTCTTCCACAAGTGACCAATGAATTTTTAAGCAAAGGAAAAAAAGAATACGTATATCCCAGCACTTTGATTTCACGAATGGTTGAGGGAATAACAAGTTTAACAATGGGAGAATGCGAATCCTTTATTCAAGTTTTGGTCCGCACAAAAGAAGCAGATCATTTGTTAAAATGTAAAAATGAAAATGGAAAAATAAAAATTCAATGAATCGTTTAATTATTTACGTCATTTTTTTAATTTTCTCATTTCAGTTTGCTTCCGCTAAAGAAGATTCTAAAATAAATTTGATTTTTTCTCCGCTTCAATTGGGCTATCGCTATGCAAAGCAAATGGATACTCAAATGGTGTGGCAAAATGCGAATAGTTTCGCTGTCGGTGGACAATATCAAAGACATATTTTTTTATTAGATTATGGACAGTTTTCTGACAGCTCTGGTAATCAGATGTTATCCTATAGAAAAGATCGCACGGAGTGGCTGTTGAGTTATCGCTATGCAGTTTACTCATTGGCGGCTCATTTAAACTTGGGCATGGGGTTTGGCCTGGGAGTTTATGAAGATATGGTGAAATCCCGTCTGGGAACTCAGGAAGTTTCAGAATCATCCGGGGCGCAAGTTTTAGCTTCGGGATTAGTTAGTCTTGGCGGAAATTGGAATTATTTCTTTTATGCAGCAGAGTTGCAGATGTTACAAGGAAAAGACTATGACCCTCAGCCCACGCTCGGTGGGCTTTTAAGAATCGGCATTCAGTTCGCTATTTTTTGAATAATTGCGGATTCAATTTTAGATTTAGATGAAAATTCTTTTTTATAATCTTTGGCTTCGTTTTCTGTTGCAAAAAGGCCAACGCTAACACGATACCAGGATTTACCTTTAACTTGGGCGGGAACATAGAAAGCGCTATAGCCGTTTTCTTTTAATTCATTGGCGCGTTTCTTTGCCTCATCTTCTGTTCCAAAAGAAGCAACCTGAACGGTGAATTTACCAACCGCATACTGTGCCACATCTTTTGGTAAGCTTGTTGGGTGACGAGGTTGTGGCTTAGCCGGAACCTTTGGGTTTTTCCCTTCAATCATCTGGTGAGCGGCTGCTGTGGCCTCGTGTGAAGTTTTGTTTTCGTGGGAAACTTTGGGCGGCTGATGTGCCTTTTTTTCATGAGGCGTCACGTGAGGGGTCGGAGCCGGAGTTGCCGTCGCAGCATGTGCAGTTTCATGCGAAGGCGCTTTGTGTTCAGAGGCAGCGGTCTCGTGTGATTCGGACGGAGAAGCCTCGGTATCATCATCAGCGACAAATTCTTCCGCCAGCTTTTTAATTTCATCATCCGTTAAAGTTTCATGTTTTTTTTCTTTTTCATCAACAGAGGCAACGGCGCGTTCGTCCTTCGTTACTTTTTTAGGTTCAAGCGAAGACAGTTTATGTTGATTGTCGCTGTATTTTTTTCCAACATATGTGCCGATGGAAAAGGAAAGAAGCGATATAAAGAAGACAAGAATTAATTTAACTACAACATCCGATTTTGAACCCATTTATTTATCCCCACACAATAATTTGATTCTCTACATCCTTATGTTAACCTCCCACCATGATTTACGTCAATGCTAGGGCCTGCGGAAAAAGCACCAACTTCTGCGTTCTCGACCAAAAATCTCCTTTTGACGTACAGGAAGTACGTCTTCAGTCGATTTTTAGTCTGCGGCCTTGAATTTGGTCCTTTTTGCGCAGGCCTAAGAACCAGCTTAGATGTTAAAAAACGGGGAAAGATAGAGGGAAGAAGAATATGAAGAATCAGACCAAAGATCCAGGCAGCATGGATTGGAAAAAAATACTTGATGAAGCGGTACAGGCTTGTTTGGCTGGGCGAAAAATTTTGTTAGATTATTATGGGCATTTGCAAAAGATCGAAGAAAAACATCAGGCTGGATTAGTGAGTGAGGCTGATAAGGAGTCGGAAAGAGTCATATCCGAGTTACTTAAGAAAATTCTTCCGCAGTCAGAGTTTTTGGGTGAAGAGTCTTATTTTGACGGAGCTCGAGTTTCCACAGGTCGAGCAGGAAAAGAGGGCCGATGGATTTTGGATCCCTTGGATGGGACAACTAACTATATTCATCAGTTTCCTTTATTTTGTATCAGCTTGGCTTTAGAAGTTTCTGCAGATTTGAAAATTGCTGTTATAGATGTGCCGCTTTTAAATGAGACCTATACGGCGATTCGAGGTCAAGGGGCTTGGGTCAATGGACAGCGATTAAGAGTTTCACAGACAAGTGAAATTGAAAGATCTCTTTTATCCACTGGTTTTTTTGCAGAGGACATTCCGGTTTTGGAAGAACAACTCAAGATATTTTCACATTTAGTTCGAAAAGCTCGAGGAGTTCGTCGTTCAGGTTCAGCAGCTTACGATCTGTGCCAAGTGGCACGCGGAGTTTTTGACGCCTATTGGGAAAAAAATCTAAAACCTTGGGACACGGCCGCAGGTCAATTGTTGGTTGAAGAAGCTGGTGGAGTATTGCTGACTTATGATGGACGTCCCCATCATCCTTATGAAAATTCGTTGATTTCTGGAAACCAAAAAATGGCTAGTCTTATCCAAAAAAGCGTGAATCTTTTGGTCTAGACTCTGTCAAATCCATGACTACTTAGTTAAGACTTCGGTCCCTCGTCTAGGAAATATTCCCTCTCAAACTCAATTCGTTGGGCAAGAAGTTCCTGTTCATTACAAAAGTCTTGTTGGCACTTCTGTTGCTTCAAAGTGATTTGAGTCGAAGAGTTATCGTCATCAAGGAGGATGAGGTGGCAGAAGAAAAAGCAGCGCAAGCCGAAGCAAGTTCTGCGTCAGCGCCGGCCGCTGCAGCTGGGGGAAAACCCATTTGGTTGATTGCCTTAGTTGTTATCAACATGTTGGTCGTCGCAGGCGTAGGATTTATGCTCTACAAGGGGAAACAAAAAGAAGCGCAAGAGCCGACTATTGATCATGTCATTAAGGGTGAAAGTGAAACCCATGCAAAAGAAAGTCATGAAGAAAAGGCCTTCGTTGGAAAAGTTGTTCCATTAGAGACATTTATTGTTAATCTCGCGAACTCAAAAGGTCGCAAAGTTGCCAAAGTAAATATGGAAATTGAACTCAAAGATGGCGATGGTGGCAATGTCGCTGATGAAATTGAAAAACGTAAAGCTCAAATCCGAGATATCATTATTATTCTTTTATCTTCAAAAACCTACGAAGAGGTTTCGTCACGAGAAGGAAAAGATCATTTGCGGAATGAAATTAAAGACACGATTAATTCCTTTTTAACAAAAGGAAAGATTACCAACGTGTTTTTTACGGAATTCATCTACAACTAAGGGGAGTTGAAGCGTGAATCAGGTCTTATCACAAAATGAAGTCGATGCTCTGCTTGCCGCAGTTTCTGATGGTGACGTGCAAAGCTCTGATAATCAAAAAGCTGATAAAGCTTCGGGTGGAGCTAGTAAGCCAAGTGATGATCGTAAAGTCGTCACTTATGATTTAACAAGTCAAGACAGAATCATTCGTGGACGACTTCCACAGCTCGAAGTCATCTATGAAAAATTCATGCGAGCATTTCGCGTGTCTTTGTCTTCGGCACTTAGAAAGATAGCTTCGATCACTCTGACCAGCACTGAATTTTTAAAATTTGGTGAATTTATCAATACTCTACCGATGCCCACTTGTATGAGCGTCCTTCGTTTTGGAAATCTTCGTGGTTCAGCTTTGTTAGTTATTGAAAGTAAATTGGCGTATGCACTGGTGGATAGTTTTTTTGGCGGAGCAGATCGGCCTTACACAAAAATTGATGGCAAAGATTTTACTCCAATCGAGCTATCGATTGTTAGAAAAGTGGTCGAACTTGCTATTAATGATCTCGAAAACGCTTGGGCTTCCGTTGAAAAAATTGGTTGTTCTTTTATTCGTACCGAAGTTAACCCCCAGTTTGTTGGGATAGTTCCACCAACAGATGTCGTCATTGCATCGACTTTTGATGTCGAACTTGAAAATGCGACGGGTACAATTTCGATGGTTATTCCCTATGCGACCATTGAGCCTATCAAACAAAAACTATCCACAGGTTTTCAAATTGAATCAGATCAAACGGACAAAAAACTTTGGACCGGGATTATTAAAGAACAGCTGATGGGAACGCCTTTGGATATAAAGGTCAATCTGGGAGAAAATCAAATTTTGCTTCAAGATCTTATGGGACTAAAAGTGGGAGACGTTATTCCACTGACACAAGATGCGACTGGTGAATTGGACATACAAGTAGAACAAATTAAAAAATTTAAAGGCTATTACGGAAATCATCATGGAACAGTGGCCGTGCAAGTCACACGCGTGATCGAAAAGTAGGGGGAACCATGGCAGACGATTCATTAGACAATTTAGCGGACAAGCTGGCTCAAGAAGCTGAGGCAATGACGGCATCGGTGGCCGAAGTGAAGTCGGTAGAAGCAAAAGAAGCGAACGGACCTAAAGATAGAAACTTAAATCTTATTTTGGATATCCCACTGCGAGTGACGGTGGAATTAGGTCGAACAAAAATGCCAGTCAGTGAATTGCTGAACTTGACCCAAGGAAGTGTCATCGAGCTCAGTAAGCTCGCCGGCGAGCCGATGGAAGTTTTAGTTAATGATAAGCTTATAGCCCGAGGGGAAGCTGTCGTCGTTAATGAAAAATTTGGGGTGCGTTTAACTGATATCATTTCACCAGCCGAACGAGTGGAGCAATTGAAGTAGTATGAAAAAAATTATTTTTTACATTTTGTTTATTAGTTTTTATGCAAGTGCTGAAGAAGAAGCCATTACCACTTCTGCAAGCGAACCGGCGACGATTGTTGCCACGCCAACACAAACCAGCATAACTGCAACGCCAACGACGACAACTCCACCTGCGCCGACAGAAAGTGAAAATGCTATTGCGGCAGTTAAGGATGAAACACAAATACCTTTGAAAATACCTTCTGACAAAAAAGAAGAATCATCCAGTCCTTCTTTAGGAAAATTTATTTTGGGGATTTCTATTTTTTCTTTGCTGTTAATCGGAGCTTTTGTATTCATAAAAAAATACACAATTCGAAATAAAAAAAATGACCTGCATCAGATAAAAATTTTGACTCAACATCACATGGGCCCGCGTAAATCTTTAGCGATTATTCGTGTTGCTGGGGAATCTATTCTGATTGGAGTTACCGATCATAACATTTCAATGATCAAGTCATTGTCCTTGCTGGACGAGGATATTCCACAAGAAACTCCGCAAAAATTCGATCAAGTGATGTTTCAAATGGATAAAAAAACTGAAGATGAATTCACGATCAGTGGAATACAAGACCATGTCCGGCTTAAGCTTAAGAAAATGAAAGGCATTTCATGAAGCGAATCCATTGGGAATTTCTGTTGTTAACCTGTGCCGGAATTTTATTGAGCGCGGCAACGGCAAAAGCCCAAATGACTTTGCCTAGTGTTAACCTTGGTTTTAAAACTACAGATAATCCGAATGAAGTTGTAAGCGCTGTTAAACTAGTACTGATGCTGACGGTCCTAACTTTAGCGCCGGCCATTTTGATCATGATGACAGGGTTTACAAGAATCATTATTGTTTTTTCTTTTTTGCGTCAAGCTCTTGGCGTGAATCAAATGCCACCCAATCAATTGTTAGTTGGCCTTTCATTATTTCTTACTTTTTTCATCATGGGACCAGCGTTCACTGAAATGAATAAAAATGGCCTTCAGCCTTACATGGCGGGAAAAATTTCACAAGATGAAGCTATCACTCAGTCGATGGCTCCTTTAAGAAAATTTATGTTCAATCAAACTCGTGACACTGATCTTTCTCTTTTTTTGAAATTAGCAAAGGTTGAGCAGCCGAAAACCCGAGCGGACGTTCCAAGTTTAGTTTTAATACCAGCTTTTATTGTCTCTGAATTAAAAACCTCGTTCCAGATTGGCTTCATTATTTTTCTACCATTTCTAGTGATTGATATTGTCGCTTCAAGCGTGCTGATGGCAATGGGGATGATGATGTTGCCACCGGTTGTGGTTTCCCTGCCGTTCAAAGTGATGTTGTTTATTCTTGTGGATGGTTGGGGACTTTTAATTGGTTCAATGGTCAGAAGTTTTGGATGATATGAGGAAAAATGACTGAAGAGCTCGTCATAAAATTAGGACAAGATGCACTACGCACAACAGCCATGGTTGCGGCGCCACTATTGGTAAGCACCCTTGTTGTTGGTTTAGCTGTTAGTGTTTTCCAGGCATTGACCCAAATCAACGAGGCAACACTGACATTTGTTCCAAAAATGATCATCATCGGATTGATTCTTATTTTTGCGGGGCCCTGGATGTTGGACTTATTGCAAAACTACACGATTGGTTTGTTTGAAAGCATTTCAACAATAGTGAGGGAATGAAATGCTCAATTCATTCTTAGTTAATGAAAGTCAGGTTCTGTTTTTAGCACTTATCTTGTTGCGAACAATTGCTTTCATTTTTTCTTCGGCAGTTTTCAGTTCTCCGAATATTTCCATGCCGGTAAAAGTTTTATTTTCGTTCGTGTTGTCATTTATGATTTTTACTTTACATCGCACGGAAATAAAAACAGGAACAGAGCTTTCCGAACAAATTATTCCGATGGCAGTCCAAGAGCTGCTTGTCGGAATCATGATTGGTCTTGTAACAAGATTTTTCTTTTTTGCAATTAGTATGGCCGGGGATCTCATTTCAATATCAATAGGATTAAATTCAGCGCAAGTTTTTAATCCCATCAGCGGAGCTTCTTCTAATACAATGGAACAATTTCAAGTGTTGCTAGCGACGCTCGTGTTTTTTTCTTTACAAGGTCATCATCTTTTAATCAGCGCGCTGTCGGACAGTTTTAATTTATTTCCAATCGCTAGTCCAAGCTTCAGTTGGAAATCATTTCCCGAGGTCGCAATGATGGGCGGACAGTTGATGGAGATCGCGCTGAAAATGGCTTCACCTGTTGTTGTTTCAATACTTCTGGTAAATATCACTATGGGGATTTTAGGACGAGCTGTTCCTCAGCTGAATGTGTTGGTGACAAGCATGTCGGTAACCTTAGCAGTGGGCATAGTGGTTTTGATAGTGACTTTACCTTTGATGGTTTTTGAAATGAATTCGATAATTGATCTTACAGGAAAATATGTTTTTCAATTGATGAGGAATTTTTAGTGGCACAGGACGAACAAGGCGAACGTTCAGAACAGGCTTCGGATACACGACGCGAAGAATTTCGCAAACGTGGTCAAGTGGCTCACTCAAAAGAATTGGGGTCCGCCGTTATTCTGTTGGTCAGTGCCGGTGCTATCTATATGCTTTCAAATTATTTTTTGAGTAATTTTTATGAACTTTTTCAGCGCAATTTTGGTTTAGATATGGTGGTGCAAATTCGCGAAGGTAAATTTGTTGAAGCCTTAAATTTTTCGGCGCTAAAGGCCTTTATTTTAATTATGCCAGTCGTTTGCATTGGGGCCTTTATTGGTGCAGCTTCGACAATTGTACAAATTGGTTTTTTAAATGTTGAAGAGGCCATGTCGCCGGACTTTAATAAAATGAATCCCGTGGAAGGATTTGGACGCATTTTCAGTCTTCGCAGTCTCTCGGAGGGTGTAAAATCCATTCTTAAATTCATATTTATTGGTTCTATTGTGTATATGATTTTAAAAGGTGAAGTCCCAAAATTTGGCTCGATGCTGTCGTATTCGGTTTCAGAACTTTTGACCTATATTGGATATGTCTGCGCGAAGCTCTTGATGGGAGTGGGTTTCGTGATGCTCGGTTTGTCATTAGCGGATTATATTTTTCAACGATGGGATCTTGAAAAAAAAATGATGATGACGAAACAGGAAGTTAAAGAAGAGCTTAAGCAGCGTGAAGGGGATCCCATGATCAAAGCACGCATTCGTCGCGTGCAAAAAGAAATGGCAAATCGTCGAATGATGGAAGCCATTCCAAAGGCCGACGTTGTCGTGACAAATCCCACTCATATAGCGGTAGTTTTAAAATATGATAAAAATTTACCAGCACCTCAGTTAGTTGCAAAAGGCGCGGATTTGATTGCTGAAAAAATCAAATCAATTGCTCGAGAACACAATATACCGGTGATTGAAAATAAGCCTTTGGCTCGAACAATTTTTAAAACATTGAAAATTGGTCAAGTTATTCCAAGGGAACTTTTTGTCGCAGTCGCCGAAGTGCTTTCCTATGTTTATAAATTGAAAAGAAAGGTGCGTGCCTGATGGATCCAGTTTTTCAATTCTTGAAAAGATTTGAAAAATTAACGAAGAATACAGATCTTCTGATTGCTTTCGGTTTGTTGGCCGTGCTTGCAGTCATGATTATCCCTCTTCCGGCTGTCATCTTGGACATTTCATTAACGTTTTCACTGGCTCTTAGCCTTTTGATCCTGCTTGTTTCAATTTATACAAAGCGAGCCTTAGATTTTAAATCATTTCCATCTTTATTGTTATTAACGACGCTTTACCGTCTTTCTCTCAATGTCGCGACAACTCGGGTGGTTTTGACTCATGGACATGAAGGGCCCCAAGCTGCTGGTGCTGTAATCCAAGCCTTTGGTAATTTCGTGGTGGGCAACAATTATGTTATCGGTTTTGTTGTCTTTATTATTTTAATCGTCATCAATTTTATTGTTATCACTAAAGGTTCTGGTCGTGTGGCCGAGGTTGCAGCTCGTTTCACCTTGGATGCGATGCCAGGGAAACAAATGTCGATTGATGCCGATTTAAATGCCGGCTTAATTAATGAAGGAGAAGCTCGTCGACGTCGTAAAGAAATTGAACAAGAAGCAGATTTTTATGGAGCCATGGATGGTGCCAGTAAGTTTGTTCGTGGTGATGCTATTGCGGGGATCATCATTACTGTTATCAATGTTCTTGGTGGTCTGATGATCGTGGTCATTCAAAAAGGTTTAGATGTCTCGACGGCAGCAAAATATTACACCATGTTAACTATCGGTGATGGTCTTTTGTCACAAATTCCGGCGCTAATTATTTCGACCGCTGCAGGTATTATCGTCACAAGAAGTTCGTCGAATGAAGAAAATATGGGTGTCGAAGTTGCTGGTCAGCTTTTGGTCAGCCCACGGGCTATTTATATTACCGCGTCGGTTTTGGGTCTTTTAGCACTTGTTCCAGGACTACCGACCATTCCATTCATATCGATTGCAGCCCTGCTGGGATCGATTGGTTGGGTTATTGAAAAATATCGAAATGAAGTGGTTGTTGCTGAAAAGAAAAAAACGGATGCAGCCTCTGCGGCTCCAAAGAAGGAAAATATCGAAACACTTTTGCCCTTGGATATGGTCGAACTTGAAGTTGGTTATGGTCTTATTAATGTCGTTGAATCTGATCAAAGTGGTGATTTGCTCGAACGAATTGTCAGTATTAGAAAACAATTTGCACTCGATTTAGGAATTATTGTTCCCAGTATTCATATTCGCGATAATTTACAATTAGCCCCAGGTGAATATCGATTGTTGATAAAAGGAAATCGTGTTGGTGGCGGAACACTTAGGCCTGAATACATGTTGGCAATGGATCCAGGAAATGTTTCAACTCGCCTTGAAGGAATTCCAACTCGTGAACCCGCGTTTGGTTTGGACGCCTTGTGGATATTGCCAAGTCGCAAAGAAGAGGCCGAGATGGCCGGTTACACTGTTGTTGATTTACCGACGGTTATGGCAACTCATTTGACGGAAATTATTCGAACTCACGCGTTTGAATTATTGGGTCGTCAAGAAGCTTCTGCACTCATCGAGAATTTCAAGAAAACCCATCCTAAAGTTGTCGAAGAACTTATTCCCGATATGTTGTCACTGGGATCTGTTGTTCGTGTCTTACAAAACTTACTTAAGGAACAAATTTCTATTCGTGATTTCCTATCCATTTTTGAAACCTTGGCTGATGAAGCTGGGCGAACAAAAGATATCGAAGCTCTTACCGAATCGGTGCGAAAATCCTTGTCTCGTTCGATTACGGCAAAATACACGACAGATCAAGGAAGTATTCCTGTGATGACGTTGCATCCACAGGTTGAAGAAATGATTTCAAATTCTTTGCTGCAAACGGAACAAGGCGTGCAACTGGTTATGGATCCAACATCGGCCCATCAGCTGATCAATCAGATCGCCAATGCTGTCGAACGACATCCTGAAATTGCTGGGCAACCATTATTGCTCACAAGTCCGACATCGAGACGGCATATATATAAACTGACATCGCGTTTTATTCCTCAACTGATTGTTCTTTCCCATAATGAATTAACGACAGACGCTAATATTAAATCTGTTGCGACCGTGGAGTTGACACATGCAAGTTAAAAAATTTGAAGCTCGAACAATGAAAGAAGCTTTGGAAATGGTGAAGTCCCAATTGGGCCCTGAGGCCATAATCCTGTCGGCCCGAGACAATCACCGAAGCTTTGGTTTGGTGGGCGAAGGCAGTGTTGAAATCACGGCTGCGATTTCAGAAGAAAGTTTACAAAAAAGAAGATTTACTCAATCGAAGTTAGGGGATCAAGACAAAGAAAGATTTGATAAAAGTTCGGCGCGGGCTCAACGAGCATTGATTGAACAAGTGGTGCAAAATCACACTCAAAAAAATCAATATCGCCCGATTACTTCGCAAAGATATATTGAAATCGATGAAACAGAAGCTCAAACAGCTTTAATTAAGGGAAATCCTGTTCTTTCGCCGGCGCCAGAATTGTCAGCCCAAGTAAGGATCAAAGATGCCGCGCAAAGGGCTTGGCAAGCGATGAATTTGGGCACAACGCCAAACCCGCCCAAGCCAACTCCTTCCGTAAATAATGAAAGTGACATCATTCGTAATCTTCAAAGTGAAATAACAGGTTTAAAAAATATTTTAAACCAATTTCAAAATGTCCCACAAACATTTGCCGCACAACATCCTGGCGCCGCCTATGGATTGAATTATGAGTTGAGTTTTTTATTTGAAAAACTCAAAGACGAAGGTGTCGGTGAGCCTGAAATTATCGAGTTGCTCGAATCAGTTCAGCATGCAGTTCCTTTGCAACACTCTAAAAATAAATCTTTGTTGGAAGGCATTCTAGCAAAAAAGATGATGGAAAAAACGCTGATCGCCGATGGTCAAGTTGAAACAAAATTTCATTTTTTCTTTGGTTCATCAGGAAGTGGGAAAACTTCTTCTTTGGTAAAAATGGCTAGCCATAAAGTTGTTAATGAAAATAAAAAAGTGGCTTTAATCACCACCGACACCTACAAAGTTGGTGCGGCTGAGCAACTCAAAATTTTTGCACAAATTTTAAATATTCCATTTGCGACGATCCGTCAGCCCCAAGATTGGGTGAAATTACGGAAACATTTTGAACAAATTGATCATGTCTTCGTGGACTTTCCAGGATACAATTTAAAACGTGCCGATGAAGTCCAAAATTTGGAAGCTTTGGTGCCGGCCAGTTTGAAGGATGTGACAAGACATTTAGTATTGTCGGCGCTCAGTAAGTTTGAGGATCTTAACGACATCACCTTACGTTACCGACAATTCGAAATTGATAACTTGATTTTCAATAGCATAGATCAAAGTGTGCAGTTCGGTAATATCTACACTTTAATGAGTCGACAAAAATTGCCTCTGCACAGTTTCGGGATAGGACCTCGTCTTCCCGAGGATTTTGAATATGCTACGAAAGAACGACTCTTAGATCTTATTTTTAAAATTACAAAAAATAATCAAACCAGAATAGCCGTAGGGGAAAGTCGATGAGCCATACAAAAACGATCAGTGTTACTTCGGGTAAGGGTGGAGTCGGTAAAACCACGATGACAGTTAACTTAGCCTTAGCCTTCGCGATGAAAGGTCAAAAAGTCCTTATTTTCGATGGCGATCTTGGCATGGCCAATGTAGATATTTTTTTTGGTGTTAAAGCAAGAAAATCACTGATGGATGTCCTGCAAGGCGAAAATACAATTTCCGAAGTTATTTTCGAAGTTCATAAAAATATTTCACTGATTTCTGGTGGACACGGAATTGCCGACTTGCAGTCGCTCAATTTTTTTGAAAGAAGATCCTTGATTGACGGACTCAACGAAATTTCGCTGGCCTACGATTGGATCATTATGGATACATCTCCGGGAATTTCAGAAAATGTTTTGTATTTAAATTCTGCTGCGGATGAAGTTTGCGTGATCATTACTCCTGATCCTGCCAGTTTCGCTGATTCCTATGCATTAATTAAATTGATGAACCAAAAATACAAAAGAAAGAAATTTTCTGTTATTTGCAATCAAGTTCGAAGTGGGCAAGAAGGATTAAATCTTTTCGGACGATTTGAAGAAGTCGTTCATCGTTTTTTAGACGTAGGCTTAAATTTTTTGGGCACGGTCCCCCAAGATCAAGCACTAAGGCTGGCCAATCAAGATTCGCGGCTCATTTTGAAGCATGATCCAAAATCTATTTCATCAATGGGCATTCATCAGATGGCAGAAGATTTAGATTTGCGAAGATCGCAGGCCTACCCGACTAGGGGAAAGTCGATGTTTTGGGAACAAGTCGTGGGTGTAGCTTAAATCTTTTGGACTATCTGCATCGGGTTGCCTTTGATAGCATAAGTGAAGTGGGGGGATATGGTTAAGAATTTTGCATTGCTCAGAAAATACAAAGAAGATCCAAAAAAATTAAATCAAAAACAAAAAGATCAGTTGATCAGAGAATATGCTCCACTCATTAAGTTTGTCGCACAAAAAATTGCGATGAGGTTGCCTTCAAATATCGAACTTGATGATCTGATTTCAGCAGGTGTTATTGGTTTAATGGATGCCATTGATAAATACGATCCCACTCGTGATAACAAATTTAAAACCTATGCTGAATTTCGAATTCGTGGCGCTATCCTGGATGAACTTCGTGCCCAAGATTGGGTGCCGCGATCGATTCGTGATAAAGCTAAGCTTTTAGATAAGACTATGGTTCAACTTGAAGCCGAACTTGGCAGAGGCCCTACCGACGAAGAGATTTCAGGAGCTTTGCACATCACGATGGAAGAATTCCATGAGTTGGTAAATCAAGTACGACCAGTAAGTTTGCTTTCTATTGATGATGCGCAAACCTTCAGCAACGTCGACAAAAAATCGATTCTGAATTTACTTGAAGGCGCAAAGATCAATAACCCCTATAATCAACTGAATCTGAAAACGATTAAAGATGTTATTGCTCACGCCATTGAGGAACTTCCTGAAAGACAAAGATTAGTTTTATCTTTGTATTATTATGAAGATTTGAACTTGAAAGAGATCGGTCAAGTTTTGCGAGTCACAGAAAGTCGAGTATCACAGCTTCATGCGCAAGCAGTGCAACGGTTACGCGCGAAATTGGCGGTGGTTTTAGGTACTAGCGAAATCGAAATGGTTTAAACGCATTCGAACGACGTTCGATATTAAGCAACAGGTGTCAGTAACTTCCTTACTACTTTTTCAAATTCCTCAAAACCAGGATAAGAAGTAACTCGGCCCAAATTTTTTCCGTTGCGAAAAAAAATAAATACGGGAATTCCATATAAACCAAATCTTGTCGCTAAATCACTTTCTTCATAGGCATTGACGTGAAACCAACGCAAAGGCCAAGACAAAACAGCTTGTTTTTCTTCAAGCAGAGAAGCTTTAGCTACATCACAATTGGGACAATTATGTCCCCAGAAAAAAACACAAGTTAAATCCGTCGATTTTGCAAGAACCTGCTCATCAAAATTGTTAGCGTTTAAAGAAACAAAAGGCATTTCTTCGAAGAAATTCACGACACATCCATGCGGTCACGAATTTTTTTCATAACCCGGCTCTCCATCTGGCGAACGGCTTCGCGGGTAATGCCGTGTTTTTCGCCGATCTCTTGCAAGGTCAAAGGTTCATCATTTAATATTCTTTCGTCTAAAATGATTTTTTCACGAGCTGAAAGCTCAGGGCGAATCTCTTCAATTTTTTCTTTCAAAATTTGCAGCTGCTCTTGTTTAACTAACTGATCTTCTAGATTTTCACTGGAATCTGATTTCTGTAGGTCCAAAAGACTGCCTTTGGAATCATCATCCATTGGACGATCCAAACTAATATCTCGCCCTGATAATCGCTGAGCCATAGACTGAACTTCATCTTCGGGGATACCTAATCGACTACTAATCAATGCTAAACTGTCTCGGCGACCTACGGATTCAAGAATTTCTTTTTCTTTTTGTAATTGATAAAATAATTTGCGTTGATTTTGAGTGGTACCGATTCTGACCATAGAATATTGGCGCATTAGATATTCTTGGATATAGCCGCGAATCCACCAAACGGCATAAGTGATAACTCTTGCGCCTTTGTAAGGATTGAATTCCCGCACGGCGTGCATAAGTCCCACATTGCCTTCTTGGATCAAATCAATCATTTTAGCGCCAAATTTAGAATATTCGGCGGCAACCTTAACAACGAATCGTAAATTTGAACGCACTAATATTTCCGCCGATTGAGGGTCTTTAGTGTCATGATATTTTCTTGCGATTTCAAACTCTTGCTCTTTCGTCAGCACAGGGTATTTCCGAAGTTCATTCAAATAAGTCGTGAGTGGATCGGTGCTAGTAATTTCCCGATGAGTTTGTGGGACAAGTGCTTTAATGGAATCTTCCGCAAAATTTTCATCAAGCTTATTTTCCGCAACATAAGCCTTTTCGGCCTCAGGCAAGGCCAATGATTGTTCCTGCGAATCATCCGTATCAACAATTTCGGCGACAACGGATTTCGCTGTTCTTTTTTTAGTCATTTTCGAAGCTACTTTTTTTGCCATACTTAAGGGGAATTTCTAAGAAAGATGTTTATTCAGCATTTTAACCAAGCCTTCTTGGACTTTGCCCTTGAAAGGTGTCAGTAAAAAAGGCAAATCCACTGTTATGCTAACCTGTGATCCTTGCTCCAGGGCTTTTACTTGAAGATCTGCTTTGAATTGTGAGCCTTTAACCTGACAAAGGTGTTGGCTATCATTAAATTCACACTGAATTTTAGAATCAAATTTGTTCATTTCGCCACTACCAAGGACTTCTTTCATTTTCTTGTAGGCTTCTGGCGCAGCGTGTGAGGTTTTGTGGTCAATAGTGAATTTTGGCATTAAGTCCCCCAAGGATTTCTGATAAGATATATTAAAAATTGGATTTTGACTGCGGATTTTCACCGTGTCACAAATGGAAAATTACTCGTACTAACTTGCAACCGTAACCCTACATAAAGGCCAGCCATGAATTCGACCTCTCTTCCAGAGCCATTTGTTAGAAAACTGAAGCGAACTCACCTCTGTGGGCAAATAAATAAACAGCAGATTGGCCAAAAAGTGGTGGTCATGGGTTGGGTCGATACTCGCCGCGATCACGGAAGTCTTGTTTTCATCGATTTACGAGATCGTGAAGGTCTGGTTCAAGTTGTTCTTGATCCAAAAAATCCCCTTACAGCGAGCAGTAAAGATCTGCGAAATGAATACGTATTGGCAATTGAAGCTACAGTTCGGGCTCGTCCCGAAGGTATGAAAAATTCAAAATTAAAAACGGGCGAAGTTGAACTCGAGGCGCTTCGTTGTGAAATTTTGAATGAGTCCGCGACTCCGCCATTTCGAAATGATGACGAAAATGTAAATGAAGTTTTAAGACTCAAATACCGCTTCTTGGATTTGCGTTCACCCCGCTTACAAAACAATTTGAAAATGCGTCATCGTGTGGCCCAATTGGTAAGGCAGTTTTTATCCGAAAATGGTTTTCTAGAAATTGAAACACCCATTCTTTACAAAAGTACGCCTGAAGGTGCCCGGGATTATCTTGTTCCATCGCGGGTTAACCCAGGTCATTTTTATGCTCTTCCCCAATCGCCTCAGACACTTAAACAATTATTAATGATTTCAGGATATGATCGATATTTTCAAATTGCTCGCTGCTTTCGCGACGAAGATTTGCGCGCTGATCGTCAGCCTGAATTTTCACAAATCGATATGGAAATGTCTTTTATTGATGTGGAAGATATCATTGAGATCAATGAAAAATTACTGAAAAAAATCTGGAAAGAAGTTAAAGGGGTTGATGTCCAAGCAATTCCTCGTATGACCTACCAAGAGGCCATGGATCGCTATGGCATTGATAAACCTGACACCCGATTTGGTATGGAGATTAAAGATCTGGCCAATGAAGTAACAAACTCAGGTTTTAAAGTTTTTGACGATGCTCTCGCCAGAGGAGGAATTGTTCGTGGGATTCCTGTTCCTCAAGGGGGAACATTTTCACGCGGCCAATTCGATAAACTCACCGAAATTGCAAAGAAGGCAGGGGCCAAAGGATTAGTTTGGATCAAGTCCGAAGCCGATGGCAGTTTCTCGTCGCCTGTTTCAAAATTTTTTCCGCCAGAAAAATTGCAGAAAATTTTTGAAAAATGTGGCGCCAAAAAAGGGGATTGTGCTTTGATCGTTGCCGATAATTTCGATACAGCCTGCGCTGCGCTTTCAACCTTGAGATTGCATTTAGGCAAAGAATTAAAACAAATTGATCATAGCAAATACCAATTTCTTTGGGTGGTGGATTTTCCATTGCTCGAATACTCTCCGGACGACAAACGCTGGGTAGCTCGACATCATCCTTTCACTTCGCCTAAAGATGAATCTTTTGCAGATCTAGTCAATAATAACGATAAAGCTTATGGTTCAATGTTGGCGAAGGCCTACGATTTAGTTTGTAATGGTTATGAAATCGCTGGCGGCAGTATTCGAATCTATCGCAATGAAATTCAGCAGGCGATGTTTCGTTTACTTGGGATGAGTGAAGAAGAGACTCAGCATAAATTTGGTTTTTTTCTTGAAGCTTTAAAATACGGCACGCCACCACATGGGGGAATCGCCTGGGGCATGGATCGTTTGGTCATGTTGCTTTCTGAAACCGATGCGATTCGCGAAGTTATCGCTTTTCCGAAAACAGCAAAAGCCACTTGCTTGATGTCTGATTGTCCAAGTGAAGTTCATCGCGATCAATTAGTGGAAGTGGGATTAAGGCTGAGCCCTCAAGCAGAAAAATTTGTTGAAGAATCTAAAAAAACTCACTCGCACAAAGTCTAGTTTTCAACCCTTTATCTCAAGTTGAGACAGGATCTGCCGATAAGAAAGCAGATCGACTCGTCACACAGGAGGTGGGGCATGGAAAAGATCAGTGGAATTATTCCAGCAAATAACAGGACTAAGGCTGTCGACGTATCAAATTCTCAGCCCGTTCGTCCCGGAGCTCCAACTTGGGGGCGTCCCAACGGAAAAGTGACTCGAAATACAATGCCAGATCCTCTCGAGAAAGTTTCTTTTTCACGGATGGATTCGCCATCAAAATCGGAATTTGAAAATCCCATTCAACAAACGACCTACAATTCTCGCGGCCAGGTTGCAAAAGCTCAAGTGGTGGAAGAGTTGTCGAAAAAATTCTTTGCACCGAATGCAAAAAATCTTGCACGGGATAGCGACGAAACTCTTTCTGAGCAAGCACAAAATCGTGTTTTAGAAAACGAATTTGCGCTTAATCCGAAAATTGAACCCGAGGATTCCGTTAAAAGTTAAGTTTTTTTAAAACAAGTTTAGCGGACCAGTCGATTCAAGCCTTTCAATTAAAAAGCCATTTTCTTCGAGGGAATTTATCAGGTAAATTCCCTCAAGTTTTCTTTTTCCATCAGCAGTTTTTTCAGTAACGATAATTACTTCTAAGCTCAGACTCATCAACCTTCGAATAGCCGAAAGTTTCCAGTGAGGCGCTCCCATTTGGATGAGCATTTCTAATCTCAATAATGCTTGTTGAGGGTCTTGGGAATGCAAAGTTCCAAAACTGCCTTTATGGCCCGTGGATAACGCCATTAAAAAATCCTTAGCTTCGTGACCACGTATTTCACCCATCACAATGCGATCTGGTCTCAGGCGAAGGGCGCGTTTAACTAACTGACTTTGATCAATAGCACACAGACCAAAATTAGTTTCGTCACGAGTCAGCAGTCTTAAACTTAAGGAATTTGGCAGCTGAATTTCTTGAGTGTCTTCGATGATTAAACTTCTTTCGTTGACCGAGGTCAGCTCAAGTAAGGCGTTGATCACCGATGTCTTACCTGCGCCGGTGCTGCCAACTACTAAAAAATTTTTCTTAAGTTGGATGATCTTTTCAAGGACCTCGCGTTCACGGGTGTCACACCATCCCGCCTTTTGCAAAAGATCCAAGGTCCACTTTTTTTTTGGATGGCGACGAAAGGAAAGTAAAGTGCCATTTTGACTGATACTTTCATCCACTAAACTGACACGAAAGTCTTCGTATTTCATATCACAAAAAGGTTTTTCAAGAGATAAAATAGAATTTGTTTTTTCTAGAATGCGGTGAATGCAATTGCGGTAAGAAAGTCGTGAAAAAAAAGAATCCTGCAAAGCATACAGATGACCTTGCTTTTCAAAATGAATCTCGTGGTAAGAGTTAACTAAAATTTCTGAAATCTCTTCATCTTTAATAAGAACCTCAAGAGGTCCGAAACCAAAAAATTCATCAAATATACGTTGTTGTCTTTCAGAACTTAATTTTTGTGTTAGTTCCCGCACGACTTGATCAAGCACCACAATTTGCGATTGGTTATCTTGGGTGTGAACTTCGTGGGTGTCAAACTGGTCAAGTCGATTTTGAATTTTATCGTAAATTTCAGTTAATTCCACGTTCATGGCTGATTCACATTCTGGCCGGTTTCGGAAAGATGTTGCAGACTTGGGTTTATTTTTTCGCGAGGACCATGTTTAACAAGACTTGGACGTACAAAAATAACTAACTCCGTTTTATTATTCTGAAAATCTTGGCTACCAAAAAGAGCTCCCAAAATTGGCAAACGAGCCAGCCCTGCCAATCCTTGTGAGTGTTGACCTTGTTCGTCTTTAAGAAGACCGGAAAGAGCAACAAGCTCTGATTTAGCTAAGTCAAAATGGCTCGAAACTTTATGAGTTTTAAGCGCAGGGACTCCATCGATCATTAAGCTTGGATCCAACGAGGAAACTTCACTGTCAATCGCGATACTCATCCTTCCCGAGGAATCGGCGCGTGGCTTAAATTTCAGTGATATTCCATAATTTTTCCATACCACTTGCTTAACGGATTTTGTGGATATCTTTATGGGGAACTCGCCGCCCACCAAAAATGAAGCTTCTTGTCCGCTTCGACAGAGTAAATTTGGGCTCGCTAATATTTTTCCCTGACCATTTTGTTCAAGATTGTCAAGTTCTGCAGAAAAAGCACTCCAGCTAAAATCAGGAAAAATTTGTGCTGAAAAACTTTCAGGCCAGGATAAGCCATATTTTCGCTTCAAATTTTTATTGATTTCCATAATCGTCATTTCAAGTTTAACAACAGGAAGCATTTCTATAGCTAATTTGTCTTTGGTGATGCTGATCCCAAACGGACGCAAAAGGTTTTCATATTTTTCAAAAAATTCCTGATTTTCCGCAAGTTTAAGTTCGGGAGGTTGTGAAAATTTAAGTTTCATCGGGACGACTCCAAGAGCGTTCATTTTTTCTTCGAAATAATTTTGTGCCTTTTCTTTTAAAAATTCTGGAATTTCGGCTTCAAAAAGATAAGACGTCCCTTTATTCTTGAAAAAATGTGATAAACTTAACCACTCTTGCCATCGGTAAAGTCGGCCTTGAATTGTCAATTGCCCTTCTTTAACTTCGGGGCGCAGACCCACATAATTCTTAATTTCTTTATTCAGATCATCCCAGATTTTTCTTTTTTTAGGATGCAGAACATGGACATGATAGAGCTGATTTCCTGCTTGCACATAAGTGCTGCCTTCATGAACCCCTTGCAGAGACCACGCGCCACCAGAAAACTCTCCTCGCAAGATTTTTTTGTTTTCAATCCACAGCGCCGATGTACTGGATTTGATTTTTTCACTTTGTCCGAGAGAGATCAAAAGAGTTTGTGCATCGGCGGACAAAGTTTTAAGCAACAGCAATAACAATAATAAGTTTTTCATGGACAGCGACAGTACAATTCACACGCCAGAAAGCGTAAAAGAAACGCAAACTCCATCCATTTGATTTTGCACGCTCAGCACTGCGCCATGCAATTTAAGCAAAGATTCACAAATGGTTAAGCCTAAACCAAATCCACTTGAATGATTCATGATGTTTTCATCGATAAAAAAAGGTTGAAATATTTTTTCTATAACTTGACTGGGAATCTGTGGCCCTTGATTGATGACCTTAAAAAGCACTCCATGATTTGACTCTTCACTTGAAACAATAATGGGTTTTCCGGGATTTCCATATTTAATTGCATTGTGGATTAATCTTTGAATAATTTGCGTAAAAATTCTTCGATCTGCTAAAAATTCTGTAGCGATTAAGTTTTCACTCAAAGTTATTGATTTTTGAACCATCAATTTTTGTAATTCAGGAGTGAGCCAAGACTCAAAAGTTTTACATGACATGTTTTGTTTGCTCAAACGCAGTTGCCCTGTCTCGGCTTTCATGATCATCAAAACGTCTTCGATAAGATTTTTAAGACGATCCGTCGAGCTGATGATTCTTTGTAAATATTGATTCTGATCTGTATCCAGAGTCGTTTCTTTAAGTAGGGCGGCAAAATTTAAAATTGAAGTCAGGGGAGTTTTTAATTCGTGATTGATTAAAATCATAAAATTACTTTTGGTTTTATCGAGTGATTTTAAATCTTCAAGCGCTTTACTCAACTGTTCGTTTTTTTCTTTAAGTTCTATTCCTAAAAAATATCTTTCAGCCGCTTGATCGACGGTGTTGACAAGATCAATTGGATCCCACGGTTTAGTTAGATAACGGTAAATTTGTCCTTTGTTAACCGCCGCTATGACCGATTCAAGATCGGTGTAGCCCGTTAATAACATACGAAGTGTTTGTGGATGTTTCAGAAGAGTTTTTTCTAAAAATTCGACGCCCGCCATTTCTGGCATTCGTTGGTCTGTGATGATGACCGCGACTGGCTGGGGATGTTGGTCTAGTAAAAGCAGGGCTTCTTTTCCCGAAGTCGCTTTTAATACATTATATTTTTTGCGAAAGAGTCTTTCCAATGCATCAACATTATCTTTTTCATCATCAACGCAAAGAATTGTAGGCTTAGTCATCAAAATTAGTGTAAGATATCAAAGAGTAAGGAAGCAATTGATCATCATGGAAGATGAACAGACACTGTCAGGAAGTCCAGGTAACCCAAGAGTTGGTCCAGCCAGAAGTTAGTTTTTAGGTCTAGAAAGCTGGGTCCCAATCAGTTCTGGTCGATTTTGAGTCAAGTCTTTAATCTCCCATGACGATAGTAATTTTGATCTTTAAGAATCTCTTTCAGGAGACTTATTTATGTATTTTCGAAATTTTGCGATCGTTCTTGCGCTCAGTGCATTTTTTGTTGTCAATCTGGCGCAAGCGCAGTGGGGCACGGGAATGTACGGCGGAATGCAATCTTGTGGTTATCCAACTGCCGACGCCGACGGAGCTTCGAGCTACATCGATGAATTAAGGGAAATTGCTGATCAAATCAAAGAAGTGCAAGAGAAAATTCGTACTTTGAAAAAAGAAAAAAGAGAGTCTGAAAAAGAAATTATAAAATACAAAGCAACCATGGAACGAAGTTTTAATGCTGATGGTATGGATATCATCAACACTCACGTTGATGAAGGTTACTCTTGCCGATCATACAAAGGAATTGGGGATAAGGTTGCTGAATCCGGATCGACAACCGGTGCTGTCAACGGTGCGGATGTTAAACAAAATGACATTGGAAATATTGAACCCAATAAAGTCATCAATCTTGAAACTTTAAAAAGTATTTGTCCCGCTGATAAAACAAATTTAGTTGGAAATAAACTTTGTAACGTTAAAACTCTTTTCATCGCTGAATCCATTAAAATAGATAAATCGGCCTGTTCAGCTGCGGTTAATAATTATCCCAAATCTGTTCGTGAAGTTAAAGTTCTGACAGCACAAATTGAAGCGCTCAATGAATCTGTAAAACTTTTGAAAAAACAAATGACAGACGCTCGTAAAGTTGCTGTTGAAGATATTAAAGATGCTCTTCGGGAACGCACTGAAGGTGGAATTTGTTTAGAATGTCTTACGAGCAGTTCGGCGACATACCAAAAGCGTGAAACCGATTGGCCAGGTGTAGCAGCGAATGTATTCACCGGTCTTGCCGGTCTTTACATGGGTTACAAAACCAATCAGATGGTGTCGGACTATAATTCTTCGATTGGATTTGCTTCTCAACCAAATATTTCCTCTATGGCCATGGGATTTCCATACTTATTAAATGGAGTTTATGGCGCACTTGGCGGCGGAGTAGGTTCCGGTGCTTTTGGTTGCGGTGGAACTGTTGGCGGTGGTGGAAACTGGAACGGTCCTTACGGAATGGCCGGCCCATTTGGAATGGGTGGTCTTTATAATCCCGGAGCAGCAATGGGACCTTGGGGATATCCTCAAGGAATGGTCGGCGCGGGTATGGGCGGCGGCATGTATATGCCTGGAATGGGTCCTTGGGGAATGAACGGTCCTTGGGGATTAAATCCTATGGGAATGGGAATGTTTCCAGGAGCCGGCGCAGCTGTAGCTGGTGGTTTCGGATTTCAAATGCCTGGTTACGGAGGCGCTTATCCATGGATGACTCCTGGTTTTGGCGGTCCTTATCCAATGATGGGCGGAGCGATGGGAATTCCGGGAATGGGATTTCAAATGGGCGGCGCTATGGGATTTCCGGGATATGGCTATGCAGCGGGCGGCGGAATCGGAATGCCAATGATGGGCGGAGCTATGGGAATGGCAATGCCTGGAATGGGAATGCCAATGATGGGCGGAGCTATGGGAATGGCAATGCCTGGAATGGGAATGC
>ERZ1292625.487-Hain-H41-01um-R1-487-length-60357-cov-10_pt1 | contig 60357 bp, 59 predicted proteins | sample MGYA00564400_ERZ1292625 | MGnify/ENA primary metagenome ERZ1292625 (study PRJEB36523, sample SAMEA6512639) | groundwater metagenome | collected 2019-01-08 | study: AquaDiva: Metagenomics assemblies of 32 groundwater samples | reverse complement strand
AATCTAGAGAATAATCCGAAAGAAGATACCAGACAATCATATTTAGGGATGTTGAGGTGGGGGAATACACACAAACTAAAAAAAGAATATAGAGATTTCCCTTTATCAGTAATTTCTCTATAATCATTACCATGTCCAAATACATTCCCACCATCGGCTTAGAAGTGCATGCGGAGTTAAAGACAAACACGAAAATGTTTTGCTCCTGTAAGAATGATCCTGATGAAAAAACTCCGAACAAAAATATTTGCCCCATTTGCATGGCGCACCCCGGGACACTTCCTGTAATTAATAAACAAGCTATAAAAAATGTTTTAAAAATTGGCATAGCTGTCAAAGGTAAACTGGCGGATTTCACTGAATTTGATAGAAAAAATTATTTTTATCCAGATATTCCGAAGGGTTATCAAATAAGTCAATATAAACACCCCCTTGTTTTAGGTGGGGAAATAGATGGAGTCGAATTGACTCGTGTTCACCTTGAAGAAGATACCGCTCGTTCCCAACACGAAGGAGATATTAGTTTAATTGATTACAATCGCGCTGGCGTGCCTCTTATGGAGTTGGTAACAGAACCTGTAATACATGATGCGGAAACCGCAGTTAAATTTGCTAAAGAATTACAACTTCTTTTACGTTATGTTGGGGCGGGAGAAGCTAATATGGAAAAAGGACAAATGAGGGTGGAAGCCAATATTTCGGTTGCGCTTAAAGGAAAAAGAGGAACAAAGGTGGAGGTCAAAAATTTAAATTCGTTCAAAGCTGTGTCGGGCGCAATTGCCTATGAAATAGAAAGACAGAGCAAACTTTTGAATGAAGGGGGAAACGTTATTCAAGAAACTCGTGGTTGGAATGAAAATAATTTAACCACTTTTAGTCAGCGTCTTAAAGAAGATTCACATGATTATAGATATTTTCCAGACCCAGATTTACCAAAACTTTATATTTCTGAAATCACGGAATTTTCCAAGGAAAACCTTAAAAAAGAATTACCCGAATTACCTTGGGAAAAAAGAGAAAGATACATTAAAAAAGGATTAAAAGCAGAAGATGCTGAAATGTATGTGACAAATGATTTGTTCGGTAAATTTTTTGATGAGGTTTCTGGAGAATTGGAAGAAAATAAAAAATTGATTCAGCTTGCTTCAAATTATATTACCTCGGACTTAGCAGGACTTGTGAAAAATTTTAATCGCAATTTTGCCGTTTCTACCAAGAATTTTGCCGACCTTATAAAAATGACATCAGAAAACAAGATTTCTTCTCGTGGCGCAAAAGACCTTCTAACTTTTCTTTTTGACGAGGATGCCATTCCTGAAATTTTGGCAAAAGAAAAAGGGCTTTTGCAACAAAGCGATGAAGGTTTACTTAAAAAAATTGCCGAAGAAGTCATTGCCGAAAACGGAAAAGCGGTTGAAGAGTATAAATCTGGCAAAGAATCTTCAATTCAATTTCTAGTGGGTCAAGGCATGAAAAAGTCCAAAGGGAGTGCCAACCCGCAGGTTTTAAAGGAAATATTGACAAAACTGATTTAATTTGTTTTACTATAGATTAGGTCTTTGATATGACTTGCGAGTCTGCCTGCGCAGGCGGGTGGTCATAGCGAAAAGTGGCTTAACAAAAAAGACAATAGAGGCCATTCCTCGCTATGACTACCATTCCGGTGGTCCGCTGGCACAACATAAGGAGTTTTGTTATGAAAAAAGTTGATGTCTCTGAGCTCCAGGGACCGCTCACGGAACTCATGGATCAGGTCGGCGGAAACAACGGCCGTCCCCGCTTCGAGGAGTTCAAGTTGTGGCTCAAGGGAGTCGTGCTCAGCGCCCTCGAGGTATTGATCGACTTCTCGGTGCCCTGCAAGCTCCCGTTCAAGAGAACCGAACGCATGAGCCCGGCCAAGTCCGGCATTGTGAAGCTCGAGAAGCGCGGCAACGATCTTTACCTTGATGACGCAAGGCTCGAGCTCGTTTTCTCTGAGAATCAGAGGGGCGGCAAAGTCGCTGGTGGCCACGATCTCCGCAAGGAACGAGATGCTGCGGGCGACAACGTCAGCGCGAGCGTTCTCGACAAGTGCGTTGAAAACCCCGCGCTTTGGCCAGAGAGCTGGAAGAAGAATGACCAGGGTAACACGATTTACGTGTACTTCTGGGATGACATCTTCCGCGACCCGACGAGCGACAGCCTGTGCGTACGCTGTGGTTGCTGGAGCGAGGGCGAGGTGGTGTCGAACTACGACTGGCTCGACGATGACTGGGACGGTGGCGGTCCTGCTGCCTCTCGCGCAAGTTAGTACTGTGGACTCAGTTCCTGTGGCCTATTTTGGCACTTGGGACTTAGTCCTTAGGCCCCGCAAATATCGCGGGGCCTTTCATTTTGGTATAACATTACAATGGTAGTAGGCGAATCTGCTGGAGATTAAGGTTTCCGGCGGCCGAATCCAGTATCCATACATCGAGAGTATCTGTGTTCACGGATTCAGATAGAGTGGTGTGTGTAGAAACTTCAAAAAATGAAGATACTTGGTGCATAGTGCTATCGCATTACGATGCGGAATTCGATACAGCTAGTGGATTGAGTAAATATGCTCCCTTACTAGCAGTGGCCTGGAAGGCATTATGCACATTTCCGCAACCCGACGAACGACAACCTGTACGTACGCTATGGTTACTGGAACGAGGGCAAGGTGGTGTCGAACTACAACTGGCTCGACAATGACTGGAACGGTGACAATCCTGCTGCCTCTCGCGCAATTCTCCTCATTTCTCCCCTGCTTTCGTGGGGGAGTTTTGTTTTTGCAGTTGTCCAAGCCAACCACCGAGCATACGCCCTATCGGGTCAAGTTTTTCGGAAAGAGATATATATTTTTTATTGTCCAAAGATTTTGTTTCCCAAAGTACAAGCAAAAATATTTTTATGGTATCTATTTTTCTGATAGCGAGACGCACAAAAGGAATTTTGTCACTTTTCTGCAAAAAACCTGCAACAGATATTGCTTCTATGCTTTCTATAAACAAATTATCAGTTGTCTGTCCAATTGTATGACGATGAATCTTGGGTAGTATTTGATAATATTGATACCACAAAATGTAACAATCTTTCAAATGCAGGAGAACAGGCAAAAACTGATGAGGGGGGGGGCTTTAACGGAAAGAAAATTGGATTTGTTCACACTTACCACAATATCATTTCTGTTGATAATTTGTTATTAGCGTGGCAGGAATTTCTACGCGGCAAAAAACACAAAAAAGACGTGCAAGAATTCCAGCTTAATCTGATGGACAATATTCTGTCTTTACACTACGACCTCAAAACCAAAACATACACTCACGGAGGATACAGCGCCTTTAACATTAGCGACCCCAAGCCCCGAAACATACACAAGGCCAGTGTCAGAGACAGGTTACTCCACCATGCCATCCACAGGGTTCTTTATCCTTACTTTGACCAGAAGTTTATTTACGACTCATATTCCTGCCGTGTAGGTAAAGGCACACACAAGGCAATGAATCGTTTCAGAAGTTTTGCTTACAAGGTATCAAAAAACAACACTAAACAATGCTTTGTCTTGAAATGCGACATCAGAAAATTCTTTGCTTCAATTGACCAAGAAATACTGCTGAACATTCTTAAGAAACACATAACCGATAAAGACACAACGTGGCTTTTAGAGAGAGTAATCAACAGTTTCAGTAGTTTCAGCCCTCTTACCTATTCCAATGTTCTTGAGAACATTGGAATAGAAGAGAAAGGACTGCCCTTGGGTAATCTCACCTCTCAACTTCTGGTCAATATCTATATGAATGAATTTGACCAATTCATTAAACATAAATTAAAGATTAAATATTACATAAGATACGCTGGTGATTTTGTCATACTTTCACAAAACAAGAATCAACTTCTAGAAAACATACGATATATCGTATGTTTTCTAGAAAAGGAACTTTCACTTCAACTTCACCCCAACAAAGTATTTATCAAAACATTATCATCAGGCGTTGATTTCCTGGGTTGGGTGAATTTTGCAAGACACAGGGTGTTGAGAAACACAACAAAAAGGAGGATGCTAAGGGCAATGAATGGCAAGGCAAGTCGAGAAACAATGAAATCATATTTGGGGATGTTGAAACATGGGAATGCGTACAAGTTAAGAAAGCATCTGTTATAATAATAAACATTAAAATAGTGATTAATAAATAAAGATAATGACGAAGGTTGCTATAAACGGTTTTGGAAGAATTGGTAGGGCTTTTTTCAAATTGGCGATAAAAAAGAAGGGGATTGAAGTTGTGGCGATAAATGATTTGGGAATGGTAGAGAATTTTGCCTACCTTTTAAAATACGATACCGTTTATGGTAAAAGTGACTTGGATATAAAAACAGAAGTTAATGGCGAAAACAGAAAATTAATAGTAAACGGAAAAGAGATCGCATTTTTAAGTGAAAAAGACCCGAGCAAACTTCCCTGGGGGAAATTGGGGATTGATATTGTTGTAGAATCCACTGGGCGATTTGCTAATTATGAAAAAGCAAAAGCGCATTTGGATGTTGGGGCAAAAAGAGTGGTTATTACCGCTCCCGTTAAAGACAAAGCGCCAGATGGGTTAAAAGGAGAAACCGTGCTCCTTGGAATAAATGACAATTTACTTACTGACACTTCCATTTCTTCAAATGCATCTTGCACTACGAACGCCGCAAGTCCACTAATTGCAATATTGGATGAAGCGATTGGCATAGAAAAAGCGGTACTTTCAACCGTGCATGGTTATACCGCCAGTCAATCTATCGTTGACAGTCCATCAAAGAAAGATTGGAAAGAAGGACGTGCCGCCGCGGGAAATATAGTGCCGACTTCAACTGGAGCGGCAATAGCCCTTTCCCAAGCCCTGCCGCAATTAGTTGGCAAATTTGACGGTATTTCAATGCGAGTGCCAGTCCTAGCAGGATCTATTGCAGACATTACCTTTATTTCTAAAAGAAATACGAGTGTAGAAGAGGTTAATGAAGCTTTAAAAAAAGCGTCAAAGGAAAAGAGGTGGCAAAAAGTTTTTTCTGTAACGGATGAGCCATTGGTGTCATCTGACATAGTGGGGAACACCTTTGCCTCAATTGCGGACTTAAATTTAACCAGAGTTATAGATGGGAATTTAGTCAAGGTTTGCGCTTGGTATGATAATGAGATGGGATATTCCCATGCATTACTAGAGCATGTGATAGTGAGTGGTAAAAATATTTAATATGGAAGAAATAATAGCAAAAAATGTTGAAAATAATACGGAGGGAAAGAAGAAAATTAAGATTGAAGATGTTTTGTCAAAATCAGAAAACGAGAAAGGACTTTTAGAATTGATTGAAAAATCCCCGCCCGAGTTCATTTACGAATTCATTGAGTTGCTTGGTGGTAATCCTAAATATTTGGAATATGCTGAAGAAATGTCAAAGATGTACGAAGATCTTTCTTCAGAACCTCATGCCGAGGAATATAATTTGCTAATAAATTCAGCCCCAGAAATTGATGGTATAAGAAAAGTTTGGGAAATATTATTAAATAGGATATTGATATCCTCAATAGATACAAGTGATAAAGAAAAGGCCCTAGAGGATTTTCTCAATAAGATTATTTTAATACCAAATGTGACTTCAAGTGCCTATAAAGATAAAAATGGCTACTTTTTTGTGGAAATGATAAAGAATAAACTAAATTTAAACGGTGGAGAGGATTCTACCAATACTAGGCAAAACATAGAAATGATATTAATCGATTCCATGCCAAGCGCTTTCGGTATGAGGGATAAATTAAAAGAGATATTTGCTTAAAAAATTATAATATGAAAATATATTTAGCATCAGATCATGCCGGTTTTGAATTAAAGAATCATCTTATTGGTTTTTTGAATGCCCAAGGATATACAGCCATAGACAAAGGCCCTTTTTCTCATGATCCAAATGATGATTATCCAGATTATGTTTCTCTTGTGGCTGAAGAAATATTAAAGGAGCCCAATGATACCAGAGGTATTATTTTAGGTGGCTCGGGCCAGGGAGAAGCCATGACAGTGAATCGTTTTAAAAGAATTCGCGCCGCTGTTTATTATGGAGGATCAGAAAAGATAGTAAAAATTTCTCGTGAAGACAACAATTCCAATATTTTGTCACTAGGGGCTCGTTTTCTAAAAAGCGAAGAAGCAGAGAGTGCCGTTAAGCTTTGGTTAGAGACAGCTTATAGTGAAGATGAGAGGCATGTGCGACGTCTCAAAAAAATAGACGAAAATTAAAAAACCACAAGTTTTTGATTTTTCTTTGTTTTCTGCATTAATTTTGAAAACAGGTTACAATTGTCCAATGACTGAGATAATTCCTGCCATAATGCCAAGCGATTTTGCTGACCTCTCATCTAAGGTTGCGCGTGTGGCGCCGTTTGTTTCATCCGTTCAGCTAGACATTATGGATGGCGATTTTGTGCCAGAGAAAACTTGGCCTTATCGCGGGGAAATTATGGATTTTAAAAAGTTGCAACGCGAAGAGCTTGGGCTTCCAGAATGGGAAAAAATAAATTATGAAATCGATTTGATGGTCTCATCGCCAGACAGGGATGCTTTTGAGTGGATTAAAATTGGGGCATCACGTATCATATTACATTTTGAAAGTCACGGAGATATAAAAAATATAATAGAGAAGATTCGCTCACAATATGGCAGAAAGTCAGAAAATTATTCTGCTCCAGAAGTGGGTCTTGCCATTGGTACAGAAACAGAGCTTGAAAAAATTGAATCTCTTATACCACTAGTAGATTTTGTGCAACAGATGGGGATAGACAAAATTGGTTATCAGGGAGAACCGTTTTCTATAAAAGTATTAACTAGGATAAAAGAATTTAGAAAAAGATACCCTAACCTTATAATAAGTGTTGATGGAGCGGTGAATGCCGATTCGGCGCCGCAATTGGTGGAGGCGGGCGCAACACGTCTTGTTTCTGGCTCATACATTTTTAATGCCGTAGATATAAAAGAGGCCATCGATTCTCTGAGGGTGATATAATCGTCATATGAAGAGGAAACAGAAAAAGGATATAAGCACTGAAGATTTGGCTACCGTGATAGGCAGGGGATTTTCCGATTTCGGAGACAATTTACATCAAATAAGGATTAGTTTGCGTGATCTGGAAAGTAAAATCATTTCACTTGAAAATGAAATGGGCGAGAATAAGGATGTTTTAAAAAAGGTGAGGCAAGATATTTTTGATGTTGGGACACGTTTTATTTCCAGACGCGAATTTGAGGGAACTCACAGAGATTTTCGTCTTCAGTTGAATAAATTAGAAATGAGAGTTGAGAGGTTGGCTAATCGTCACTGAATATAATTTTAAAATGGAGTTCTTGTCAGATAAAAAAATAGAGGAATTAGAACTGAAAGCAAATAGTATTCGTAAATCAATTATTGAAATGCTTTTGGAAGCAAAATCCGGTCACACCGCAGGACCCCTTGGTATGGCCGATATTTTTACCGCTCTCTATTTTCATATTTTAAAACACAACCCCAAGAATCCCGATTGGGAAGAAAGAGACAGGGTGGTTTTATCTAATGGCCACATTTGCCCAGTGCTTTATGCCACGATGGCGCATTCTGGGTATTTTGAAATTGATGAACTAAAAACTTTAAGAAAATTTGAGTCACGCCTTCAAGGACACCCACACAGAGAGTGGTTACCCTTACTGGAAACATCAAGCGGACCACTTGGAAGCGGGCTTTCGCAGGCGGTTGGTATGGCTCTCGCAGAGAGAATGAATAATGGACGCGCCACCAGTAAATTTTTCTATTGTTTAATGGGGGACGGAGAGCTTGATTGTGGGCAAATTTGGGAAGCAATGATGCTTGCCGGAAAAGAAAAATTACACAATCTAATTGGAATTGTTGATAGAAACAACATTCAAATAGACGGTTTTACGGAAGATATTATGCCACTTGAGAATTTGCGAGCGAAATGGGAATCATTTAATTGGCATGTGGAAGAAATAGATGGACATAATTTCCCGCAAATAATTTCTGCAATTGAACACGCTAAAGCCGTATTTGAAAAACCCTCTGTAATTATCGCGCACACTATTCCGGGAAAAGGGGTAAAGGAATTTGAGAGAAAATACGAATGGCACGGCAAACCACCTAATAAAGAAGAAGGCGCTATGGCACTTGCGGAACTTAGAACCTTAGGAGGAAAAATTAAATCAGAACATGAATAAAAAAATAGTATTCATAGCACATCCAATTGCTGGTGACATAGAAAATAACATGAAGAAATCTCTTCAGATTTGTGAAGATGTACATACAAAAGAAATAATACCGGTAGCTCCATACTTAGTTTCTTTAAGATATCTCAATGATAATGTCATAGAAGATAGGGAACTTGGAAAAGAAGCAAATTTGGAATGTTTTCACCGCAGATATTTGGATGAGTTGTGGCTTTTTGGTGACAAAATCTCCTCTGGTATGAAAGAAGAGATTTTATTGGCTAGAGAATTAGGCATACCAGTAATAGCAAAAACGGAGGGAACAAAAATAGATTTAAAAAATTTAAAATGATTAATCAAAACGCAAAATTAAATCCAAAAGTTTTTGATAAATATGTTGAACAGCCGCCGATAAGGAAATGATTTAGTGGTTGTTCTGAATAAAGAAAATAAAAAATGGAAATAATTCATTATCATCCCGACATAGAAAAATTCTTTAGTTCACTAGAAAGCACAACAGCAACAAAAGTGGCGCGACTTATAGAATTACTTGGTATCCGCGAATACAACTTGGTTATGCCTTTTAGCAGAATGCTGGAAAAAGGTTTATATGAATTGCGCATACAGGGTATGTCGAATGTGCGAGTTTTCTATACTTTTTACGGCGGAAAAGTCTTCCTTTTGCACGCTGTTAGCAAAAAGACCAAAAAGTTGGAAAGAAGAGATCTTAAAACAGCCAGAGGCAGGTTGGTTCTCTTGCGCAAAATATAACATATATGTTATATTAGTATATTAGATGTTATTATTTAGAATAAAAAAGTATGAAAAAACAAAAAATAAAATTTTATCCCTTCAGCAAGTTGAAACAGAAATTGATGAAAAGACCCGGGTTTAAAAAGGCCTATGACGACCTTGAGTTTGAATTTAAGTTAATAGAAGCAATGATTGAGGCACGCGTTAGAAAAGGAGTTACCCAAAAACAGTTAGCACAAAAAATTGGTGTGGCACAGTCAGCCCTTGCTCGTTTTGAGTCTGGCAGAATTAATCCGCGATTGTCATTTCTAAAAAAAGTGACTCACGGACTTGGTTTAACTCTCACTGTTAAATAAATGCTTAACCAAAACTCAAAAAAACTAAATAAAAATCTTTTTGATAAAGATGTGGAACAAATGCCCATTCGTTTTGGTTTTGGTGAAGGATTGGTGATTGCGGCGGAAAACGATAAAAATGTGGTGGGGCTTTGCGCCGATTTAACAGAATCCACCAGAATGCATTTATTTAAACAAAAGTTTCCCGAAAGATTCATAGAAATGGGAATAGGAGAGCAAAGCATGGCATCCGTTGCAAGCGGAATGGCGGCGATGGGAAAGATCCCATTCATTTCCTCATACGCCATGTTTTCTCCTGGGAGAAATTGGGAACAAATTCGCACTACAATTTGCTATAACAATAGGAATGTGAAAATTGCTGGAAGCCACGCCGGTATTTCAGTCGGACAAGATGGAGGCACGCATCAAGCCATTGAAGATATTGCCATTACGCGCGTTATTCCTCGCCTCACGGTAATTTCTCCGTGTGACTCAATTGAAGCCAAAAAAGCCACCATTGCCGCCGCCAAGATGATTGGACCGGTGTATATTCGTCTTGCTCGAGAAAAAACTCCAATAATTACAACGGATGAAACTCCATTTGAAATTGGTAAGGCGCAGATATTTTGGCAACCTGAAAATAAAGATGAAAAACCCGTCGCCGCAATCGTGGCGACGGGGGCATTGGTGCACAAGGCATTGGTTGTTGCCAAAGAATTGGAAGCCGAAGGAATTCAAATGATTGTAGTGAATCTCTCAACAATAAAACCTTTTGATGAAAAAACTATTTTTGAAGTGGCCAAGCGTACGGGTAAAGTAGTAACAGTGGAAGAACATCAAGCAAAAGGGGGAATGGGTTCAGCTGTAGCAGAATTTCTTTCCCAAAATTATCCAGTTCCTATGAAAATAATTGGAGTTGATGATCAGTTTGGCCAATCGGGAACGCCCGACGAACTTTTGGAACATTATGGTTTAAGTGTTGCTAACATCAAAAAAGCAGTGTTAGAATTGGTGGAATAACCTGTCCCGTTACCCGCCTGCGACATGACGGGCAGGGAAGTCGCTACGACGGAAAATTATATATAGAAGTATATGTTAAAAGGTCTAAATAAAGCTAATTTAAAGCATAGTTCGTTCGTGATTTTGCGAGCGACTTTCTAATGGGATGCCACCTATGACACCAAAAACAACAGCCAAGGATTTTTTCATTTATCTTGCAACAGTAGCGCTTTTGTATGTTTCCTTCGGCAGTTTGCTTAATCTTTTGTTCAATTACATAAATTATTATTTTCCTGACATTTTAACCGATAGTTATTATTACTATGATCCATATACCGCGGCGGTCAGATTTTCTCTGGCAGTGCTTATAATTTTATTTCCGGTATTTTGGTTTGCCACGTATTACATCAATAAAGATTTGAGGGCCTACCCGGAAAAGCAGGAACTTGCCATCAGAAAGTGGCTACTTTATCTCACTGTTTTTGTTGCTGTCGCCATCGTGATAGGAGATTTAGTTGTTCTTGTTAACACTTTCCTAAACGGAGAGATTACCACCCGTTTTATTTTGAAAGTTTTGGCCGTTTTAGTTTTGACCGGGTTTACTCTCCTTTACTACACTTGGGATTTAAAAGGCAAGTATGTGGAAAAGCCAATGCTGGGGCGATCACTTGGAATTGTTGCCGCCATTATCGTTTTTGCTTCTATTGTTGGCGGTTTTTTTGTTATCGGTTCCCCGCAGAGCCAAAGAATGATTCGTTTTGACCAGCAAAAAATAAGTGATTTGCAAAGTATTCAGTGGCAAATAGTGAATTATTGGCAACAAAAAGAAAAAATGCCCAAAGGGTTGGCAGATTTGACTGATCCTCTAAGCGGATTTATGATACCAAAAGATAAAGAAACAGGAAAAGATTATGAGTACCTTCTTGGTGAAGGAATGAGTTTTAAACTTTGCGCAGAATTTAATAAAGAAAGTAATGAAAGAAGTTATCCAGATCCATACGGAGGAAAGGGAGGTGGAATAGGACTAAGTGAATCTTCATATCCATATCCTGGTGGAATGGATGAAAATTGGAAACACGGGGTAGGATACGTTTGCTTTGAAAGAATAATTGATCCAGAGAAGTACCCTCCATATCCTGATTCTAAGAGGTAGAAGTGCATACAAACACTGATAAACAAAAATCATACGATATATCGTATGATTTTTGTTTATGGCTACTCAAGGATTTTTTGCGGCTTGTAGTTTTCTGGAGCGTGATTTAAATAATTTTCCAAATCTCCTCTGTGCAACAACCCCTTTTGAGCGCCGACATATTGAACAACAGACATAGAATTAACCGGTCCCCACTGCAGTGCTTCAGGAATTGATTTGCCAAGGGCTAAAGCGGAAGCAAAGGTGGAGGCGAAAGCATCTCCTGCGCCGGTTCTTTCATACGGTGGTTTGGGATCAGGATATGGTGGCATAAAGTAAGCAGTCTTTCCGTCATAGGCATAAGCGCCACGAGGACCATCAGTAATAACCACATTTTTTGGTCCTTCTTCCCGCATTAAATGAAGTAGGCGACCAATTTTATGCTCATCTGTGTTTAATATCCTTTTAGCTTCTTCCACATTGCAGAAAAAAACTTCGGCTATTGTATAAATTTCGCGTAATCTTGAAATACCAAGTTTCATTTGAAACGTTCCTGGCTGAAAGGCCAGTTTTATTTTTGGATGCGCTTTTAAATAATTTATTATTTCTTTGTGATAGGGAAGAGATTGTTCGGCTAAAGAAGAAAGATAAAGCCATTTTGGATTTCCAATATCAGGAAATTTATATGGATAATCATAATGTTTTACCAAAATTGTTCTATCATCTTCAAACCACAAGACGTAATGGTAATTACTTTTCATTCCATCATGAAGATGAACAAAAGAAGTATCTATATTATTGCTTTTTAAAACAGTAACAGTGTCTTCCGCCACTCTGTCATCTCCAAGATCAGTAACAAGTGCTGTCTTTAAACCAAGACGAGATGCGGAAACTGCAGCATTTGGACTGTTTCCCACTCCGGCAACAACTTCTACAAATTCATAGGGAATTTTATCGCCAAAGCGCATTGAAATTTGGCAATTTTCTTTATCTATATCGCAATGAACAGAGGCATCTTTAAGACGAATGAATGCATCAGTCACAATGTCGCCAACTGCTACAAAGTCAAAATCTTTCATTCAAGTATTATATGTTATTTTACGATTGGGGCATTACTTAGAGCGTGGATTATTCAGTAACGAGTTATGATTTAAAAGAAAGACATAAACTATTTTTCAATTTCCTAAAAGTCTTATGCTAGTGTTTTGCAAAACACTAGCATAAGACTTGAGAGTCTGTAGTGGGAAAATTTCTTTGAGTGGGGCAGTACAAGTGCGGGTGGGGAGTGTATAAGAAAAAGAAAACCGCGACTTGCGTCGCGGCGTGGGTCATAGGGCCACCTTGTTCATATGAGAGACATTCCCGAGTATTTGTGGTTGCCAAGGGATTCCTCTTTGCTTCCATCGAAGATTTCCTCGATGCCATCGAACTCCTGGAATTCGTTGTGGCGTGACTGATTCACATAGATCATGTTGCCATCGACATAAATCTTTGGCCCACGACCGCCAACAAATTGGCCCGTCCGGTAACTGAAGAAGAGAGCTTCCTTTAGGGGTATGATTGCTCTTTCTTCGTAGAATCCTTCGTAATTCATGACCCAAATCGGGTCGTTTCGGAACCAGATGGTTGTTGTCCCAGCCGATTTCAGCGAGTTGGGCGTTACGCAGTAACGGTCGAGAAGATAAAAGTCACCCTCTCGGAAGGCGATGGCTTTGTATCCAGGCATATCGGGGATCTTTATTTTTTTGCTTCCCGCCACCGCCCATCCCTGCATCATTGCCGTGAAAAAGAACTCTTTTACTTTTTCCCAGTCCATGGGGTTTCCTTTCTGGTTGGGGTTTAAATTACATTGCATAATAAGTAAGGTTTTGTCAAATATATAAAATAATAGAAAAAGTATCGTGTTATAATTTTGTAAATGAAATCTTACAAAGAATATATTGCTGATGCATTAAGTCGCGGTGTGGCTATAGGACATTTTAATATTTCCAACATTGAAGTTTTTTGGGCGGTAATTAATGCGGCTAGAAAATTAAATTTACCAGTAATTATTGGAGTTTCCGAAGGAGAAAGAGATTTTATAGGAATACGTGAGGCACGAGCATTGGTGAATGCCGCAAAGGAAGAATTCAATCACCCAATTTTTCTAAACGCAGACCACACCTATTCGTTTGAAAGAGTTAAGGAAGTAATTGATGAAGGTTATGACAGTGTAATTTTTGATGGCGCCAAATTAAGTTTTGAAGAAAATGTAAAAATAACTAAGCAATGTGTGGATTATGCAAGAAAAGTTAATCCAAATATTTTAGTTGAAGCGGAACTCGGTTACATAGGTATGTCTTCAAAGGTGTTGGACGAAATTCCAGAAGGGGTTTCACTTTCAAATTTGACTACAGCAGATGAAGCTAGAAAATTCGTCAGAGAAACAGGTATAGATTTATTTGCGCCGTCCGTTGGAAATATTCACGGCATGCTTCGCAACACCAAAGACCCGAGATTGAACATAGGAAGAATAAAAGAAATAAGTGAAGTAACAAATAAGCCACTCGTCCTTCACGGTGGTTCTGGGACGGAAGATGAAGATTTTGTTAATGCTATAAAAGCCGGTATTGCTATTGTGCATATAAGCACAGAACTGCGTGTGGCCTATCATGATGCTATAAAAAAGAGTATGGAAGATAATCCGGATGAAGTAGCTCCGTATAAAATGATGAAACCGGTGATTGAAGCGGTAGAAAAAGTGGTAGAAAAACGGCTGCGTCTTTTCAATAATCTATAGAGAAATGGTCTTGCCTTTAGAGGCAAAATCAGTATACTGGTGCCTTATGTCGGAAAATCAATTTACACTTACAATAACCCCAAGAGAAATACTCGGAAAGACATCAAAGCGTCTCCCAAAAGATAAAATGGCGGCTGTTTATTATGGTCGCAAAGAGAAGGCAACCCCAGTTGTTTTACAGAAAAGTGAATTTACAAAAGTTTATAAAAAAGCAGGTGAGTCCAGTGTTGTGACGCTGGATAATCAAGGTAAAAAACTGGAAGCGTTAATTCACGAAGTTGATTTTGACCCTATAAAAGGGGATGTGCGCCACGCCGATTTTTATATTTTGGAGAAAGGACGCAAAGTAAAAATTGACGTTCCGCTTCATTTTGAAGGAGAGTCAGAAGCGGTAAAAAGTTTGGGCGGTATTTTGGTTAAGGTTATGCGTGAAATTGAAATTGAAGCCGAACCAAAAGATTTACCACACACTATTGCGGTGGATATTAGCGCTCTTCTTGGTTTGGACAGTCAAATCACTGTTGCTGACTTGAAATTGCCAAACGGTGTGCGCCCAACTGGAGATGTTACGGAAGTGGTTGCCTCTATCACTGTTGCTAAAGAAGAAATAGTCGAAGAACCTATTGACCTTTCAACTATTGAAGTAGAAAAGAAGGGCAAAGTGGAAGAAGAGGGAGCGGAGGTTGTTGAAGAAAGAGCAGAAAAGAAAGCTGAAAAGAAGCCGGAAAAGAAATAATCCTCTGATTATTTCGCATTATTCCTGCCGCCATATTTTGTTTTTAATTTCCAAAATCGGGACATGATATAATGTTGAGGCATGCGGTCAACAATTTCAATTTTGTTGTTTTTTTTGGTTTTTCCTTTAATTACTAATGCCCAAGTTTCGGGTCAGCTTTCGGTTGAGCGTCGCGTTGAACTTGAACGTCAACTTCAAGACGTGGAAAAACAAATAACCGACCAGCAAAAGGTGCTTGAAGCTAGACAGAAAGAATCCGTTTCTTTGGAAAGAGACGTGGCTATTTTGAATGCTAAAATTAGCGAAGCCAAACTTTCTATAAAAGCCCGTAATTTGAGTATTGAAAAACTATCTGATGAGGTAAAACAAAAAACAAAGGTTATAGGAACGCTTTCAGAGAAATTAGACAGAGAAAGACAATCGTTATCGCAAATCTTGCGAAAAACTGACGAAATAGACAATTATTCCGTGGTGGAAATGGCTTTGGGTAATAAAAGCATTTCTGAATTTTTTTCTGATATAGACTCATTCAAATCGGTCAATGATGCCTTGCAGACATCCCTTGGCGCTGTCAAAGATACCAAAGGGGAAACGGAAGAAGAAAAAGAAAATTTGGAAGGTAAGAGAAACGAACAAACAGAACTTCTGCATATTCAAGAACTTGAGAAAAAGAAAATAGAACAACAAGAAAAAGATAAAAAAAGCATTTTAAGTATTTCAAAGGGATTGGAAAAAGAATATCAAAAAGTTTTATCCGAAAAACAAAAAACAGCAGCCCAAATTAGGTCTGAACTTTTCCAATTACAAGGTTCTGCCGCCATTCCTTTTGAAAAAGCCCTCGAATATGCCAATTTTGCATCAAGTAAAACAAGGGTGAGACCAGCTTTAATTCTCGGCATAATCGCTGAAGAGTCAAATCTTGGAGAAAACGTGGGGACTGGCAATTGGAGAATAGATATGCACCCCACAAGGGATCAGCCATTGTTTGCCGAAATAATGAGAATTATGGGGCTAAATCCGGATACCGCGCCCGTTTCAAAGAGGGCTTGGTATGGCTGGGGAGGAGCTATGGGACCGGCACAGTTTATTCCTTCCACTTGGATTCTTTACGCTGGTTTTTCTTGCGATAAATTACAAACACCACCTGTTTGTAATTATGATGCCAATAAAGATAGAATTGGAAAACTTACCGGTAATCAACCACCAAGTCCATGGAACCCTAAAGACGCTTTTATGGCTTCCGCTACATTGATGGCTGATAATGGCGCCACGAAGGGGACCCGTGCATCAGAGCGTCTTGCGGCATTGCGTTATTTAGCTGGTTGGGCAAATGCCACAAAGTCGGCCTATGCATTTTATGGAAATGACGTTATGGAATTGGCCGATAAATATCAGGGGCAGATTAATATACTTAACTCGTCCCGCTAAAAACAAGATTTATAATTATGTGAATTATTTTACCCCATAGGACTGTCCTATGGGGTGTCCTATGGGGTAAGGGGGCGTGTAATGTTTGTGTGGGAGTTTAAGAAAGACAAAAACTCTAATTCACTACGCTTGCATTAGCACTTTTTTGTGTTAAAGTGGCACTTCAATGAAAACCGAGATACATCCGAAATACTTTGCCGAATCCAATGTTACCTGCGTCTGCGGGGCGCATTTTACTGTTGGTTCTACCACAGAAAAAATAAAAGTTGAAATTTGCAGTAAATGCCATCCATTTTATACAGGTAATGAAAAGATATTGGATACGGCCGGACGCGTGGAAAAATTCAAGACCCGCGCTCTCGCCGCTAAACCGGCTAAATCTTCTAAAAAAAAGAGCTCAAAATAACTTAAGAAACACTCCCTCCCTCCGCCTCAGGCGGAGGGAGGGAGTGTTTCGCTACGCATTTGAAATATAATTAAAACTATGGACAAAGGACGCCTAAAAAATTTTAAAGAAAATTATAAAACCAGTTATTTGGCGGGGCGTTTTGAACAATTGTTCAAAGAAGAGACAGAATTGGAAAAGACGATTAGCGAAAATAAAGAATTGGCCGAATTGGGAAAGGAAGACCTTTTACGAATTAAAGAAGAAAAAGAAACGGTTTGGAATCAAATGGAAAATATAGTTAAGGAAGATGAAAAGGAAGAAAAATTTCCCAATGAAATAATTTTGGAAGTAAGAGCGGGAACGGGTGGGGAAGAAGCGGCTCTTTTTGCTTGGCAACTTGCTCGGATGTATGAGCGCTACGCGCAAAAGGTTAATTGGCAATTTAAAAATGTTTATGAGTCCAAAAGTTCACTTGATGGATATAAAGAAGCCACTTTTGAAATAACAGGAGAGGGTGTTTACAAGAAACTTAGATTTGAAACAGGGGTTCATAGAGTGCAAAGAATTCCCGCTACAGAAAAATCTGGGCGTCTTCATACTTCAACCGCAAGTATTGTAATTTTGCCTATTGTTAAAAAATCAAAAATTGAAATAAATCCAGCTGACTTGGAAGTAGAATTTTCTCGTTCAGGTGGAGCTGGTGGTCAAAATGTAAACAAAGTAGAAACAGCTGTGCGCATTGTTCATAAACCCACAGGCCTTGATGTACGTTGTACTTCAGAGCGAAGTCAGCAAAAAAACAGAGAAAAAGCCCTCGCCATCCTTTCGGCAAAGTTACAAGTTCTTCAAGATGAAAAAGAAGCAAGTACGGAGTCCGGTAATAGAAAATCTCAAATAGGAACAGGTAATAGAAATGAAAAGATAAGGACCTATAATTTTCCCCAAGACAGAGTGACAGATCATAGAATTAAAGAAAGTTGGCACAATTTACCAGGTATTTTAGATGGTGAAATTGAAGATATTATTGAATTACTCCAAACCAAGGAGCACGGGGAAGTCGTAGAAGGGGAGTAAGTTTTTTAAAAAATAAAAAAAAGCCCCGCGTGCGCGGGGCTTGAATTCTGTTTCCGGACACAGAGACTTACTTCTGTGCCGCCAGGACGTCCTTCTCGGATTGGAGCAACTTAGCGTGCCCCTCGACCGTCATGTAGTACGTGGCGCCGCGCGGTTGCTGTCTCACCTGCTTGAGGTCCGGTGTCAGAGCCCAGAAGCAAGGATAATAGCAAAGTCCTGCCTTATCCCCGACGAGTGCCCTGAACCCGTTGGCATTATAGATCTGACCGCCAATACGGAAGGTTGGCTTGGCTCCTCCTCTGGTATTAACGAAGAGATTCGCCACGACATAGGGGGCAAAGATTTCTTTCATCGCCTCCTTGTTCGTTTTGAGAAATTCCTCATACCTGGCACACCAAGAACAATCGTTGGCGCTGATGTAGATGAAGATGAGCTTCTTTTTTTCCTGAGCCACCTTGATGGCGTGGTCAAGATCGAAGATGTTCTCGGTGAGACCACCAGAACGCTCGATCATGATTGGTTTGAAATCCTCCGGCATCCATGCGAACGCCGGGAAGGCAACTGCAACCAGCAGAAGCAATAGTGCTTTCATGGCAATGTCCTCTTTTTTGGCGTCGCGAGGGCAACGCTATCCACCCTTAATTGAACTCCAATAAACATCAAAAGTCAAAGTCACAACCCGACCCACCTGTGCAAAAAGTGTAAAATAACCTTATATATCAACATCTTTTACCGTTTTACTTAAACAGTAAATCTCATTAGCAAAAGTTGGTACGAAAAATCTTTTTGTTTTCTCATTGTAGGCGATTTTGTTAACAATCCTTTCTACTGATTGGAATATTCCCGTGTTTTTTCCAGTTTGTGGTTCTATTTCATATAATCTTGCATCATTAGATCCTATATAAATTTTTCCATCTATAGCTATGGGGCTAGCAAAAATTCTTCCTTGAGTTTCAAATTTCCAAATTAATTCGAAATTATTTAAATCAATGCAATAAATGAATTTGTTAAGTGAAGCAAAGAAGACCTTATTATCATAAATCAATGGGGACGAGTATATAACCATGCCTGTATCATATGTGTGTACAACTTCTCCTGTTTTTACTTTTAAAATATATAGTTTTCCGTCATGAGAACCAAAAGTTACAAGTTCTTTTTTCTCATCAAAATCAAAAGATGCCTTAACCTCGCCTCCTGTTTGGAATTTCCAAATCATTTCTCCTGTTTTTGCTTTGAAACAATATACTCCACCATCGTTTGATCCAATGACCACGAACTTATTTTTTTTATAATAAGCAGGAGAGCTGTGAGTCAAGCCATCAAATTTACATTCCCATTTTTTCTTTCCGGTTTCAGCATTTAATGCCACAATACCACCTCTTTTTTTCCAAAAACCAAATTCAAGCCCAACATATATAAGTCCTAGATCTTCCGCTATAGCGGGGGATGAGCCTATCCAATCAGCTTCCATAAATATCCATTTTTTCTTGCCGGTTTCTTTGTTTAGGGCATAGAAATTACCATCATAGGCACCAAAATAAACAAATTCCTTGTATAGAGTAGGGGAAGAAAAAATCGTTTTCCCATTAGCCCCGAACCCCAGTATTTTGAAGCGCCAAACCTCTTTACCAGTTTCTTGATTTAATGCCCAGAAATTACCACTATCACTTCCAAAATAAATGAAACTTTCATCAATAATTGGAGCTGATTTAGGGACTACATATAAATATGCTGGGTTTGGTATTTTTACTTGCCAATTGATTTTAAAAGGAAAGTCGGGACTCTCTTTAATTTTATTCTCTAGTAATGATGTGCCTAAAGTGTCTTTGAAATCTTCCAGTGTAAATAGTGAAAATATTTTTATGCCTTTATCATTTAAATATTTGTAATAAGAAATGTCACGAAAGCGTAAAATGGTACAGACCGCTATTACTTTTTTACCTAAAGATTCCAATACTTCAATTTGCCTTATAAAACCCAAGCTCCTGTTCATCAAGTCATCTACCAAAACTATTGGTTCACCCGTAAGATTCCCTTCAGTCATATTTTGTAAGTCGTTTTTTTCTCTCGACTTACGAACATAAAAACCAGAAATATTTTTGTTTGAATTTAAAATGACGGAAGTAATTATTGGGATAGAGGCCGTTTCTAATCCTCCGATTTGAAATTTAGGCAAATCTTTTAGTTTTTCTAAAAATAGATTGGATATTTGATTTAATATTTCAACATCAAAGAGTATTTTTCTGAAATCAAAAACCCAGTCTATTTCCCTGCCTGTATCGTTAGCAATTTTGGCATTTTTTTTACTTAAAAACACCTTTTCCTCTATTATATTTTTTAAATTTAGTAAATTTTTATCCATATACTTTATCCACATAATTTGAAGACAAAAACCTCTTTCAGAGCTATATTTTAACAAAAGGATACAATAAAATCACTTTATATATTATGAGTCAAATAAATAAGTATTTATTAACGGTTGCGGGTACATTTATTTTCACCTTGTTGCTAATTTATGGCACACCTCTTCGCTATACGGATATGATAGAACCAACCATTAAAGATATAGACGGGGCTACTTTTTATGAAAAGTTTTCGAAAGATCCAGATAATTACATTTTTATAGATGTTAGGGGAGAAGATGCTTATAATCAAATACACGCTAAAGGTTCTGTAAACAAACCGCTCCACACTCTTTATGATGAAAGAAAAATCCTACCAAAAAAAGGAAAAGATATAGTTCTAATATGCAGTGGTGGTCGTGCATCTGGTGTTGCTTATAGTTATTTGCAACATTATGGTTTTACCAACATGGTTAGAATTGATGGTGGTATTGAAAAATGGATAGAACTTGGTTTGCCAACAGAGTCAAATAGGTTAAGTCAAAAAACAGAAGCAATAAAAGTTTCCTATGAACAAATACAAACCTGTATATTATAATAATTTAAAAAAATGATTAAAAGTTTTATAAAAATAACCTTGTATACTCTCACTGTTGTTTTTTTGTTGCCCATTGTTTCGACATTTTTTAATTCTCAAGAAAAGGAATCCTCTATTGTAAAAGTTTCATCGGCCGATGTTCCCGTGCCAGTAGAAGTGCCATATGTGCCTTATGAAGGTGATCCCGCGGTTTATTATGTTTATTATGATGGTGGCTGTGATAGTGGCGTTGGTGGCGCTAGTAGCGGTTGTGATAGTTGGTGAAATAAAGTATATAATTTTTAAAATATGGAAGAAAACAAAGATGATAATTTGGGGAAATTAATAAAGATAGCCATTTGGCTTCTTGTTTTGGGTGGGATAATTTTTACTTTGTTTTTATTAAAAGAAAAACTACCAATGTTTAAAACAAAAAAAGTTGAAGTCATAAATACGGCTTCTAATAGAAATGATTTGGCAAATAGAAACGAAGATTTTGCCAAGGCAGAATCTCTTCTTGGTGAAGATCCTAGTCAGGCATTGGAGTCATATAAAAAAGCTTTAGCGCAAGCATTTTCACAATCTGATATTGATAGTATTTCTTTTAGAGTAGCACTGGCTACTTATAGAAGTGGCAATGTGAAGGAATCCGTTTCTTTGTTTAAGAATCTAATATCGTCTAGTACTGTCTCTAATATAACAAAGGCTTACTCCGTACAGTTTTTGGCTCAAGAGTATTTTTCCACCAATGACACAAATTTATTTAATATTATTTTTTCTGATGACCCTTACAAAGGTTTCTTTGCAGATGGAAACAAAGATAATGCTTTGAGAAAATTAGTAGAATATGGGAAGTCCTTTCAGGCATTACCAATTTTATCTTTAAGGTCAGCCGATTATAAAGCTAGGGATTTAATGAACCTGCCCCCTCAAAAGCAAGTTGAAAAAGAAAATCTTATTTCAGAAATAAAAAATGACATAACTGTGGCAGACATAGGCATAGAAGTTTTAAGAGGAAGTCCGAATATAGATCAATTGCCGGTTATTTATAATAGAAAATTAATACTTTCGACAAATTTAAAAAGGGCGGGTTATATATTGGGGGATCCAACAGATGCGTATGTTAAGGGTTCTGATTATGCAAATCTATATAACGATAGAAATACTCTAATGTTTCTTCATTTTAATTACGCGATTTATCTTAGTATAGAAAACCTTGCTCAAAATTCAGACAAAATAGTATCGACTCTTAGGAATATTTATGAAGAGAAAGACAGAAATTTAAAAATATTCCAATATTTAAAAAATAAAGCTAGCGCTGATCCAAAAACTGATGAAGTAGCAGGTTTTATTGTTAGTTTAGTATCTGTTGATAATTCATTTAAAAATTTTCTTCAAACATTAGGTTGGAAATTTTAAAAAAACAAAGAGGGCGCGACTGACTTTTTCAAATCGTCGCGCTCCTTACTTGTCATTGAAGCATTTACTTCGTTTCGCTCGCGTTGCCACAGCCAATCAGCTGTTGGATTTCCTCGGGTCCAGTTCCGCGGTCAACGAATTTCATCATCACATAGCGCTTGATCTTGGGGTCGGTCGGAAACCAAGCGGTTTGTACCATGCTACCTGAGTAACCGTTTGGAGCCCGATAGGCGGTGACAACCTCGATCTTTATGGTGTCAAAAGTTCCCGCCGGAAACGGTCACACCTTTTTCGAAGGTAGCGCTGGACACGCTACTTTCGGCCTCTACCTTGCCTTGCATTCGTGGGTGGGGGTAGTTAAATTTTCCTCCCCCAGTCATTCCCACTTTGAGTGGGTAATTCGGCATTACCCAAGCTGGTGAATACTCGATATTGTCCCGTTTAACCAGCTGGTGATTGCCGTCGAAAATTCTTGTGGAATTTCCGCGACCATCTTTCACGAAGAGCTTGTGACCACCGTCAGGGAAAACCTCGATGATTTCCTGCCGAATGATTCCAGCGGCGCGAGAATTGCTCTCGTATTCGCACCAGTAGCCCTTGGTGTATTCGGGCTTTGGAAATTCTTGTGACAGGGAGTTTCCAACAAGGAATGTGAGGAAAATACTCAGAATCAAAGCCAATGGTGTTTTCATCGAGTGCTCCTTAACCTCTGAGTTTGGGGGTAAAATTGCCGATAAATCAATCCAATTCGATTATAATGACAAAAAATTGATTTTGTCAAACGCTGTTTAAATGTATATTTTTTGATTTAGGCTGAGATGATATGCTTCTTTTATGAGCAAAAAAGTTTTATATATTTTAATTTCTCTTGTTTTTTTGGTAGTGATTTTTTTTTCACGAGAAAACATTTATTTTAGTATAGGAAATTATTATTTTGGTGGTGGGGTGTATGATTTAAAAAAAGCAGAAAAATATTTTAGGAAGGTTGTTTCAATAGAAGAAGATTACCCGAGAGCCCATTATCAATTAGCAAGAATAAGTTTTTTGAACGCACGGTTTATTGAAGCAAAAAATGAAATAAACAAAGAGATAAGTTTATATCCAGATTTTTACAAATCTTATTATATGGAGGGTTTGATAGCGGGTTATGCTGGGGATTTTGAGACAGCTGTAAATGGATTTAAAAAGTTTCAAGAATACGACTCGTTTAATTGGGCATCCTACAACGATCTTTCTTGGGTGTATTTCCAAAAAGGGGACTTTGAGTTAGCACGTGATATTGCTGTTGATGGTCTAAGGTATGCTGGAAATAATCCTTGGCTCTATAATTCTTTGGGCATTGCATTAATTAATTTGAAAGATATGTCTGAAGCTAAAGTCGCCTTTGAAAAGGCTTTAGAAAATATTGATAAAACGACCGCCGAGCAGTGGGGGAAAGCGTATCCAGGAAATGACCCTAAGATATATAAAGACGGGCACATGGCTACTAGGGAAGCAATAATTTACAATTTGGACCTTCTGAAGGATTATTAGCAGATGTTTGTGTGGATAAGGAATTAGAAAAGCTTTGGGTGATAGTGCTAACATAGTATTAATGGAGAAGAATCTGATCTCTTTTGCGAAAAAAAATCTATACGCCGTAATCTTTTTGTTTGTTTTGGGTGTGTTTTTGTTAATTGGCAACTTATTTAAAGATGGAGGTGTTACCTTTAAGTCCTCGGAGTTTTCTTTTTATAGTTTATCCCCCAACGGTGAGTTAAGTGGACGCAGCATTCCAGCTTCTTGTCCTTCTGATTTACATGATGATCCTACTTATGGTACTTCTTGTCAATCAGCTCTAAATTCATGCGGGGCAACCGCTCCCGGCACTTATCAATGTGGCGGTGTTTGTAATGCCACTGTTCCTCCGGTGCCAGCTGATTTGGGTACAACTTGCAGCGTAACTAATTCTTGTGGAGTAAGTAATTCAGGTACTCGTCAGTGTGATGGTAGTTGTAGTGCTCAAACGTTGCCTTTACCTAATGGAGCGGGCCAATATTGCCAATCTCAGCCAAATAATTGCGGAGTTTTTGGTCAAGGTTATAGAGGTTGCAGTGGCGCCTGTGGGGCTATTAGGCCAGCTGACGATTTGGATTGTAATGATGTGGAAATTGAAGTGGGGACAACGACCGCGACTACGATTCCTCCTAATTGCGAAATTGGTGGACCAGATTGTGAAGTTGTTACAACCATAATTCCGCGTGAATCAGAAATTGTAGGGCTTGGTGGCGTTTGTAGTATTGTCTGGGATGCATCTCCCGCCACAAGATGCACTATAGTTGGACCAGGAGTTAATAAACAAAACGAAGCTCCCACCGGGCTATTTATCACGCCCAGAATTGGGGTGGATACGGTCGGCTCCGCAACTTACACCATAACCTGTTATAACGGCAATACTGTTGCCGCGACAAAAAGGTTTTCTTGTCGCCTAAATCCAAACTATCAAGAGATTTAAATAGCATAAAACTAAGAAGTATTTAGCTCCGGACTCAAAAATAGAATTTTGCTATATGCTCACCAATTACCCCATAGGACCACCCCATAGGATAGTCCTATGGGGTAAGGGGGTTGAAGCAATTTGGGCATATTACGACTAGTGTGTTGCCAAACGACACCCTTTTTGTTAAAGTGGAGCGCTACTATGAAAGTTGTAACTGCCGAAACAGGAGAATCAGAAAATTCTACAATAGAGCGCCTTTTTAAAGCGGGGGTTCAATACGCTTACTCAAAATCACGTCGCCACCCTTCCATCTCACCTTTTATTTTCGGTTCTAAAAATAGAGTTGAAATTTTTAATTTAGAGACAGTTTTCGGAGCGCTTTCCTTGGCCAAGGAATTTGTAAAAAGTTTAGGCAAAGAAAGAAAAGTTGTCTTAATAGTCGGTGGTAAACAAGAGTCAAGGGATATGGTGGAGAAGGCGGCAGATGCTATTGGTATGCCTCGTGTTGCGGGACGTTTCATTGGAGGAACTCTTACAAATTTTGTTCAAATCAGGAAAAGAATAGAAAAATTAGAAAAATTTTTGGAGGAAAAGGAGTCAGGTGAACTTAATCGCTACACCAAAAAGGAGCGTTTGCTTATAGATAGGGAAATTACTCGTTTAATACACAATTTCGGTGGTATTCGCACTATGAAAGCTCTTCCCTCCGCTCTCATTGTGATTGATTCAAAGCGTGAGAATATTGCGGTTAAAGAAGCCAAAGATTTGAAAATACCAGTCATCGCTTTACTGAATTCCGATTGCAATTTGAAAGAAGTGAATTACCCTGTGCCTGGCAACGATTCGCTTAAAAGTAGCATTTCTATTTTTCTTGATGAAATGGTTCAATCTTACAAAGAAGGGTTGAAAAGCATAACCTCTAGCCCAGAGATTTCTTAAAGCTAACCCCAACCCCATAGGATTATCCTATGGGGTTGGGGTCGAGTCAAAAATTATGAGTAAAAACATTAGCGTAGATTCAATAAAGGAGCTTCGTGATAAAACGGGGGTTTCGGTCATGCAATGCAAGAAAGCGCTGGAAGAAGCTCTGGGCGATAGCGAAAAGGCATTGATTATTTTAAGGAAAAAAAGCGGTGAAATAGCCGCCAAAAAAGGAGATAGAGAATTGGGTTCTGGCGCTATCGGTTCATATTTGCACAGCAATGGCACAATTGGAGCCATGGTTGTTTTGCAAAGTGAAACCGATTTCGTTTCAAAAAATGAAGATTTCAGAAAGTTGGCATATGACATAGCCATGCATGTTGCCGCAAGTAATCCAGAATACCTTTCTCTTGATGATATTCCGGAAGGCGATATGAAAAAAGCTAGAGAAGTTTTTGAAAAAGAATCCGAGGGCAAATCGGTAGAAATGCGCGAAAAAATAGTAGCAGGTAAATTGGATTCTTATTTTAAGGATAAGGTTTTGCTTGAACAGTCCTTTATAAAGAATCCCGATGTGACCATTAAAGTTCTTATTTCTGAAGCGGTTCAGAGATTTGGTGAACGCGTGGTTATTTCCACTTTCACAAGATTGAAGGCTTAATTTTGGTATAATCAAGTCCTATGGGGCTAATTTATATATTCTTCTCATCTCTAATAGGGATAATGATACTTGTTTCTCTCAAGGCATGGGAGCTTCATCGTGGTGCTAAACCTTTTTCTGTTTTGCGTTACAGATTGGATATTTTGGTTAGAAGAGGTATAGAGAATCTAAAATCCCATTCACGCTATATAAGTTGGACAACCGCTCGCATCACCCTAGCTTTTTTGGTGGCAAAGATTGTTGACCTCATCACTTTAATTTGGAAAAAATTCACTAGTTCGGAAATATTTGAATTAATTAGAGGTAAGGTCATACCCAAAGCATCGGGGCCTGTTTCAGCTTTTTTAAGGGATGTGGCGGAATTTAAGAGTGCCGCAGTTCAGGGTAGTGAAGAAATGAAAAAAGAGTTTGAAAAGGAAGTAGAAAAATCTGTTGAAGCTGATAGTAAGAAGTAAAAACGTTTTGCCATTTTGAGAGTATTTGTTAAAGTAGGCACTATTGCCGCCTTAGCTTGGGTTCTGCAGAGCAACGGTTTTGCCCGTCCCGTTAGAAAATAAATTAAAACCCGATTGTACATTTGAATTAAAAAACTTGTGTTTTCCGAGCCGCCTTAGCTCAGTTGGTAGAGCAACTCACTTGTAATGAGTAGGTCCCCAGTTCAAGCCTGGGAGGCGGCTCGGAAAATGGAAGCAACTTTCTATAATTGCTCCATGCGATTTTCTAACGGGATAAATAGGTCCCCAGTTCAAGCCTGGGAGGCGGGCTCCGAATCATATTTTAAATAGCGGGTTTTTCTTCAATTTTCTTGTTATAATTTGATGAATTAAATTTCATGCAAATTGGCAACAGAGGTAATTTTCCGAAAGGTTTTTTGTGGGGTTCGGCTACAGCTTCATATCAAGTGGAGGGGGGAATAGAAAATAATGATTGGGCTAAAGCAGGAAGAGAAGAAAAAGTACCAAAAGCAGGTATGGCTTGTGATCACTATAATAGATATGAAGAAGATTTTGATATTGTCCGATCACTTTCCCAAAACGCACACAGAATCTCCCTTGAATGGTCTAGAGTTGAGCCAAAAGAAGGGGATTTTGATGAAAAAGAAATTGAACATTACAGAAGGGTAATACAATCTTTAAAAAAACGTGGGATAGAGCCATTTGTAACACTTTGGCATTTTACTTTACCGACGTGGTTTTCTGATAAAGGTGGCTTTGAAAATAAAGAAGCACCAGAAATTTTTGCTAAATATTGTAAATATGTTGTTTCTAAATTGGGGAATGAAGCCAATTTTTGGATAACAATTAATGAGCCAATGGTTTTTTCAACAAATGGATATATAAGAGGTAATTGGCTACCCTTTAAACATAACCCATTACAATTTTTATTTGTTATAAATAGATTAATAAAATCTCACAATTTAGCTTATGTTGAAATGAAAAAGATGAATTCAAATATAAACATTGGTTTGGCTAAGAATAATATTTATTATTCATCGAAAGGATTTTTATGGGGGTTGTTAGCAAATTTTGCGACTTGGTTTAGAAATATTAGATTTCTAGATGGAATTTCTAAATATCAGGATTTTATAGGACTCAACCATTACAGTTATTTCCATTTGGGAGAAAAAAAGATTTTACCGAAATCGGACATGGGGTGGACTATTTTTCCTGAGGCAATTTATAGATGTTTATTACAATTAAAAAAATATAATAAACCAATTTACATTACAGAAAATGGTATTGCTGATGAAAAAGATATTATAAGAGGAGATTTTATAAAAAATTATCTTTCATTTGTTAAAAAGGCAATTGACGAAGGAGTTGATGTCAAAGGATATTTCCATTGGTCACTCATGGATAATTTTGAATGGGATAAGGGTTTTTGGCCACGCTTTGGACTTGTAGAGGTTGATAGGAAAACCCTAGAAAGAAAAATAAGACCTTCCGCCTATGTTTATAAAAAAATAGCTGAAAATAATTCACTCGTATGAATCCAGACTTAGCTTTTACCCTATCGATTGTTTTCGTTCTGGTTGGACAAATCCTTAATGCAGTAATCGTTTTAATTGATAAGTACATTGTTACTAAAACATCAATAAGTAAGCCTGGAGTCTATGCTTTTTATGTGAGCTTAATGTCGGGGATTGTCCTTATTTTGGTTCCGTTTGGGGTAATTGATATACCAGATTCAGAGACAATTTGGCTTTCACTTAATATAGGGTTTGTCTTTGTCGCCTCAATCCTTTTTCTTTTTAGAGCACTTAAGCACGCTAATGCCACAGATGTTGTAGCTTGGCTTACAGCCATTTCTACGCTAACAACATTTATTTTCGGAGCTATATTTTTGAATGAGCAATTACCGAAAACATTTCCCTATGCTATGGCGCTTTTCATATTGGGTATTCTTTTTGTGGGACATTTTCGGTTTTATGCCCGTTCTTTTTTACAAGTAGTGGTTTCTGGTATCTTGTTTGGTTTATCAGCCGTTTTATTAAAAATTCTTTTTTCCCACACCGATTTTGTAGATGGATTTTTTTGGTCACGTATGGGAAATCTTATCGCCGCTTTGAGCCTATTGGCCCTTCCCTCTATTAGGAATCACGTTTTTATTATATCAAAAAACACTTCCCACAGAACGAGTTTTCTAGTTATAGCTAATAGAATATTGGGCGGGGTGGCTTTCTTGTTCATATTGTATGCAATTCACCTTGGTTCAGTTTCCGTTGTGAACGCTCTTTCCTCCCTGCAATTTGTATTTGTTTTCTTATTGATACTATTTTTTGCTAAGAAATTACCCGACCTTTATCATCATGAATTCAGAACGGGTCACATATTACACAAAGTAATCGCCATGTTTTTTATAGTGCTTGGTTTTTCAGTTTTGTTCCTATGATTATTTTAAAAAAAATATTAAAGGCCGTTTTCTGGGCAATTGCTTTAATGGTTTTTATTTTGATTTTATTTTCTTTTCGTAAAAATCCAGAGAAAATTTCTTACGGTGTTTCTTTTAGCAAATTTCGCGCCGAGGAACTCGGTCTTTCTTGGAAAGACGTCTTTATTTCAATCCTAGATGATTTAAAAGTAAGAAACTTTAGATTATCGGCTCATTGGCCAATGATTGAACCGCAAAAAGATAATTACAATTTTGAGGAACTTGATTTTCAAATAAAAGAAGCTGAAGAAAGAAACGCGGAAGTAATTTTGGCTGTAGGTAAAAGATTGCCAAGTTGGCCAGAGTGTCATATACCCGATTGGGCTAAAAACTTGAGTTCCGAAGAACAGGAAAAAGAAATACTTATTTATATAGAAAAAGTGATTGAAAGATATAAGAGTTATGAAAACATAAAATATTGGCAAGTGGAAAACGAACCCTATCTTTCCGTTTTTGCCAAAGAGCAATGCGGAGATTTGGATGAGGAATTCTTGAAAGAAGAAATCGCCTTGGTTAAAAAATTAGACCCACAAAGAAAAGTTTTGATTACCGATAGTGGTAACCTGGGCCTTTGGTATAAAGCTTGGGCTAGGGGTGATGTTTTCGGCACCAGTGTGTATATTTATCTTTGGAATCCGGAAATCGGGCAAATCAAGACAATTTACAAACCTTTTATATATAAGGCAAAGACAAACATTTCCTCATTTTTATTTGGCAAAAAGGAAGCCCTCCTCATAGAGCTTTCTTTGGAGCCATGGTTAATTGAGCCGATAAATAATGTAACCTTGGAAACGCAAATAAGCAGAATGGATATCAATAAATTTGCTGAAGTAATTGATTTTGCCAAGAGGACTGGTTTTGACAGGCAATACCTTTGGGGTGTGGAGTGGTGGCACTGGATGAAAGATAAAGGTTATAGCGAGTATTTTGATGAGGCGAAAAATGTCTTTAGTCAATAAAAAACAGTATTCCTAGATTTATTCATTCTTTCTTGCTAAATTGCCCTTACCTTTATGGATTATAAAGATACAAAGTATTTCAAAGTTGGCCGTGCCAGCGACCTTTTCGGTGTTGATAGAGTCATATACAGAGCCCTTGAAATACTGCCAGGATTTCTCTCTTGGGGCACCATTTTGACGACTATTTTACTTTCTCTTTATGCCCCTATTGCCGCAGCTTATTTTATTATTGCTTTTGATATATATTGGCTACTCAAAACAATTTATCTTTCTTTTCATCTTCGACATAATTGGAAACGCTTGAAGCACAATATGAAAGCGGACTGGTCTTTAATGCTTTCAAAACTAAAATACGAGCACGTATATCATCTTGTGGTTTTGCCATTTTATAAAGAAAGTTTGGAAGTTGTTGAGCAGAGCGTGAAAAGTATTACTGATTCTGAATATGATAAGAAAAAAATGGCGATTGTTTTGGCTACAGAAGAAAGGGCTGGAGATGGCGCTCAAGAAATATCTAAAATCGTAAAAGATAAATACGCCCATTTTTTCGGTGATTTTTTGATTACCACTCATCCTAAAGACACAGAAGGGGAGCTTGCTGGCAAAGGTTCCAATATTGCATACGCAACGGAAGAGGCAAGAATTAATATTCTAGACAAAAACAAAATTACTTATGATGATGTAATAGTTTCTGCTTTTGATATCGATACCGTTGTCTACAAACAATACTTTTCGTGTTTGACTTGGCATTTTCTTACCGTACCTGACCCATACAAAGTTTCGTTTCAGCCAGTGCCTTTTTATAATAACAATATTTGGCGCGCCCCAGCACTTTCCAGAGTTGCGGCTGGCTCCAGTACTTTTTGGCAAATGATGCAACAGGAGAGGCCAGAAAAATTAGCCACCTTTTCTTCTCACTCGGTTTCTTTCAAATCTTTGCACGAAATAGGTTATTGGCAAAAAAATATGGTTTCAGAAGATTCAAGAATATTCTGGAATTTATTTTTAGCGCGCAACGGTGATTACTCGGTTTTGCCACTTTCATATCCAGTTTCAATGGATGCGAATGTAGCACCAACATTTTGGCAAACCGTAAAAAATATTTATAGACAACATAGACGTTGGACATATGGAGCAGAAAATTTACCATACATATTATTCGGTTTTATAAAAAATAAAAAAATATCTCTTTGGACCAAAATAAAAACATCATTTGTCCAAATTGAAGGTTTTTGGTCTCTTGCCACAAACCCAATAATGATTTTTCTTTTGGGCTGGCTTCCTGTGATACTTGGTGGCTACAGATTCAATGAAACGGTTCTTTCTTATAATTTACCGATTTTAACCAGAAATATAATGATAGTGGCTATGGTTGGGTTGATAATGTCATCAATTATTTTCATTTCTTTTTTGCCAGAGCCACCAAAAGATAAAAACAAACCGTCAAAATTGGCCTTAATTTTACAGTGGATATTAGTTCCTTTGACAATCTTAATTTTCGGAGCTTTTCCTGGACTCGATGCCCAAACCAGGTTAATGTCAGGAAAATATATGGGTTTTTGGGTTACTCCCAAACACAGAGAAAAAATATCTTAATGCAACCGCTTTCACGAAAAAAAAGAGTATCATATTTTTTAATTCTCACTGTGATTTTTTTTGTCGTGTCTCCACTTTTGATTTTATACGCCAAAGGATATCGTCCTAATTTTGGAGAAGTGTTCAAGGTCGCCTTAACGGGTGGTTTTTACATAAGCGCAGATGAAGCAGGGGTCTCAATTTATGTTAATGATGCGCTGGTTAGAAAGACCAATATAGTGCAAAAAAGTATTTTTGTTCAAGATTTGAAACCGGGGATTTATGAAATTAAAGCGTCTAAAGATGGACAGCAAAGTTGGGTAAAATTCTTGAGGGTTTTTCCCGAGTTAGTGACAGAAGCAAGACCTTTTCTATTGGATAATGATACAAGTATGGAAGAAATCCCCAGGTTTTCAAATACAAACAACGCAACAACAACTTCATTGAGTACTCAAATCAGAAATCTAGAATATGAAAATGTAAATAAAATTTTTACTACTGTTCCCGTGAAAGCTACAACTACAGCTACTACCACTCAGAGCGTAAAATCTATAAGAAGAGTAACAATAGACAATACCTTTAGTCGACTGCGTATTTCATGGGAGGGGGAAGTAGATTTTACACCCTATTATTTTTGTGAGGATATAAATTGTAAAAAGGAGATATTTGTAAACACCCCTTCTTCAGTTAAATCATATGATTTTTTTCCAGGTCGTGACGATCTTTTAATCGTTAAATTGTCAGATGGTATATATGTAATAGAAATTGATGATAGGTCCAAACAGAATATACAGAAACTGGTTTCTGGTCCAGATTTTGATTTTAAAGTAGTAAATGGCAGTGAATTATATTTGAAAAATGGCACAAAAATTTATTCGGTATCACTATAAATACATTCTAATTTGAGTATAATTGGGAAATGGAGAACGAGAACAAAAAGGGTCACTTGCACCCTATAACATTGATTGTTAATGATATGGCGGCCATTTTCCGCAAAATGGGTTTTTCTGTTGCTGATGGCCCAGAAATAGAAACAGAATATTATAATTTTGATGCTCTTAATATTCCAGAATGGCATCCAGCCCGTGATATGTGGGATACATTTTGGTTAAAACCTCTGAAGGACAGAAGATTGCTTAGGACTCATACAAGTCCAGTTCAGATTCGTTATATGAAAGAACATGGCGCACCCTTGAGAGTTATTGTTCCTGGGAAAGTTTATAGACACGAGGCAACAGACGCGACACATGAAGCGCAATTTTATCAATTAGAAGGATTAATGGTTGATGAGAATTGTAGTTTAGCGCATTTTAAAGGAGTATTAGAACAATTTTTTAGTGAATTTTTTAATACTAAAGTTTCAATGCGCCTAAGGCCTTCTTATTTTCCATTTGTGGAGCCAGGAGTTGAAGCTGATATAACTTGTATAAAATGTGACGGTAAGGGTTGTGCTATATGCAAACAAACTGGTTGGATTGAACTTATGGGGGCGGGGATGGTTCATCCTAAAGTGTTGGAATGGGGTGGTGTTGATTCCAAAAAATATAAAGGATTTGCTTTTGGCATGGGAATAGATCGTTTGGCAATGCTCAAGTACGGAATTGACGATGTGCGTCTTTTGTATAATGGCGACTTGCGTTTAGTTAATCAATTTTAACCCATGCTTATTTCCCGAAATTGGTTACAAACTTTTTTTGAAAGCAAATTGCCGGATAGAGAAAAACTATCCAATGGCATAACAATGCACGCCTTTGAAGTTGAAGGAGTAGAAGAAAAGCAGGGGGATGAAGTTTTTGACGTTAAAGTTTTACCAAACCGCGCCCACGACTGCCTCTGTCATTATGGTTTGGCTAAAGAAGTTGCGGCTATTTTTGAAATACCTTTAAGCAGAAAGATGTTTGTTAAAACACCGAGGACTTTTCCGCAGTCCAATGAATTTTCGGTAGAAATAAAAACTGAAAAAGTAAAAAGGTTTAAAACACTGAAGATCAACGGGGTAAAAGTGGGAGAGTCGCCCAAGTGGTTAAAGAATAAAATTGAGGTTCTGGGGGGACGCTCCATAAATAATGTGGTTGATATAACGAACTTCGTAATGCTTGAGTTGGGTCAGCCGATGCATGCCTTTGATGCTGACAAAATAACTTCCGACGGGGGAGTTTCTTCGTTCATTGTGAGAGAGGCAAAAAACGGCGAAAAAATTACCACGCTTGACGGAGTGGAGAGATTTTTGAAGGAAGGAGCGCTTTTAATAACGGACGGGGGAAATAATGGTAAAACAATTTTGGGAATTGCCGGAATTAAAGGGGGTAGCTCATCGGAAATCGACCTCAATACCAAGAGCGTAATTTTGGAAGCCGCCAATTTTGACGCCCCAACCATAAGGAAACACAGCAAATTACTGAACATTAGGACCGATGCCTCGATTCGCTTTGAAAATGGAATTTCAGAGGAATTGCCGCTTTTTGCCATAGAATATGCGCTCGATCTTATAGAACAAATCGCCAAGGGAGATAATTTTCAAGTGGAAGGGGAGTTTGATTTTAAAAAAGTGAATAATCAAGAAAGGGAAATAGGGATTTCTTTAAAGGAAATAAATAATATTCTTGGAACAAAATTAGACACCAAAGAAGTGGAAAAAATATTGTCACGCTTAGAATTCTCTTTTCAGGAAAATAATAATGTGTTTAAAGTTACAGCTCCATTTGAAAGATTGGACTTAGAAATTCCAGAAGATATTGCGGAAGAGGTGGGACGAATTTATGGTTTTGAACATATAGGATCTGTTTTGCCAGATAATTTGTCCCAGGTTCCGGAAATAAACCAAGATTTTTATAGAACTCAAAAAATTAGAGAGGTTTTGAAAAACGACGGATATTCTGAAGTGCAAACATACGCGATGGTTTCCGAGGGAGTAGTGGAAATAGAAAACCCAATAGCTACGGACAAATCTTTTATGAGAGAAAATTTGGAAAACGGGGTCGGGAAATCATTGGAGTTAAACGCCAGGAATTCTCCCATTCTTGGACTTGAAAGTTTAAAAATATTTGAGATCGGAGTGGTGTTTGCAAATAAAAGAGAAGAAACCCATTTGTGTCTTGGAACTTTCAGCAAAGGCAAAATAAATACAGAAGAATATTCTCTTAAAGGCGTTTATGAAAAATTTGCCATAGCAAACGTGGATGAAGGGGAAATTGCAAGATCTGGAGTTGATGAGAGAAGTATAAAATACAGATCAATTTCGCCATACCCGTTTATTCTTAGGGATATCGCTATTTTTGTTCTGGAAAATGTAAAAAGTAATGACTTGGAAAAAATAATTGAAGATGATTCCGGAGAATATTTAGTAAGAATAGACAAATTTGATGAATTTAAAAAAGGAGAAAAAATTTCCTACGCTTATCACTTGGTTTTTCAATCGGTGGAAAAAACTTTGACCGATAGTGAAATAAATGAAGTAATGGAAAAATTGACAAAAATTTTGAATGGAAAAACTGGCTGGCAGGTGAGATAGTTTGTTTTGGACCAAAACAGTGGAAAAACCACTGTTTTAAGCCATATTTTGACACCAAAACAGCTTCCTTTTTGGGTTAAAATTTGATATAATTACCACAAAACAAAGGAGCCAAAAGCGACTATTGTTTTTGAGTACCCCCTCCCCAGTTTCATTGAATGGGATTACAAATTAGTGTGGTAAGTGGTGATTTAATTTAAAAAAAAGATTATATTTTGTTGTTTCCCCAAAACTGGGGAGGGGTGAAGATTTTTATATTCATTTCATTCATTAAAAATCAATCAAATGACTAAAAAAGAGGAAGAAAAAAAAGGAAAAAGGGGGTTTGAGGCGCATCACTATAGCGCTGAGGATATCACCGTTCTAGAGGGGCTAGAACCAGTTAGAAAGCGCCCGGGAATGTATATAGGCACAACAGGACCCGATGGACTACACCACTTGATTTCGGAAATTTTTGACAATTCGCGAGATGAAGCTATGGGTGGCTTTGCCGACCATATTGAAGTTGCACTTTTACCACAAAATTGGGTTCGCGTAGCAGATAATGGTCGCGGTATTCCAGTGGACATGCACAAGAAAACAAAAGTTTCAGCACTTGAAACAATAATGACGACTTTGCACGCAGGTGGAAAATTTGGCGGTGAAGGATATGTTGTTGCCGGCGGACTTCACGGAGTAGGAGCATCTGTGGTGAATGCGCTTTCTGCTAACATGGGGGTTTTTGTTCATAGAGATGGTGGAGAATATTTCCAGGAATATGTACGTGGAAAAAGAAAGGCGGCTGTGAAAAAAGTCGGTAGTTCCAAGTTGCATGGCACTATAGTTTTGTTTCAGGCTGACCCAGAAATTTTTTCCACCTTAGGCGGATCCGCCTCTGGCGGAGAAAAATGGGTTGCACCGTATGATTGGGAGAAAATAACCTCTCGCTTGCGCCAACAGGCGTATCTTACTAAAAGTTTGCGCATCAGTGTGATTGATGCACGTGGTTATACCGGAAAATTAAACGAAGATTCGTTTTATTTAACGGATGATAATTTAGAAGTTCCTAGCGCAACCTTTTATTTTGAAGGAGGACTTCAGTCGATGATTCGTTTTTATAATGAATTTCAAAAACCAGTTCATAAAAATATTTTTTACGTAGAAAAAGAATCAGAAGGTGTGATGGTAGAAATTGCCTTGCAATACGTTGACGACATTTCTTTGCGCCTTGTCGCTTTCGCTAATAATATTTATAACAGCGAGGGTGGCACTCATATGACTGGTTTCAAAACCGCTCTTACTCGCTGTATCAATAATTACGCCCGTAAGAGTAATGTTTTGAAAGAAGCGGATGATAATTTGGTGGGAGATGACGTTCTGGAGGGCTTGACGGCTGTTATATCGGTCAAAATGCGTGAGATTCAATTTGAGGGACAAACCAAGTCAAAGTTGGGAAGTATGGAGGCGCAAAGCGCTACCAGCAATATCTTCGGCGAAGCATTCACCTCGTTTTTAGAAGAAAAACCAGATGACGCTAAAGCCATAATTGGTAAATGTATTTTAGCTATGCGTGCTCGTCAGGCGGCTAAAGCGGCAAAAGATAGTGTTCTCCGAAAGGGTGCCCTTGAAGGAATGACTTTGCCAGGGAAACTGGCTGATTGTCAAAGTAATGATCCAGCTGAATCAGAATTATTTTTGGTGGAGGGGGATTCTGCGGGGGGTTCCAGTAAACAAGGTCGCGATAGACGCACCCAAGCTATATTGCCTTTGAAAGGTAAAATTTTGAATGTGGAAAGAGCGCGCTTAGATAAAATGTTGGCAAGTCAAGAAATTAAATCTTTGGTGTTGGCGCTCGGCACTTTGATTGGAGATACTTTTAATATTGAGAAATTACGTTATCACAAGATAATTATTGCAACGGACGCGGATGTGGACGGAGCGCATATTCGCACTCTTATACTAACTCTTTTTTATAGACACTTCAGGCCTCTTATTGATGGTGGATTTATTTATATAGCCCAACCTCCTTTGTTTAAAATAAAAAGAGGTAAGGAAATTCAATACGCCTATAGCGAAAGTGAAAAAAATAAAAAAGTAGGTAAAGACGTTGATGTTGCGGAAATTGTGGAAATTGAAGGGATTGAAGAAAGTGAAGAATCAGATGAAAAGATTGTAGCAGAAAAAGGGACAAAGAAAGCTCCTAAGGTTACAATACAGCGCTACAAAGGTCTGGGAGAAATGAATCCAGAAGAACTTTGGGAAACAACTATGGACCCAGAAAAAAGAATTTTACTTAAAGTTAATATTGAGGATGCGCAAGAAGCGGACAAAGTATTTGATGTTTTGATGGGAACAGATGTTCCTTCACGTAAATCATTTATTCAAAGCAACGCCGCTAAAGCCGACATTGATATCTAGTTTTTTTCTGAATTGGTGATAGCATTCCTTACATTCGATCTTCGAGGAGATTTTATGGCTACGGTTCGGGAGTTTTTTGAGAAAGCAAGAGATTTTGAGGGGAAGTTTCAAGTTGTTGCGAGAATCAGAACAGGTCTTTTTGATGCGTGGGAAGCAGCGCCTGGAAAGATTTTAACCGCAATCCTTAGAAATAGAATGGTTGTGGTCAGGGTTTATTTCGGTGATAAAACCGAAATTGCTTCTTTGCGTGGAAAGGCCTTTTGTCGGGAGATTAACAACAGAAAGAAGTGTTTTACAGTCTCTGCCGACCTACTCAATAATTTGAGATCGACTTCAATTTGGAAGAAGGTGAAGATGATTTAGTTCGGATTCATTGTTAAAATTGAAATCCACGTCTATGGCGGGGGTTTTCTTTTTATAAAAATGAAATCGCCCGGTCTCCTATAGAGAACGCGGGCGACTTTGCTTCCAAGCGACTCGACCCCAAGGCCGCGTCATTGGTTTTGTGTTTGCCATGCGCTTTCCGACGGCGCACAGCATTAAGGGGACATCAGACTCCCTTTGCCGGCAAAACCCGGGACCCCTTGCGAGGAGAAAGGATTTGCTTATGGCCTTCCAAAAATCTTAAAGAGCGAAACTACCTGCCGTCGGGCGGTAACCCAGCGAGGGAAAAACCCGCCCAACGGCAGTCCCAGAAATAGGACGGCATTGCACCGCCCTTGATACTACCGCTACCGCAACTCGCTGGGTCAGGGGAGTAGGCCCAGCTATGTCAGTAACAGTCATATGTTACGGGACAGTATCACCTCCTTTCCGTGTACAACCTAATTTAGAATATATCACATTTCCTTTGCGACACAACTATTTCATATTATAATTTACAGTATCATCCTATACCTAATTCGCGCGAAGGGTAGAATATTGTGGAATGCTATAAGTTGCTATTATTTTCATAGAACATTTTCATTTAAATAATTTTATGAAAGAAAAAGATTTAGAAAGATTATTAAAAGCAATTGCTAATAAAAGGCGCTTAAATATTTTGCGTTTTTTAAAAAAGAAAAAAGAAGCATCGGTTGGTGACATTGCTGAAGAAATAAAACTGTCTTTTAGAGCTACGTCAAAACATTTAAAAATTCTAGATTCAGTTGACCTTCTTGATAAAGAACAAAGAAGTATACAAATATTTTATCGTTTTTCTGATAGCGCCCCGGAATTGTCGAGACGCATTTTGAGCATATTGGTGTAATTTTTTTCATCATTCTACCATTCGCGCGAATTAGGTCTATATAAGAAGTGTGGGTATGGGAATTGCGAGGGCAGAGGTTAGTGTTACAATTAAAAAATATGGAGGAAATAGACAATTTGGTTTTCTGTTTGTTTGGTTGCGGAGGACACCCGCCTATTGAGTCAATTTTGGCACTGTTTGCGCCAGTAATGTCGATCGCGGTCTTTGTTATTCTGACAATTATTTTTTTAATAAAAAAAATCAGGAAGAATAAAGGGTATGAGACAAATCCAAGTTTATCTTTTTTAAAGAAATTTTCGATGTTTGTGATTTTTGTAGTGGTTTTTTCTCAAATAATACATATATACTCTTATTTTATTGGTATTCCCGATGAAATCGACCCATTATTGACAATAATAATATCGGTTACGAGCGCGCTGTATTTTATCGTTGTGCCGTATGTTTTATTCTGTCTTCTTTATGTTATTGTAAAAATGTTAAAAGACAGAAAATACCAAATTTTCTATGGTTTTGAAGAGTTTTTGAGAAAGGTTGTATCGCTTAATTTTTTGTTTAAAGCAAACACTTTCGTTTTTGTTTTCAGTATTGCTAGAATATTCTTTATGAATTAATTTATAAAAAACATGAACGATGAAGATGAAAAAATAATTTGGGATAGAAAATTATTTTGGAAGATTATAAAGTGGACTGGGATAATTCTCGTGATACTTTTCCTACTGCTAATGGAGATTGGATATTATGGACCAAAATTTCAACAGTATTTGATAAAAAAATCGCAAGAGAATTATATAGCTAAAGTAAAGGCGGAAGACAAGAGATTAGAAGAACTTCAAAAAAATGATACTTATGGTGGCAAAACTCCAGAAGAAACTTTGGATTTATACATTGAAGCTCTAAAAAAAGGAGATGTTGGATTGGCGTCAAAATATTATAGAGTTGATCAACAAGAAGAAGTTTTAAGAGATTTGGCGGAAGTAAAAACTAAAAATAATCTAGAGTTTCCAATTGATTTTGCCACTGAAGTTAAAAACAGAGGAAATAAGACCTGTGTCGAGGATAATTGCTACATTGTCTATGAATACGTTAATCCAAAAGAAGAGATTCTTAGTATAGAAGGTTCCCAAGATACAATAACTATCCCAAAAGGAAATTTGAGGAAGAGGAGTATAAATTTGGAGTTTAATAAATTTCCTAATATTTGGAAAATAGTTGAACCATAATATGAAAGTTTTTTTGAAAAGTTTCATATTTATCTTTTTAATAATTCCAACAATTTCCTATTCTTATGAGCCATACACAACTCATGCGGGTCTTACTCAAGAAATAGTTGATTTTTATAATTTTTTTTCTTATCCAAAAATAACAGAAGAAGAAAAAGAATTAATTATTCAAGGGTCAATTGATGAGGATTTTCCAAATGACAGACCCCTTAATCATTTTTATGACCCAGTCCGAAATATTGGATTTAATAATTTCCCAACTTCTAAGCAATGGGCAAGTGGAGAAATTATAAATAATGATTTTTCTTGGCAAGACGCTTTAAACGCTTACGCGAGGGGTGATGAAGAAGTGGCTTTCAAAACCTTGGGTCACATAATTCATCTAATAGAAGATATGGGAGTGCCAGATCACACTAGGAATGACCCGCATAAAGGAGATGGAATAGAGGGTGTTTTTACTAATGAAAGTCCCTATGAAAAATGGGCCAATGATAATAAGGGTAGGCAGACCTTAAAAGGTTTGTATTTGACTTTTGTAAGTGAAGGGATAACCCCTAAACGAGAAAATAGTTTGGGTGATTATTTTGATTTCTTGGCTAATTACTCCAATAGAAATTTCTTTAGTAGAGATAGTATAAAAGGAGAGCTTTATAAATATAATGAGCCACTAGAAGTAGAATTAATAGGTGACTATATGTATGGAGTTGATGAATATAATGGAAAAAAAATAAAACTATATATATATCTAGAAAATATAAATACTGGTAAGGTGGAAAGGATTTTAATGGTTGGGGATGATACTTCGGTATTATCGAGTTACTTTGACCGTTTATCTAGACAAATAGTTCCGGTTGGGGCGGGGGTTATAGAACTTTTCTTCAAAGAAGCGGAAGAAGCGAAGAAGAAATATCAGAAAGAGCGGGAAGATTTTAAAGCGAAGGAAGAATTGAGACAAAAAGAATTATTGGAGGCAAATCAAAAACTTTCGGAAAGCGGGTTTTGGGATAAGGCAAAATATAAAATTCAATATGTTTGGGAATATAATTTAAGAACAGAAACCTTTGCCGTTGCAAAATATTTGCGTGAATTTATTAATGAAGGACCAATAAATTTATCCCAGCAATCTTTTTATGTTTACAGTGCAATAGGGCATAGTACTATTAATATAGCAGCGCTTGGAGTCGTAAAGACAGAAGAAGAGGTAAAAAGGACCAATGAGTTCGTTCAAAAACAAAACCCAACAACTTTAGCTGTAGGTCCCGTTTTCGCATTCTCAAATGAATTAAACACCAATAATTCTCAACCGACAAATGAAACTGTGACTAACAACTCACAACTAACAAATGGACAATCTACACCAGAATCAAATTTTATTCCTACCTTACTGAACCCGATACAAAATCCGCTTCCGGGAGGTGGCGGGGGAGCTGGGTTTGGTGGCGGAATGCCTCCTAGAGAGGTTACCGTTTCGGTTTTAGAAGAGGCGACAACCACAGCAACAACTACAGAAGAAGTTACGCCCGAAATACCGCCCCCCGACGTAACACCACCTGATATTTCCGTTTTGATTTCTGAATGCGTCTACTCTTTAGTAGTCGGCTCGTGTGTAATTGCAACCAGTACAATAAATATAAGCTGGACAAGCGTTGCAACGGACACCGCCCACTACGCGCTTTCGGTGGATAATGTTTTATCCGCGACCACCACCGAGACAGGTAGTCCCAGAAATATTTCCGCTGGAGCGCATACAATAAAAGTTTTGGCATATGATCAAACGGGAAACGTTGGAACTTCAAGTGAAATTACAATTGAATATATAGCGAGACCTCTTGTTATAAGTGAGATTGCTTGGGCAGGAATGGAGACAAATTTTAATAATGAATGGTTGGAAATTTATAATCGTAGTAATCACACCGTCAACCTAAATGGTGTTTCCATTAAATCAATTGACGGAGGACCAGACATCGAGCTTTCTGGAAGTATTGGTTCTCACTCTTATTATCTAATTGAAAGAACCGATGATGATAGTGTGCCATATGTTTCTGCAGATTTAATTGTTCCGTTTAGTGGGTCCGGCCCTAATGGGCTTGGGAACACTGGAGAACAATTAGAAATTATTCATAAAATGGGCGGTATCTCTGTGATTATTGATATGACACCCGCAGTTTCAACTTGTTCGGGTTGGTGTTTTGGAAACACTTCTAATTACGGCACCATGGCTCGTAGTAATTTAAATGGATTGGGAAGCGTGTCTAGTAGTTGGGCGACTGATGACAATATGAATGAAACTATTTTCAATGCTTCAGCCCTAAGCTCTCCTTTGGTGTATGTCGTTTTAAGTGGAACGCCAAAATCTGTATATATTTATGTCCCACCCATTATCGTGCCATTCTAAATTTGGACCGATTGTGCCAATATAAAATTAAGACAACCCCGCCCTCGTGGCGGGGTTGCTCGAGGACGGGGAAGGATTTGAATGGCGGGTCGGGTCCGCGTTCATTGAGAAGGGATAATAAATAAGCTATCCACCTGTGCTCACCGAGTTTTGGGAAAAGTAAAATCATTTGCCTGTGCGAGAGAATACAACGCAAGACAAGATCTTGGGCGTAGGGAACATCGCCAATAAACTTGTCCGGATTTTTTTCAACCCAATCCGAAAGAGTTTTGTGCGATTCCCGCCACTCCCTGAAGACACTTAATGTCCAGGGCGGCACCCTAAAAACTTGAATGAGAATTGAGGAAAAGACAGTTAGGAAAGCTGACCATAAACTCATTGATTCCCCCATGGGTTATTGGAAAGAGCTTCTTATAAATTATACTTCAACTTTTTGTATAAAAAACAAACTCCCCAGCAAGCATTTCGCTTGCTGGGGAGTTTGAAGTTAATAATTACTGAATATTTATGGTTGTTGAAACATCATTATTATTCTCGTTTGATTCTAGAACATTGTCAGAACCATCTACTAGGATGCGGAAGTTCTGATTTCCTTGAAGAGCTCTATCAAAAGCGATGGTATATTCAACACGATTTCCGGGAGCAAGACCAATTTGTTCATCAGAATTAAATATTTGTCCCGGGAAAGTTGGAAGATAAGCGTTAAAGCGATAAGAATTTGAAGATTTATCACCAGTATTTTCTATTTTGAATTTGACGGCAACACGATTACTTCTGATTGGTGAAGTTGTAGAAACGAAGTTATTATTTGAGTCTAAATAACCAATATCAAGAAAAGTTGGACGCAAATCGGCTCTGCCGTTTGGATTTTCAGTGGTGGGGGATGTGCCACCGATTGTGTAAACATTGCTGGTGGTCTGACCGGGAACTGGTGTAGTAGTTTGAGTTACGGGCGCTGGTGTATTAATAACTATAGTTTCCGTTTTTGTGGGTTCTTTAGCTTCTTCACTTGGAGAAGTATCTTTTATGGCAGGGTTAACAATATCTACTTTTATAACACTGTTTAGATAGGGTTTGTTTTCGCCGTTTCGGGTGAACTTCAAAGTGATGGGAAGCTCTACACGAGAGAATTCAGCAGAAGTGGGAGTTATAACCAATTCATTATTATTGTTTACGAATTCAAAATCTTTATTGCAAAGTGCCGTCTTTTTTCCCGAGTCCACGGTATCAATGGTCAAATACAAACCATCAACACAAGGATAGTTCAAACTGTATGAACCACCCTCGGCTTTTTTTAAATGGTTCCAAGAAAGGGTAAAAGCTTTGCCAACGACTACTTTTTCAGACGACACGTCTGGTATCACTTCTTCTGATGTGAAAACATTGGAAGTTGAAAGGGAAACGGAAGCGGCAATTTTCTTAATTCCAGTTGCAGCGTATTTAGCGACAAAAGTAGCGCCGTAAGCAACGAACAGTATGACCACGATTATTCCTATAATAGAAAAGATATCTTTAAAGGGGGACAATATTTGTGTAAAAATATCAGAAACTCTCTTTTTAGAGACATTAGAATAGCCCACCTTCACAGTGTTCTTGCTTGAGGTCTCGTATTCAGTTGGCAAATTGTTTGGTACCTGATTATTCATATGTTTTTCTAATTTAACCCCGAATTGGGGCTTTTTCTTTGTATATCACATTGAGAACGTATTGTCAATACCTTAAAATAAAAACATTAATTAGTAGTTTCGCCAATATTGACTTATATATAAATATATGCTAGGGTGCAAGGTAGCGCAAGATATGAGTTTTTTGATAATGAACTTGCTTTGATTAATAAAAGGTGTAATTTGAAGAACTAGAAAATAAGGCATATGGAAGATAAAGGGATATCAGAAAATAATAAGTTTTGGCGCTTCGTGAAGCGTTCCATTGCTGTTTTTGCAATCTTACTTGTCTTGCTTACAGCCATTGGTTTAAGTCCAACACCAGTAAAGGAGGTCAATAATTTTTTCTTTTCACTTTTCATAAAGGATAATGAAGAGAAAAAGGCAAATGAAGTTTTGAAAAATGAAGAAATCTTCAGTGAGCGCACCGGCGTTTACAGCGAACCGATAAGGATTGTGATTAGAGCTATAGAAATGGATAACACAATTTTGAGTCCACAAGGGACTGCGGTCGCCGTGCTTGATGCGGCCCTTCTTAAAGGTGTGGTGCATTACCCAGGTTCGGGAGATTTGGAAAGTAAAAGAAACATGTTTCTTTTGGGACACTCTTCGTACTTACCGGTAGTTCATAATCAAGCTTACAAAGCTTTCAATGGGATTCAGAAATTAAAAGTGGGTGATTTGATTGAACTTTATGGCAAAGATAAAAAATATGTTTACGTTGTTGAAAAGATGGAAAAGACGACGGCGGATGATGGATTCATTGATATAGGAAATTTTGAAAGAAAATTGATTCTTGCGACCTGTGATTCGTTTGGCAAAAAGCAAGACAGATTTATAGTAACGGCAAAATTTGTGGAAGCCACGAATATATAAAACATTGTAGAAAGTTGAGTGGAGGAAAAAATTTTTCTTCAATCAACTTTCGGCAAAACCGGAAGGGGAAGAAGTACATTGAAACTCCCACTTTTCTAAGTTTTAAAACTTAGAAAAGTGGGTCAAACGAATCAAAACCGAAATTCAAAGGAGGTCTTATGACCAAGCTGAAGAATTTGTTTGCCGTGATGTTGGCTGTTCTGCTCTCGGGGTGCGCAATACATTTGGCGCCGCCGAAGGCGCCGGAAGTGAAACCGGCGGGACCGGTCACGGTCGCAAAACCCGCAGCCAAGCCGGCGCCAGAAGTTGCAATACCCGCCAAACTGGCGGAAACGCGGCTGAGTATTACCAGTTTTCCCTCCTCAAAGAACCCTACCAAGGGCAAAACGTGGACGGAGATGGGATTGTTTCCCTACAAAGGGATGCTCGACGAAGCGATCGCTGAAATGCCGCTCGATACGAGGCAAAAAGGTAAGCTCAAGGCAATGTTTGCGTCTGGCGAGTGCATGAAGTATGACATCAAAGACGGCGAGAAATTTGCTGTCGACTGGCTCAACTTCACTTCGGGCGGTGTCCACAAGAACCGTGCTAACGTTGCATCTGATTTGAAAAAGTTGCCGTCAAAGGTGGTTACGATATGTGACCTCGGTGATGGCGTGTACGCCGGTCAATTCGACGGCTGTCAGAACTTTTTCGTTTCATTTTCAACAGCGCCAACCGTCGCGTCACTCCCAGGAGTTCCGGCAACGGAGATATGTCCGCAGGGACGTGCACTCGTAATCTGGTCCTGGGATATCACCAAGATGTCCCCGAAACAGCGTGATCGGCTAACGCAGATCACGAAAGGCGAAAGGGGATATCACGGTGATTCCTTCCCGCGCATTATGGGAGGGGGATTGAGACAATCTCCAAGCGCAGGTGAGCGCATGAGTCGCGTTCCGACGAAATACAACCTGTCTCTTGCAGATTACCCTTCGGGGAAGATCGTCAGGGATTTGGGAGAGAAAATGACGGAGGGCGGTGGTGCGGTCATGATTTTCAGTAATAAGGACGTGAAAAAGCAAATCGTTCTCACCTTTGCCGAGGATGTATTCTCTCCACCAAAGCATGACGGGGTGAGGCAGTTGAAGTTCCACCCACAAGAGTGGGGCAACTGGTGTCTTGCGAGTACGCACTTTGCAAGGTAGGTAGTTCGTTTGGGTGTTCCGGAAGCGCGTTCGCGCGCTTCCGGCACCATTTTATACTTGGATAGTAATTCAAGAAATATGTTTGTTAAGAAATTACAAAAAAATAAAAATTTAATAGTACTTTTGAGTATCTTTTTTGCATTGGTAATTATTTTTTCTCCCAATCATTTTTTGAAAGAACATTTTTCTTCAGTCAATACCTTGCTTATGGTTTACGCTGATGATGGTCCTGATGGTGGTGGAGGTTCTGCTGGTGGTCCAGACGGAGGCGGTGGATCATCGGGCTCTCCTGACGGAGGCGGAGGCAGTAACGGAGGTACTCCTGATGGTGGAGGTGGGAGCGCAACAGACACTGGAGGCGATTCTGTCGGGGACCCCTCTTTTGGTGGCGTTGATTTAAATAATGTTAGTCCTACTATAAGTGGTGGGACTACTCCTGTTACGCCTACATTACCTTGTTCATTTCCATTACCAACTATTACAAACGCATCTTCTGCTAATGGAACTGTGGGAACACCATTTTCTTTTTCTCCTGTAGTATTGGATGCTACTTTGGTTACTGTTACAGCTTTACCAAATGGACTTTCCATTGGTTCTCTAACAGGAATAATTTCTGGAACGCCAACCGTTGCAGGAACATTTACGGTTACGATAACAGCTACAAACAATTGCGGTAGCGCTAATCAAATTTTAACTATTGTTATAAATCCAGTTGGAGCTTGTCCTGTTGCGCCTCCTGTTATGAATAGTTCAGGAAGTGCCTCGGGGACAGTTGGTTCTCTATTTAGTTATCAAATAACCGCCACAAACAACCCAACTTCATTTGGCGCAATTAATTTGCCGTCCGGACTTTCAGTTGATACCGCAACCGGAGTTATTTCTGGTACGCCCACAGTGGCAGGAACGTTTAACGCCACAACTACTGCGACAAATAACTGTGGTTCTAGCGATTCGTCTCTAGTTATAACAATTAACGCGGGTGGCGGTGGTGGCGGTGGTGGCGGTGGTGGCGGTGGTGGCGGTGGATCTTTTCCTCCGACAGTTTCTCTTACCGTTGCAACATCTGCCCCACTTGCTTCAGTTTTCCTTTCCCAAACTCCTTATTCTGGACTATTCCTTTCACAACTTCCTTATACGGGAATTGGCGATATTCTTTTGACCATGCTTTATTTAATAGCGCTTATCTTAATGAGTGTATCTATTGCCTATGTTTCAGTTTATGGTCAGGATATAAAACAATTAAACAATATATTGTTTAAGAAAATTAATAGTTCGAATTCTGTAGTGAATGTGCCAACCAAAACCAATTCTCCACAAGAAATTGCTTCAGAAATCATAGAAAAACTTATTATTTTTGCTAAAGAACAAGAAGCTATCCTTACCACGGACGCCGCCAAAGTTATTTTTTCTGCGGGGGAATTTAACATTTACAAAACTTACCCAATACTTAGGGAAGTGATAAAAGTGGTTTCAGCGCAAACTCGTGAAAATGAATATGTCATGATAACGCTTTCCAAAGCACGCAAGGTTATTTTTGAAACATACCTTTCTTTTAGCGGTAATTATGCAAGGTGGATTGAGCGTGGCGAATTTAAAAAGGCAGAAAACTTTTTGAAAAAATTAAGTTCGCAAGGATTCAGCACCACATTATTTTTGGAAAAAGCTTCTCGCGAAAATACACTTGGAAATAATGGAGAAATGATTCCCGTTTTTGCCTAACTATTTTCTGATGCTTCAGGGTTGATTACTACTTCTTTCCCGATTTCTTTTCGGAGATTTCTTTTTTGAGTTTGGAGATTAAACCCTCTAATTTTTGAGCACCGAGCTGGCCTTCATCGCGGCTTTCTACACTCACCGTCTCACTTTCTATTTCCTTGTCCCCGATTACCAAAAGATAGGGGATTTTTTCCGTCTTGCCGTTTCTGATTTTCTTGCCCAAAGTTTCATTACTCTCATCAATTTCTGTGCGAATATTTTCTTTTCTAAATTCTTCGTAAACTGATTTTGCGTATTCAAGGTGTTTTTCGCTTATCGGCAAAATCCTTACTTGAGTGGGTGAGAGCCAAAGAGGGAAGGCGCCAGCATATTTTTCTATTAAGAAAGACATAGTGCGCTCAATGGAACCAATTGATGAGCGATGCACCACAAAAGCGCGATGTTCTTTGCCGTCCTCGCCTATATAAACAAGATTAAATTTTTCTGGACTAGATAAATCATATTGAACAGTGAAAGCGGTGTCTTCTTTACCGTTGGCATTTTTCATTTGAATATCAATTTTGGGTCCGTAGAAGGCGGCTTCATTTTTTCCTTCCACATATTTTACCCCTCTCCCGTCCATCAGTTTGCGCAACAAATCTTCCGCTTTGTCCCAACCCTTATCATCTTTATAATATTTTTCTATATTGTTTCTGTCTCCAAGCGAAAGGCGATAATGATAATCTTTTCCCATTTCGAGTCCCAAAACGCCGTTGGCATACTCTATTAAATCTAAGGCCCGGCCCATTTCATCCACCGCTTCCTCTTCGTTTTTACAAATAATATGGGCATCAGCTAAACAAAAAGTGCGCACTCTCTGTAGCCCCATAAGTTCGCCCGATTGTTCATAGCGATAAAGTTTGGCAAGTTCTGCCATGCGTACTGGCAACTCTCTGTAGCTCCAGGGTTTGCGTAAATAAAGTTCAAAATGATGCGGGCAAGTCATGGGGCGTAACATAAATTTTTCTTTATCAATTTCAATTGGCGCATACATTGAATCTTGATAGTGTGGGTAATGTCCTGACTTTTTATATAAATCTAACTTTGCAATATCTGGCGTGTAAACATGCAGGTAGCCACGCTTAATTTCTTCATCCACTATAAATCTCTCCAGCTCGCGTCTAACCGTCGCTCCTTTCGAGGTCCAAAGAGGGAGTCCTTTTCCCACAGTGTCGGAAAATGCAAAAAGGTCTAGTTCGTGCCCTAAGCGTTTATGATCATTTGATTTTTCTGCATCTTCACTCATTGGTATTTATCCTAACTGATTTTTTGCTTACTTCAAAATTTTTTCCCGCCCTCCTTAATTCTTACGATCGTAAGAATTAAGGAGAAAATAAGGAGAAGGGGATATTTCTAAAGTTTTTTCACCGCTTCGGCTATGAGAGAAACGGCTCCATTTCTATGGGAAATTTTGCCTTTTATGGCGATGCAATTTTCTAAAATCAACAAATCTTTAATCTCATTATAAATTCTAGGAAATATAACCACTTCAAGGGAACCTGTAAAATCTGTCATTTTTACAAAACACATTCTGTCTCCGCCTTTGGTTAAAAGAATTTTGGATTCTTCTACAATCCCGGAAACTACCGCAATCATACCTTCTTTCATTTGCGTGGTTATTTTTTCTATGGTCATGGCGCGTCCCTCCAGTTTTTCTTTGTATTTATCAAGTGGGTGTCCCGATAAATAAAGTCCGAGCAATTCTTTTTCCCATTTTAATTTCTCGTCTTTTGCCATTGAGGGCATTGTTTTTAGAGTTAATTCATCGCCGTTTTGCGAAAGTGCGCCGAAAAGAGAGGTTTGATTATCATCTTTTTGATTTTCTTTATTAAATTCAAGGAGGGCTTCAAGATTGCCAAGCATTATTCCGCGTTCAGCAAAATCATCCAAGGCGCCGGCGTAAACCAACGCTTCCAGAGATTTTTTATTTAAGTTTCTATTTTTGATTCGTTTTAAAAAGTTTGCTAAAGAGGAAAAACGTCCATTCTTTTTTCTTTCGTCAATGATTATTTGAGCTATACCTTCACCAAAATTCTTAATACTGCCAAGCCCAAAACGAATTGTGTCCTTTCCTGCCTGCGCCGTGGAGTTAAACGACGCCTGCCCGCTTTCTTGCAGGCGGGCGGCGGGCAGGTTTCCATCTTTAATTAAAGTAAAATCCTTGAAACTCTCATTGATATTGGGGGGAAGAACCGATATACCCATTCTTTTACATTCTTTTATACTGGAAGCCACTTTTTCCACCTCGCCCAATTCTTCAGTCAATACCGCAGTCATATATTCACCGGGAAAATTGGCTTTTAAATAAGCGGTTTGATAAGCGATAAAACCATAAGAAACCGAGTGAGCTTTGTTGAATCCATAGGCGGCAAATGGTTCTATCCAAGTCCAAAGTTCAGTCGCTTTTTTCTCGCTCCACTTAGAATTTTTTACCACTCCTTTAATAAAATTCTCTCTTTGCGCCTCCATTTCCGCTGGAATTTTTTTACCGACCGCTTTACGGAATTTATCTACTTCGCCCCAGGAATATCCAGCTAAACGGTTAACCATTATTAAAAGATCGTCTTGATAGACCAGAATTCCATAAGTTTTTTGCAATATTGGTTCCAGTGCAGGATCTAAATAGCGTATTTTTTTCGGATCGTGTTTTCTGGCTATGTAATCAGGAATAAATTGCATGGGACCAGGCCTGTAAAGCGCCACCATGGCGTTAATATCATGAATTGTCGTTGGTTTTAGATCCATTAAAAATCTTGTCATACCGCTTCCATTAAGTTGAAAGGTGTCAGATGTTTCGCCACGAGCCAGCATTTCGAAAGTTTTCTTGTCATCGATTGGAACTTTATCCATAGAAAGTTTTATTCCGTGAAAACGCTCAATTAATTTGAAAGTGTCAGCAATTATGGCCAAATTGCCAAGTCCCAGAAAATCAAATTTCAAAAGACCAACTTCTTCAACCGAATACATGTCGTATTGAGTAATAATTCTTCCACTTTCTTTTGGGTCAAGTTGAATCGGAACGGTTTCTTCAAGGTTTGTCGGCGACATTACGACCCCAGCGGCATGAATTGAAATATGCCTCGCATTGCCTTCAATTCTTTTTGACATATCAATTATTTCTTTAATATCTGACTCTTTTTTATACAATTCTTCAAGTTCTGGCGTTATTTTAAGAGCGTGATCAATTGTCATAGGAAATCCTTGTGAGCCAAAAGGAATTAATTTGGCAATTCTGTCGCCGACCCCGTAGGGGTAACCCAAGGCGCGAGAAACATCTCGCACAGCTCCGCGGGCCATCATTGTTCCGAAGGTTCCAATCTGCGCTACGTGTGTGGACCCGTATTTATTTTTGGCGTATTCAATCATTTCGTCACGCCTATTATCAGCAAAATCCATATCAATATCTGGCGCACCAGGACGTTCCGGGTTTAAGAATCTTTCAAAAGGAATTTCGTATTCAATGGGATTAATATTGGTAATACCGGATAAATAGGTGACAAGAGAACCTGAAACAGAACCACGAATATTGCTAAGTACTTCATGATTGTGAGCATATTTTAAAAGGTCAGCTACCACTAAAAAATATGGAGCAAATCCTTTCATTTTTATGATACCAAGTTCGTATTCAATGCGATCTATTACTTCTTTTGTTTTTTCCAAATTTCTAAAACCCAGTCCTTTGTAGGTTATGTCCCGCAATTCTTCGTCAGGCGTTTTACCACTTTCAATTTTAAGTTTCGGGAAAGTCCATTTGCCAAGTTCCAATTCCAAATTGCACTCATCAACGATTTTTTGATTATTTTCAAGCGCTCTTGGCTCATTTTCAAAATTTTTGAGAATCGTTTTTTCATCCAAAAAAGAAAAATCTCCACCACTATCTTCGTATGGCTCATGGGTATTGTTTTGAATGGATTCAACCACGTGCAGAACTCTTTTTTCTTCGGGTTTTAAATAATAAACACCATGCGACGCCACCAGTTCTACAGAACATTTTTCTCCCAAAGATTTTATGTTTTCTATTAATTTGGCATGATTTTCTATGTCATTGTGTTTGGTGATTTCTAAATACAGGTTTTCCTCGTAGGTATTTTTGTACCAAAGCAGTTTTTCTTCCGCCTGCTTTTCATTGGAATTATTGAGAGATTTGGAAACCTCGTTATTAAAAGCAGGAAGTATGGCTATTAACCCATTTTTATATTTTTCTAAAAGTTCCTTATCAATTCTTGGTTTATAAAAAAAACCTTCCAAGTTTGAAAGAGTGACGAGTTTTATGAGATTTTGATAACCTTTGAAATTTTTAGCTAAAAGTATTATACGACTGTATTTATCGTCCAAATTGTGTTCCTTGTCGCTTCTTTTTCTCGGAGAAATATAAAAATCTACGCCTATAATTGGTTTTATTTTTGCTTTTTTGCATTCTTTATAGAACTCAATAGCTCCATATAAATTTCCATTATCAGTTAAGGCAAGAGCTTCCATTTTTTCCGCTTTGGCAATTCCCACCAATTCAGGAATTTTGGGAATAGCTGAAAGCAAGGAGTAATGAGAATGAGTGTGGAGATGAGTAAATTTTGCCATTTAGGCATTATAACTTATTTGTATTTTTCGTATAAAAATCTAAAAGCGAAAATTTAAAGCCCCGAGCGCGTTGTGCGCCTGGGGCTTGCCTCCTTGGGCTGGACTTGGTTCTTCAGGTTGCCTTGCGCCGGTCGGCGTTCAACTTGGCCTGGACGGTGTTCGCGGCGGCGGCGGCGGCCGGAGGCGCGGTACTGACGGTGTGGCGGTTTCTCATGTCTTTCTCCTTGGGTTGCGCGTCAGTTGACGCGGTTGGAGCTAGCTCAAGACAGCTGTCCAAGCCTGAAAAGAGCGAGCCACTTTTAATAGTATCCTTTTTTGTCCTAAAAAGAAAGGAATCTCCTGTGTATAATTAAAAAGTGAAATATATTGTCGGAATAGATGAAGCGGGGAGAGGACCTCTTGCAGGACCCGTTACAATTGGAATCGTTACTATCCCTAAAAATGTTAGACACTCGGTGTTTAACATTTTTAGGGGTTTGAAGAGAGGGAGGGGATTTAGAGATTCAAAAAAACTTTCACCCCAAAAGCGCGAGGAAATTTTTGAAAAAATAAAAAATGAAAAAATTATTGAATTTGCGGTTATGTTTGGAAGCGTTAGAGATATTGATAAGTTTGGTATTACCCGGGCAATCGCAAAAGCGATTGCCCGGGGACTGAAAAAACTAAAAATAAATCCAAAAAATAGTGAAATTCTTCTGGACGGTTCCCTGAAAGCCCCTAAAGGATTCAAAAATCAAAAGACAATTATAAAAGGGGATGAAAAGAATTTGCTTATAGCTCTAGCTTCAATTGTGGCCAAAGTTTTCCGAGACAAATTGATGAAAAGATTGGCGAAAAAGCATACTAAATACGAATTTGAAATAAACAAAGGTTATGGCACAAAAAAACATATAAGTTTAATAAAAAAACACGGACTAAGCTCCATTCACCGAAAAACTTTTTGTAAAAACATACGCCCAAAACAAAGATAATTACTCTATTGTTCTTAAGAACAAGAGAACAAAAATAATTGACTTATAATCGCTGTCGTGTTAAATTTGGAGCAACGAACGGCATGTCGCCGCTCGTTTTCTTTTTTGTTACATAGAGGGAGTATAGGTAATGCAAAACGAAAGAAAAGTTCTTCCTGCAGATCTTTGCGAATGCGGCCTTCCGGATCTGCCGCCTCATGGGTTGGCTCAACACGGGGCCTTGATGCGCAATCAGGTGGCTCAAGCGTTGGCAATCCCAAGCGAAAAGACGGTTCGAGCCGAGGCCGTGTAATTGGTCGCGGACCTAAACGTAAATAGGGGCGGTGGGAGTTTTTCCACCGCCCTTTCACATATCCTTTGACAATGATATCTAAAAGTGGCAGTATTAATTTTTTCGGCTCCCTTTGGTCGTTTATACGAACAAAGGGAGCCGAGGAAGATGTTCTTTCCAAGGTCGGAGATACGGGAAACTGTATCAATACTTTAACCTGCACAGAAAAAAGGAGATTAACGTGCAGACGTTGTTGAATGGGGGCTGGTCATCGCCACTCCCTCAAACCATATGGACACCAGAGCGCTTGAGAGAAATATTAAAAGATGTGCCCGGCGCTTTGAGGCCCGGAATGGTGGCTTCGCTTGGTGCATCGCCATCGCTTTGTGTTGGGTGTCCCAATCGGCAGAGTTGCGAAAGGGGTCACACCAATGCTTTTTATGTTCTGAATTGCCAAGAACCTCTTGATGATGCAGTGGTCAAGCAAATTCTTGAGAGGCGACTCGGGACATCGATATAGGTTTCGATCAGCATCAACAGAGACAGGGCGCTATAAGGAGGGCGCCCTTTTAAATTTTCTATAAATTTTTTGAAAACTCTTGCAAATTAGCCCTATTTTTGTATACTCTCCTCTATGACTGTTCGAATGAGGATAAATCGTTCGGCGACCAGAAAGCGTCGCTCGCATCACGCCCTAATAGGCGCGCGTTTTTCAAAATGCGCCGATTGTGGCGCTGTGCATATTCCTCATCGTGTTTGCACAAGTTGTGGCAAATACAATGGCAGAGTAGTCATTGATATGGTTAAGGCGGTCTCAAAGAAGGCCTCTAAAGCCAAAGAGAAGGCAGAGGTGGGCTCGCCCGCCTAAGTTTTGCGTAGCAAAATTTTGGCGGGTAAATCAAAATAGTGAAATTCAGTACACTGTATTCAGTATTAGTTGTATCGTGTTCAGTATATTGGGTTTCTCTCTAAGTTCATTACATAAAAATGGCAAATAGGCATCTTTCTAGGTCAATTGTCCTCCAATCACTTTTTGAGTGGGATTTTATGGGTCGCGCGGATAAAGATTTGGTAAATGTAATTAAACGTAATGCTGAGGAGTTTGCTCCCGGCATGAGTGATTTTTCATTTATGAAGAATCTTGGTGAAACCGTGCTCAAAAAAAGAAACGAAATTGATAAAATTATAGAAAAAGCGGCGCCAGATTGGCCACTTGATAGAATATCTACCATTGATAGAAATGTTCTACGGATTGGCCTGTATGAACTTCTTTTTGCCGATAGGAAAGAAGTGCCGGCTAAGGTTGCAATCAATGAGGCGATTGAACTTGCCAAAACTTATGGTGGAGAAAATTCCGGTAAGTTTGTCAACGGTGTATTGGGCGCGGTATATAAGGAAATTGGGGAGCCGGGAAAAGATGAGGTTTCTAAAAAAAAGAAAATCCCTAATGTTCCTTACGAAAATATGCCTATTCAGAAATTGGGCGGAGCGGTGGTCTACGCTAAACATAAAGGGGAAATATATTTAGCTTTTGTACACGATATTTTCGGACACTGGACTCTTTCTAAGGGTAAGATAGAGAAAGATAAAAAAATTGAAGATGGAACTAAGAGTAAAATTAAAGAGGAGATTGGACTTGATATAGCAATAGAAAAAGAACTTTCTATGAATGAATACATTGCCAATGACCCAGAAAACGGCAAAATTCGAAAGCAGGTAATGTATTTTTTGGCAAAATCTCCTTACGGGGAGTTACATCTGGGGGAAAGTGGGGGATTGGACGATGCTAAGTGGTTTAAATTAAAGGAAGTGATTGAGCTTAATTTGTATGATGATATTTTGCCAATTGTAACCAAGGCCGTCGATATTTTACTGAAAAAGTAAAATATCGACGGCGAGTTATGAGATAAGAGTTACGAGCCAGGAATTAAAAAATTTTAAAAAATCATAACTCACACCTCGTAACTCATAACTCTTTTCAAAACATGTTACCAAAATTTGAACAATTCGAAGGAAAAATTGGCATAACTTTTAGCGATAAAAAATTGCTAAAGGAGGCCTTTACGCACCGATCTTATTTGAATGAACACAAAGGAAACACCTCAAATCATAATGAACGTCTAGAATTTTTGGGAGACGCTGTTTTGGAATTAGTGATTACTAAATTTTTATTTGAAAAATATCCCAAAGCCAATGAAGGAGATTTAACAGCTTACAGGGCAGCTTTGGTGAATGCGGTTACTTTGTCAGAGGTTTCTAAAAATCTTGGCGTGGAAGAATTTCTACTTCTTTCTAAAGGAGAAGCTAAAGATAAGGGGCGTGCTCGCGACTCAATCTTAGCAAACACTTTTGAATCAGTGGTTGGAGCAATTTACCTTGATCAAGGATATGATTTGGCAACAAAATTTATCGCAAGATACGTTTTTCCTTTAACTGATAAAATTGTGGCAGAAAAAACATGGCTTGATAAAAAAAGTCATTTTCAGGAGCAAGCACAGGAACGCGCGGGAATTACACCAAGTTATAAAACATTGGAAGAAGTGGGACCTGATCATGACAAATGTTTTAAAGTGGGGATTTATTTGGGGAATGAGCTTGTAGCTGGGGGTGAGGGGAGGAGTAAACAAGAAGCAGAGCAGGATGCGGCAAAAAGAGCATTAGAAAAAAAAGGTTGGCTAGCATAGTAAAATCGTAATCTGCTTTGTTGCGGGTGCCCGCTAATTTCTTACGCCGTATTTGTATACGTCTCCAGAAATTGGTCCTACCCGCGCCGCGCATCTTATCGATTTTACTATGCTAAAAATTTCTAAATTTAAAAACGAAAACCCCCGCACGAGGCGGGGGGGGGTGTTGCAAAAGGAAGACAGATGATCAAGCGATTACGGGACGGCGACCGTGGCGAGCGATAATGCGTTGCTCGAGACGGTTATTGTTCACCTCGTCCCAATCTGCCAGCGCTTCTTTTTCTCTTGTGTCGCCGCTTTCCTCGTCTCGTTCTTAATTATATCATATATATCTATTATTTGTCAAGTGGTTAAATTATCTCTCAAAATAAGGGTTTTTTGCTATACTGCCTTTTGTATATATTTATCCCGTTAGAAACTGCTACGACGAATAGTTATATAGTTATATAAAACAATATGAAAAATAGTCGGAACATAGTTAACCAAAAGCAAAACGTGCTTAGAATTGCGCGAGAAGCTTTCTAATGGGATGTATCTAAAATCTCTAGAATTGAACGGATTTAAATCATTTGCTAAAAAGGGGAGTTTGGAGTTTTAATATGCTTGAGAATGTTTCTAAAATGGTGTAATCTGTAAAATATGAATTACGTTCTACCAGTTCTATTTTTGAAGGAAAAAAATCGTTACGTTGCCTATACTCCGGCGTTAGATCTTTCAACTTCTGGCAAAACAATCGCCGAAGCCAAGAAAAATTTTATTGAAGCGTCGTCTATTTTCTTGCAAGAAATTAGTCGTCGTGGGACGCTTGATGAAGTCCTTTTCTCGCTTGGTTGGCAAAAAAAGAAAAAAGAGTGGAACCCGCCCGTTTTGGTGAAGCAAGGAAGTGAAAGGGTTCCCGTTCCAGTCCTTGTTTAAACTTTTTTATGCCGCATCTTGCACCGGTGCATTGGAAAAAGTTTGAGATATTTCTTTTAGAAATTGGTTGCATTTTTTTGCGAGAAGAAGGCGACCACAGAATTTATTCTAAAAAAGGTTTGAATCGGCCAATTGTTTTGCCGCGAGACAAAGAATTGCCAGTATTTATTATTCGTAATAATCTGCGCACCCTTAATATTTCAACTAGCGAGTATTTGAAAGTGATAAGAAAGAACTAAATATTGCGTGTTTCTGTTAGAAATTTCGGACACAATATATTATAATTAACGAATTATGGTTGAACTTACATGCGATAATCAGGTAGCTCGCGTCTAGCTCGCGAGATATATAGTTTTTTTTGTTACCCTATCTCTAATTGGATGTATCTAAAATCTCTAGAATTAAACGGATTTAAATCATTTGCTAAAAAGGCAAATTTCGCTTTTGACGTCCCAATTACAGGAATCGTCGGACCAAATGGTTCAGGAAAAAGTAATGTGGCTGAAGGATTTCGTTTTGTTTTAGGAGAGCAGTCAATGAAGTCAATGCGCGGAAAACGCGGGGAAGATTTGATTTGGAATGGTTCAAAGTCAGCTTCGAAGATGAATAGGGCGGGAGTAAAACTTACCTTTGATAATATTAAAAAAATTTTTAATATAGATTTTGATGAAGTAACTCTTGAGAGAGTGGTGCACAGAGATGGAGTAAATGAGTATTTTATAAATGGTTCGCATGTACGCTTAAAAGATATAATGGAATTTTTGTCCTCAGCCAATATCGGCGTCACAGGGCATCACATAATTTCACAAGGCGAAGCGGATAGAATTTTGAGCGCATCCATAAAAGAAAAGCGAAATATGATAGAAGATGCTTTAGGTTTAAAAATATATCAATATAAAAGAGAAGAAAGTCAGAGAAAATTAGAAAAAACTAAAGATAATATAAAACAAGTTGAGGGTTTGCGTAAGGAAATAACGCCGCATATAAAATTTCTTGAAAAGCAGGTTGAAAAGGTGCGCAAAGCAGAAGATTTACGCGAAGAACTTTTTAATCATTATCAAGATTATCTTGCAAACGAAGAAAAATATTTACATTTAACGAAAGAGAAAATAAAAAATGAAAAAAGTGAACCAGAGCATGAATTAAAAATTGTTGAAAAAAAAATTGAAGAATATAAAATAATTATAGAGAAATCGGAAAAAGAAGAAGAAAAGAGAGATGACCTTCTGCGCATTGAAAGAGATTTACAGAGATTGGAAAAAGAAGAAAATGAAAGTAGAAATAATTTAAGTCGTACTGAAGGAGAACTTTTGGCGGAAGAGAGATTGTTAGAGAGAAGCGTTGGAAATGCTAAGGGTAATTTAAATATCTCTGTTCCAATAAGTGAATTGGAGGAGTTAGGTAAAAATTTGGAAAATGTCGCAAAAACGGCTAAAAATAACGATACAATTTCTTTTATTAAAAACATAATTGAGGAAATAGTGTTTAAATTTAATGAGTTTATTAAGGATAAAAAAGAATCAGGCGGAAGCGATAATTCTATTACCGAAATTAAAAATGAAATCGGGCGTCTTAATAAAAAGAAAAATGAATTAATAGAGATTTTAAACAAGTCGGAGATTGCTGTTAAAAAAATAAAAGAAGAATATCAACTCTTTAGATCTAAGTACGAAGAGGAAAATGTACGTGGACGAGTAGCGGAGCGTGAGCTTTTTGTCTTAATGCAAAAAAGAAGTGAGCTTAATCAAAAACTATTTTCTTTTCAAGCTAGAAGCAATGAACTTTTACGTGATGAATCTGCTTTTAAAAACGAATTACAAGAAGCACAAGCCCTACTCGGACTTTCAGCATTGCATTATAAAACAGATGACAAAACTTCAGTTATAAAAAGGGAAGAACAAGAAGAAAAAAGAAAGAAGATAGAAAGGATGAAAATCCGTTTGGAGGAAGCCGGCGCTGGAGGAGGTGAAGATGTGAAAAAAGAATTTGAAGAGGTGGTTAGTCGTGATAAATTTTTAGAAAAAGAAATAAATGATTTAGAAAAATCAGCAGAAACTTTAGATGGATTAATATTAGAATTAACAGAAAAGTTAGAAAATGAATTTAAAATTGGTATAGAAAAAATAAATAAAGCATTTCAAGAATTTTTTGAATTGATGTTTGGTGGAGGAAAGGCTTCTTTATTTACAATTAAACCAGAACGTCGCCGTCGTAAGTCGGATTTTGATTTGGAGTTAGAAGATGAAACCGCAGAGGTTGTAGGAGAAGAGTTAGAAGAGGGGATTGATGTTTCAGTATCACTTCCCAATAAAAGAATAAAAGGATTGTCAATGCTTTCAGGGGGTGAGCGAGCGCTAACTTCAATTGCTCTACTTTTTGCTATTTCTCAAGTGAATCCACCGCCATTTATCATACTTGATGAGACAGACGCCGCGCTTGATGAAGCTAATTCTCGCAAGTACGGAGACATGATTGAAGAATTATCTAAACATTCACAATTAATTTTGATAACTCATAACAGGGAGACTATGGGTCGGGCTGGGATTCTCTACGGGGTTACCATGGGAGGTGATGGATTTTCAAAAGTTTTATCAGTTCGCTTTGATGAAGCGTTAGCGGTGGCGAAATAATTGACTTTGTTTTTTTTTCATATAGGGTTTTGCCTAGTAGTTCTAGGTTGGTCGCATCCCGCGACTGACAAGGATAAGGAGAGTAAAGATGCGTCATTTCCGGCGTATGTTGGAAGCTCAGTGGTCTCGTGGCAATTTCGTCTGCGTGGGGCTCGACAGCGAGTTCAAGAAGATTCCCGAGTCCGCGCACGTAGGCGGCAATGAATGTGATGTGAGCATCGCCAACACCGTCGTCAAGTTCAACCGCGCGATCGTGAAAGCGACAAAGGACCTCGTGTGCGCCTACAAACCGAACGCCGCGTTTTACGAGGCGCACGGCACGGAGGGCATCGGGGCTCTGCAAC